>Ga0079223_10001297_pt1 | contig 14699 bp, 15 predicted proteins | sample Stecom2011_FD_75072 | JGI IMG/M metagenome (GOLD analysis project Ga0079223, IMG submission 75072) | Agricultural soil microbial communities from Utah to study Nitrogen management - Steer compost 2011 | ecosystem: Environmental > Terrestrial > Soil > Agricultural land | place: USA: Utah... | reverse complement strand
CTGAATCTGAATCTGAATCTGAATCTGAATCTGAATCTGAATCTGAATCTGAATCTGAATCTGAATCTGAATCTGAATCTGAATCTGAGCCTGAAGCAGAAATATCCGTTGCCGATGAAGATAGCGAGACGCAACAGGAAGTCAGTGAAGAGGCTTTTGAAGAGTCCGCTGAAGAGTGTATCGACGAGGTTTCTGAGGAGGACACTAACGAGGTTTCTGAAGGATCTTCTGAAGAGGCCCAGGAAGACATGCAGGCCCCGTCTCAAGGAGATGCGGAGCAGACTGCTGAGCCTGAAGAAACTGCGACCCAAGAACCGCCACCTACTCTTGTCGTTGATGATCTGGAAATCGAAGACGAGCTTGACGAAGAAATTCTGGAAATCTTCCTTGAGGAGGCCGACGAGCTCAATGAAGATATTGAGCGCGCTCTGCACGACTGGCAGGAAGATTGGAGCAATGCGGCTTGCGTGGAAGAGCTCAAGCGTAGTCTGCACACGCTCAAGGGCGGCGCACGTTTGGCTGGTTTGACTCAAATTGGTGATTTATCTCACGATTTTGAAACCTTGCTGATCGAGATGAATATTGAAGCTGACCTGAATCAGTCAGTCTTTAATCGTCTGCTTAATTATCAGGATCATATTCATCAGAGCGTGGAAAGTGTACGTGCCCGATTGCGCGGTGAGGAGCCACCACCTGTGGTGCCGGTGATTGAAGAGGCGCCAACAATAGACGAGACGACGAGCGCGAAGACGGCTGCAGCCTCGCCTCCCGCTCCAGCAAACCAGCAGGGTAAGGTCTTGCCATTTGCACCCAAGCCTAAACCACAGCCTCAGTTTAGCGGCGGCGGTTTTCCTGTGGGTGGCGCTGAGCGCGAAGGCGCGATTACCACGGCAGGTCAGGCTGCCCAGCACCTGGCGGCCAAGCGCAGCGGTCCACAAGAAGTCGTAAAAGTTTCTGCTGAGTTGCTTGAAGAGCTGGTCAACCTTGCCGGTGAAACATCTATTGCCCGTTCGCGTATTGAAGAGCAGGTGGGTGACGTGGGCATGGCGCTGGACGAGATGGATGCCACAATCGAGCGCTTGCAAGAGCAGTTACGTTGGTTGGATATCGAAACGGAAGCCCAAGTGCTGTTTCGTCAGGAACAAATGGCCGCACACGATGAGTTTGATCCATTGGAAATGGACCGCTATTCCCAATTGCAACAGCTCTCGCGCTCTTTGATTGAGTCGGCATCGGATCTACTGGATCTGCGCATGACCATCGCTGACAAGAACCGCGATACCGAGACACTGCTGTTGCAGCAGTCGCGTATTAATACTGATCTGCAAGAAGGCTTGATGCGCTCGCGCATGGTGCCTTTCTCCCGTCTTGTGCCGCGCTTGCGACGCATTGTGCGTCAAGCGGCAGCTGAGCTGAGCAAAGAAGTTAATGTTGAGCTGGACAACGTAGAAGGCGAACTGGATCGCTCGGTACTTGAGCGCATGATCGCACCGCTGGAGCATATGCTTCGCAATGCTGTGGATCACGGTATCGAGACAGTACAGGAGCGTCAACAGGCGGGCAAACCAGACACTGGCACTATTGCGTTAAGTCTTGGGCGAGAGGGCGGAGATGTACTTATTCGCCTGGTGGATGATGGTCGCGGGATCAACCTGGAGAAGGTCAAAGCCAAAGCTATTGAGCGTGGCTTGATGAGTGCCGATGCGCCTCTGAGCGACTCGGACATTATGCAATTTATTTTGCATGCAGGATTCACTACCGCAGATAAGGTAACGCAAATCTCCGGTCGCGGTGTGGGTATGGACGTGGTTCACTCCGAGATCAAACAGCTCGGCGGCGCCATGTTTATTAACTCTCGCTGGGGTCAGGGCACTGAGTTCACCGTTCGCCTGCCCTTTACCGTTTCGGTCAACCGCGCACTGATGGTACAAATTGGCGAAGACAATTACGCTATTCCGTTGAATAGTATCGAAGGTATTGTGCGGGTCAGCCCGTTTGAGCTTGAGCACTATTATCAAGATGAGCAGGCCAAATTTGAATATGCCGGGGAAAATTATTTAGTGCGTTATCTCGGTACGCTGCTCGATAGCGATTCATTACCTAAATTAGATGGCCATGCTTTGCCCTTACCCGTGGTGCTAGTGCGTAGTGCGGAAAATACGGTTGCCTTGCAAGTAGACCGTTTGTTGGGCAGCCGCGAAATTGTAGTGAAAACACTGGGGGCTCAGTTTGGCGCTGTGCGTGGCGTCTCGGGCGCCACGGTAATGGGTGACGGTAGCGTGGTAGTCATTCTTGATCTGCACGCGCTCATTCGTGAGCAAATGGCCCTGGGTCTGGCTCAGGCCACCTTGCTTGAGCCGATACAAGAAGTGCCACAGCCTGATGAAGATGAATCCGAGCAGGTAGTGATGGTCGTAGATGATTCGGTGACGGTACGCAAGGTGACGGGGCGTTTTCTGGAGCGAGAAGGTTATCGCGTTATTACCGCTAAAGACGGTGCCGAAGCTATCCTGCTGTTGCAAGATCAAGTGCCGGATATCATGCTGCTGGATATTGAAATGCCACGGATGGACGGCTTTGAGGTGGCGAAGAACATTCGTACCAGTTCGCGTTTGAAAGAGCTGCCAATTATTATGATTACTTCACGCACGGGCAATAAACATCGTGAGCGAGCCCTGGGGCTGGGCGTAAACCGCTATCTGGGTAAACCTTACCAAGAAGATTTGCTGCTGAAGAATATTCGCGAGCTGATTGGTAGCGAGAAGGGATAATGCTGTGTGCGGCCTGCGTTTGGGAGTCGTGGTTGATAGCGAAGATAAGCTTTACGATCTCAAGGCGGCAGCGCTGGAGTCGGGTCATGAGGTGGTGCACACCCTGGTGATGAACACCCTGACCGATGAGATAACTACACCGGATGCGGTAGATGCTTGGGTGGCGGATCTCATTTTGACCGAGACAGCGGAAAAGGTGGATCGTGCGCGCTTGCTAGAAGACATCCTGCATGCAGTCGATGTTCCGGTAGTATTTTGTGATAGCAGTGAGCTGAGTGATCGAGCCTCGGAGCGCGATATCTGGCGTCGGCAATTAAAATCACGACTGCAACGCCTCGGTGGCGATGTTAGTCTGGTACGTCACAAGCGCGCTGATTCTATATGGATTCTGGCAGCTTCCACTGGCGGTGTTGGGGCGGTTAAAGAGTTTTTGCAGCACCTGCCAGGGCAGTTGGGATTAGGGTTTCTCTATGCCCAGCATATTGATCAGGGATATAGCTCGGTACTTGCCAACCTGGTGAATAAAACCGGCGCCTATGAAGCCGTCTTGGCTGCTACAGGTTCGGTTATTGGCAGTGATACCGTAACGGTAATTGATCCGGTTCATCGCGTGGAAGTGTTGGAAAACGCCACTCTTTTGGTACACGAGGGGCCCTGGGCAGGTCCTTATCAGCCGAGCATTAATCAATTGGCGGCTAATGTGGCCAGAGTGTTACGGGTGCCCACGGGACTAATCGTCTTTTCGGGTATGGGTGACGATGGAGCTCTGGGAGGGCGATTGATTAAACAGCGTTGTGGGCAGGTGTGGGTGCAGACTCCCGACACTTGTGTGGTAGCCTCCATGCCTGAGGCGGCTATGCAATTGGGCTGTGTAGAACAAGTGGGTACGCCGCGTGAGCTGGCCGAAGCATTAGTAAATTTTGTCAGTAGACCTCTTTGCAGCGAAGGAGCAACAGGTTCATGAGAGTCAATCAAGTTCTCGAAACAGATCAGCTACCGCAGGAAGTGGCCAGTCTATTGATACCTATTGCAGATCGGTTGCTGTTGCTACCCCACGCTACTGTGGCAGAGATTGTTCCTATAGGTCAGATTGCCAGTGTGGAAGACGCCCCGCCTTGGTTGCTGGGAAATTTTTTGTGGCGTGAGTTGGAAGTACCGTTGATTTCTTTTGAAGCGATTAATGGTCATGATCGTCCCGCGCTGGACAGCCGCTCGCGTATCGCTGTGCTCAATGCGACGGGGCGCAGTGAAGAGCTGGGTTTTATCGCAATTCTTACACAGGGGCTACCCCGTTTAGCTCGTGTTTCTGCCGAAGAGTTGGCAGTAGCTGAGCAGACATTGACAGAACCCTTTGATAAAATGCCGGTGCAATGGGCGGGTGAAGAAGCGGCCATACCTGATGTGGCTAAGCTGGAGCAAGCTTACCTGGATCTTGGCATCTGATTTTAGTAATGACGTTCTCGCCAAGAGGGGATGTCTGGCGAGACTTGTATGAAGCCTGTAAGTTTTTGTTGGTGTTTATTATTGGCTTGTGTACTGGCCGGTTGTGGCTCGGAGCGTGACGAGCCGTTTGACCCAGGTAAGGGCGCGACCGATGATGATGCCGACTCAGACCGTCTACGTATTACCCTCAATCGTATCCTGCATGATGATCAGCCTTTATTGCTGATTGATGGCGATCGCCAGAATCTTATACTGCGAGATGAGCAAAGCTATTATCTTTACAGCGACCGCTATAGCGATCGCTTGCCTGAAGAAGAACCAGATTTTGACATTGGGCAAGTGATATTGCTGGATTTGGGTGAGCGCGAAAACAATAGCTGTCACCATAGGCTACAACTGCAGAGTGTTTATGCCGAGGAATATGGCAGTAATCTGGCCCGTTTAGTAGTCAATTTGCGTGAGCGAGAAGCCAATAACCAAGCCCAGTGCCCAGAGGAAGACCCTCACCTCTTGCGGCCTTTTTATTTTTACTACCTGGAAAGCCGCCGTCCAGTGGTAATTGCCGAGGCTCTCAATAATGAATAAACAGCCGCAGGCGAAGAATCGCTGCCGTATTGTTTAATATCTGCGTCTTGCTGTTGGCCACTTTTGTTTTTCTTACCGCTTCTTTACTTGCTCCTGCACAAAATAGTCTTATAGACTATAAGGCTAAGCTGCCATAAGGAGCGAGCTATGATAACGTCTAAAATAACCCCTTTTTTACAGGCAGTCACGCTGACAGTCTTGACCCTGCTTACTGTAAGTGCCCAGGCCGACAGCGTTAAACTTTCCCTGAATGATTCTGAATACTTTGAAGCCCAAGGCCTCAATGTACTGGTATTTAGTAATTGGTACGACGGCTTATTCAGCGATGCCAAAATTAGCGGAGTTGAGTTGGTGCATCACGGTGTGCGTACCGCCACTAATGGTGATGTGCGCCTTAATGTAACGCCAGAGCAATGGGATGCCATTCCCCAGTTTAAAGAACGCCGAGTAGACGCCAAGACGCAAACGATCGAAGCGTTTTTGCATTATCCTGCTTACAACTTTGATTACTCCATTCGTGCTGTTCCACATGAAGGCGGCATGGAAGTGGTGGTCAATTTGCCTCGTCCCTTGCCTGCGGAGCTGGTGGGAAAAGCCGGCTTTAATATGGAGTTTATTCCTTCGGCTTATTTTCATAAGGCGTATATGATGGATGGCAAGCCTGGCACTTTCCCTGTCTACCCCGGTGGGCTCAAGGAAATTAACGACCAGGTTAAACCCACAGCCTTGGCCAAAGGCTCGCAGCTAGTGCTAGCGCCAGAAGACAGCGAGCGCCGCGTGCGCATCAGCTCTGACGATACTTCTATCAGTTTGTACGATGCTCGGACAAAAGCGCAAAATGGTTGGTTCGTGGTGCGCAGTGATATCCCGGCAGATGAATCGGGCGATGTGATTCGCTGGAACATTACCGCCAGTGCTCAAAAAAACTGGACCCGCAACCCCATGATTGCTCACTCGCAAGTGGGCTATCACCCTGAGCAAAAAAAGGTAGCGGTTATTGAGTTGGATGCTGGCGTGAAGAAAGTAGAGCGCGCAGCGTTAATCCGCGTCGGCAATGATGGCTCACAAAAAGTTGTTCATCGCGCCAAGCCGAAATCCTGGGGTAAATACTTGCGCTACAACTACCGTCTGTTTGATTTCACTGAGATCACTGAGCCGGGCTTGTATATGATTCGTTACGGGAATCAACAAACCCACAGCTTTGCGATTGCCGAAGATGTATATAGCACTGCCTGGCAGCCGACGCTGGATGTCTTTCTGCCCGTGCAGATGGATCATATGACGGTGGAAGAAGCTTACCGAGTGTGGCACGGCGCCTCGCATCTGGATGATGCCTTACAAGCGCCCGTAGACCACGAGCACTTTGATCTCTATGCGCAGGGGCCGACCACTGATACCCCTTATCAGCCGGGGGAGCACATTCCCGGATTGAATATCGGCGGTTGGTATGATGCCGGAGATTACGATATTCGAACCCAATCCCAGTACGCTACAGTGCTGGACCTGGTCGCCGTGTGGGAGAGCTTCCGGCCCCTGCGCGACACCACTAGTGTCGATTATGATCGTCGCCATGTGCAGATGTTTGTCGCCGATGGCAAGCCCGACATTCTTCAGCAAATCGAGCATGGCACCCTGGGGTTGATTGCCCAACACCGTGCCCTGGGACGCGCTATTCCCGGCATAGTGGAAGCTCATATAGGGCAATACACTCATCTGGGTGACGGGGTAACCAAAACCGATAATTTGATTTACGATGCCTCCATGGATGAGTTGGAAACAGATGGATTCCGCAGCGGTAAATTTGATGATCGCTGGGCATTTACGACCAAAACGACACCGCTTAACTACGGTTCTATTGCCGCTCTGGCGGCAGCCAGTCGGGCACTGTCGGGCTACAACGATGACCTGGCCGAGGAAGCTTTGAGCCACGCCCGTCGCGCTTGGGATGAAGAGGCAGCCAAGGATGAGCCCGATTTATTTCATCATGGTAATACGACGGGTGGGCCGCTGGTTGCTGAGCATTTAAAGGCCGCTGTGGAGTTGTTGATTACCACGGGTGAGGAGCAATATGCTCAAGTGATACAACAGCTGCTGCCCGAAGTATCGCCTGGCTTTGCGTGGCACGCGGTCTTGCTGGTGCGAGCCATGGAGCATATGTCCAGTGATTATCGTGCTGCTATCAAACAGTTGGTGAAAGAGAGTTTGCCCCAACTGGAGCAGATGCAACAGACCAATCCTTTTGGTGTTCTTATTACTGAGAGCGGATGGGCTGGAGCCGGTGTAGTGATACGTCAAGCGATTACTCAGTACTACTTACACAAGGCTTTCCCTGATCTGGTTGATCGTGAAGGTGTGTTGCGTGGCTTGAATTTTCTTTATGGCACTCACCCGGCACATAACCTGTCTCTGGTGAGCGGGGTGGGAACGCGCTCCAAGGAAGTGGCCTATGGTATTAATCGAGCAGACTTTTCGTTTATTGCCGGTGGTATTGTGCCGGGGATCTTGATCTTGAAGCCGGACTTACCCGAGAACCGTGAAGACTGGCCTTTCTTCTGGGGACAAAATGAATACGTGATTACTCTGGCCGCACCTTATATTTTTCTGGTGCATGCCGCACAGGATGTATTGCAGTAATTCACCAAACGCAATAATGCTCTACGGGAAGGTAGTCGCCAACAATGATCAGGCGAATGCCTTCCCGACATCTTCAGTCTTCTGTGTTACCAATCTCCCCATAAATACTGCACAACACTCAGGGCTGCCAGTGGGGCAGTCTCTGTGCGCAGCACTCGGGGTCCAAGCGTCAGAGGTGTAAAACCCGCCGTAAGGGCTGCCTCTATTTCCAATGCGCTAAGGCCACCTTCCGGTCCTATCAGTAACGCCACACTGGCTGGATGCATAGCTGTGGGTAAGCCTTGGGTGTCGCGGTGATGAAGCACCAGACGCGCTTCACACTGACAGCTCGCCAAATAATCCGATAGCGGGGTAATGGGTAATATTTCAGGCAGTCGGTTGCGCTGACATTGCTCGGCAGCGCTGATGCTGATCTGCCTCCAGTGCTGCAGCTTTTTATTTTCTCTGTCATCGGCTAGTTTGACTTCAGTGCGCTCAGTCAGCAGGGGAAGGATTCGGGTAACACCCAGCTCGGTGGCCTTTTGCATAATGAAGTCCATCCGCTCACCGCGCGACAGGCCAATGGCCAGCTCGGTGATTAAAGCAGACTCGCGATCTTCAGCAACAAAACACTCGGGAGTAATTTCCAACTGTTTTTTATTCACCTGAGTGACCCTGGCACGATACTCCCCGCCTGCGCCATTAAACACAATCAGCTCGCGATCAAGCCCGAGCCTTAATACACGTAACAAGTAGTGGGCTGTCGCATCTTCCATCTGCAAAGCCTGACCTATTTCGAGAGGTTGAGGGGTATAGATCCGAGGTACACGCATGTATTGTTATCCAACCGTTATGAGGAGTAAGATGATACCAGTTGCGAGCAGCTGGATTCATCTTGGCGCAAAAAGGCCACAAAGCCTTAGGCGTCCCCATCATTATTATGGAGTGGCCCATGAAATATAAACTGATGACTGTAGGGCTGCTTATGCTGTCAGCCACAGCAGCAGCCCAATGCCCTGCGCACTTGCAGGGGGAGTATCGGCGTTTGCACGCTGCTGAAACGGTAGATATGTGTGAGCTCTTAGATGGCAAGACAGCGCTGGTGGTGAATACCGCTAGTCACTGTGGTTTTACCTCACAGTTTGAGGCGCTGGAAGCGGTGCATCAATCTTACAAAGACCAAGGGTTGGTGGTGGTGGGTTTTGCCAGTGATTCCTTTAATCAGGCAGCCAAAACAGAAGAGGAAGCAGCCACTATTTGCTACACCAACTTTGGCGTTACCTTTACCATGTTGGCACCTACCAAAGTAACAGGCTCTGAGGCCAATGCCTTATTTACTTATCTGGCGCAAGAGTCAGAGGAGCCTGGCTGGAACTTTAATAAATATGTTGTTGCTGGCGATATTGGCCAAGTCACCCACTTTGATAGTCAAACCAAGCCTGACAGCGAAAAAATAACGCAAGCGATAGAAGCAGCCCTGCGTTGATGGTGGTTGTTCAAAGGTAGTTGTCCAGAGGGTGTTTTAAGGGTTCTCTGGCTCCAGATTGACCGTCAGCTGCCCATCCATGTCTGCATTTACTTGTACGAACATGGGTTGGCAGCAAACCTGACAATCTTCCGTGTAAGCCTGTGGCCCCGCCGACTCATCAACTAATAATGTCAGCGGGGCGTCACAGTAGGGGCAGTGAAGGGAGTACTCCAGCAGCGGACCGCTCATTAGAAACGGTAATCAAGGTGCGCTGAGAGAGTTCTAAAGCGCAGATCTTCCACATCCAGCAGGCTCTTGTACTCAAAGTTCAAATTGAGCTTGGGTGTCAGCATAAAACCAATGCCCGCACCCCAGGAGAAATCGTCTTCGCTGCCTTGTATATGGAAATCAGTTTCGGCATAACCCGCCAAGAGGTAGAAGCGTCCAGTGTCGTTGACCGCTTCCAGGCGATAGTAGGCGGCATAGTAGTGATCAAATTTAAAGCCGTCTTTTTCGCTCTTCAAGCCTTCGCCATAACGCAGCTCTAAACCCATCCAGGCATTGTGCTTATAGCCTACCAGTACCTCAGCCAGCTCGGTATCCACGTCCAGCACAGGGCTTTCCACATCGAGTCTGGCCAAACCCCCGCCGAGGAAGAAGCCGCGCATATTGTCGGCGTAGGTGGCGTTGGCGGTAAAGGCCAAGGCCAATACCAAGAGATAACGTAAAGAAGAATGTAAAGTCATAGATAGTGGGTTCCGTGTGAGTCGTTAACGTTAAAATATCCAGGCAATCATTAACCAAAAAATAATAAAGAAAGCAAAAAAACCCGCGAGGATAAACTGCAGTTCGCCTAGCAGGCCATCTCCGGCGGCTAGAGCCAGCACTACCAGCAGCACCAGGGTCACAAAAAAAGCAATAACGGCTGCGGGCTTAAGGCCGAGTCCAGGGCTAAAAAGAGTATCTACCGTTGTGGCCAATGCGGGCAGCAGCAGTAAGGCGGCGATTGCAGCGACAATAAGTAACGCCAGAATGGCCAACAAAATACTCCGCGCTTCGCGCTTATCTCGATTATCGCTATTCATCGCAGCGACCTTTAATTATGAGTCTTGATGATATCTCTTACGCGATTGGGATCAGGTATACCGCGCACAATTATCTCGGCAGCGTCTCCCGCCGTATAAAGCTCAATGGTGCCAGTGCCAAAAACACGGTTCCAAAAAGATTGTTTTACTTTAACGGTTCGAATACTGCGAATGGTTAATTCCACCCGCTCTTTGCTGAGTAAACCTTTTTCAAACAGAACATCTTCGGCCGTGACGACGAGTCGGGAAGATTTGTTTTTTAAATACCAAATCAAGAAAATAATTAACCCCAGACCAAAGGCCAACACCAGCAGGAGTGCCAGAATAAAACCCAGAGGGTTATTTTTGAACATGACCGGGTGGGCGTCGTACAGGGGGCTCATGGAGTGACCTCGTTGTGGCTGTTCGCCTGAGTATAGAAGCCACATAAGGAGAGGTAAAGCGGCCTGTGGTTGTAAGCACAATGCTCTGAGCACAAACGCGTCAGTCTCGCTGGAACAACAGATCCCAGACACTGTGTCCCAATCGCTCGCCGCGCTTTTCAAATTTGGTGATCGGGCGAAAGCTTGGCCGCTGGGTAAAGCCAGCACTGGTATTGGCAAAACCTTCTGCAGCCTCCATAACTTCCAGCATATGTTCCGCGTACTCGGCCCAATCGGTGGCCAGGTGTAAAAGCCCGCCAGCTTTTAGGCTGGGAGCAATAGCCTGAATAAAATCGGGCTGAATGATGCGCCGTTTATGGTGCTTTTTTTTGTGCCAAGGATCGGGAAAATACACCTGTAGTCTATCCAGGGTGGCTGCAGGTATGCAATCGGCCAGAACATCTTTTGCGTCAGCCATATAAAGCTTCAGATTGCTCACCTCCGCCTCGGCAGCGGCGTTGAGCAATCGGCCGACGCCGGGTGGATGCACTTCGATGCCAATAAAGTCTTTGTCGGGCTCAGCAAGGGCCATCTCTAATAGCGAGTCACCCATGCCAAAACCAATCTCCAGAACCAAAGGTGCTTCGCGACCAAAATGTTGCTGTGTATCGAGTGGACCGCCAAACAGGCTTAACCCGTAAGTTGGCCAGTGACGGGCAAAAGCGCTTTTTTGCGCATCAGTCATGCGGCCGGCGCGAATGACAAAACTGCGGATGGCTTTTTGTTTATATTCTGGGCGATCGGGGTAGGTGGATGTTTCGGACATGAGGTCTCATCGTTCTGCGGAAGAAGACAAAGCTGCGGCCACTACACAGGCCCAGCCCAATAAAAAACAGATACCACCGAGTGGCGTAATTGGCCCCAGCAAAGCTGGGCCGCCCAGCGCCAACCCATAGAGGCTACCGCTAAACAAAACGATGCCAGTAACCCATAGCCAACCGCTGGCCATTAACCAGCGTGAAGGGTAGCGGTCGAGCAGCAGAGCAACCAGAAGCAGAGCCAGAGCATGGCTCATTTGGTATTGCACGCCTGTTTGGAAGGTGCTCAATAAAAGTGTAGAGAGGTGGGCCTTGAGGGTGTGGGCTGCAAAGGCCCCCAAGGCGACAGCCGTCAATCCGAAAAAGCCAGCTATGGCGATAAGTTTTCGCTGCATGGATGTGCCAAATAAAAAAGCCGCGCCAGGCGCGGCTTGTCTATGAATAGGGTGGGTGGTTAGGCTGCAGTCAGCATCATGGCTTTGACCTTTTTCATGGCATTTTTTTCTACCTGACGAATACGTTCAGCGGAAATGCCATATTCGTCGGCCAGCTCATGTAGAGTAGCCTTGCTATCTTCGTTGAGCCAGCGACGCTGCAAAATAGTCCGGCTGCGATCATCCAGTTGTTCAAGTGCCTGCTCTAGACCGCGCACGCTATTTTCTTCCCAGTCGGCATCTTCCAATAGAGTGGCCGGATCCTGGCGGTTGTCTTCCAGATAGTAAGCCGGAGCCACATAGTGGTTATCCTCGTCGGCTCCTTCCGGGGCATCGAAAGCGGTATCAAAGGCGGCTAGGCGTCCTTCCATTTCCCGTACATGCTTGACCTCTACGTTCAGGTCGGCGGCAACGGCTTTGGCTTCCTCATGGGTTAACCACGCCAGACGCTTTTTGGCGCCACGCAGGTTAAAAAATAATTTGCGCTGGGCTTTGGTGGTCGCCACTTTGACGATACGCCAGTTCTTGAGGATAAATTCGTGTATTTCAGCCTTGATCCAGTGAACAGCAAAGGACACCAGGCGCACGCCTTTGGTGGGGTCGAAGCGCTTGACCGCCTTCATCAGGCCGACATTGCCTTCCTGAACCAGATCGCCCAGCGGCAAGCCGTAACCATTATAGGAACGAGCGATATGGACCACAAAGCGCAGGTGCGCCATGACGAGCTGACGGGCGGCATCGAGATTGCCGTTGTAATAGAGATCAGAAGCCAACTCTTGTTCCTGCTCGACAGACAGCACCGGGAAACCGCTTACAGCTTGAACGTAAGCATCGAGGTTTGCCCCTGGCGCCAGGTTGCCTAGTGGTTGCAGTTGCGTTGCCATTCATCACTCCTCATGCAATTGGCCGAACAGTTTAGCACTATGAATTGGAGCCTGCCAATAGCGCAAAGTTCCCATAAATATGGGGGCTATGGGCGGAAATTCAAGGGCTGGAGAGGCGCAACCCCTGTTTTTGTTTGGCCCGATGATTGTCTCTGGGATCCGCCGCTATACACCTGCTATTGCGGCTCTATTTGTCCCAGGTGGCGGGTGACGGCCAAAGCGGCACCGGCAAGTCCCAGCAGGCCAGTGATCAACACCAGCTGCAGGCTGCGAATTGCTCCCAAGCCGCGGAGGCGAAAATCGCTCTGATAGAGTTCGACGAGGTGAGCTACCGGCTCGGTCAACCACCAGAGCCCGATATTGAGTAACAGCACTGCCACGAGCCCGCCGCCCAAGCCGTACCAGAGACCGGTATAAAGGAAAGGGCGACGCACATAGGCGTTGGTGCCGCCCACCAGTTTGATTACCACGATTTCCTCACGGCGGTTTTCAATAGCCAAGCGAATAGTATTGCCGATCACCAGCAGGAGCCCTAAAGCCAATAACACGGCGAGAAAGAAAACAGCGCGGGTGGCGAGATCGAGCAATTGCTCTAGCCGCTTTACCCACTGCATGTCCAGTATGACTTCCTCGACCAGAGGATGCTCCGTCAGCGAGGCCTGCAGGGCTTGCAAAGGCTGGCCACGGCTGGCCTCGCGGGTGGGCTGTATGAGCAAAACGGCTGGCAAGGGGTTGGCATCCAAATCGTCTATTAAGCGACCGAGCCCGGAATGGGTACGAAATTCCTCCAGCGCTTCGGCGGATGATATATAAACCACTTCTGCTACGGCAGGGCTGTCCAGTAATGCCGTGCGCCATTGCTGGATGGCGTCCTGTTTGGCGTCAGTTTGTATAAACACGGACAGCTGGCTGGAATTCTGCCAGCTAAAACCCAGTGCCTGAATATTATATAAAGCCACAAACAAGGTGGCAGGCAGAGCGGTGGCAATGGCCACCACACACCAGGTCATAAGGCTTTGAATGGGCGTCTGCAACAGACGCATGAGGCTTTCTATGGCCGAGGTGCTGTGATGCGCCTGCCAAGCCGTGAGCTGGTCGCGCCAGTGCGTGCGATGACGCCGGGCACCGCCAGAGCGAGACGGACGGGTTTGGCGCACGGGTGGCCGCCTCATGCCGACACTCCATCGAAGACCAACCGGCCTTCGGCCAGCCGTAATACACGCTTTTGCATGCGCTCAATCAAATCGATGTCGTGCGAGGCGATCATAATGGTCATGCCCAGCTCATTGAATTGCCGAAACAGGTGCATGATTTCTGCCGATAGCTCCGGGTCCAGATTACCGGTAGGTTCGTCGGCCAGCAGCAGCGCCGGTTTGGCTACCACTGCACGGGCAATACCGATGCGCTGTTGTTCGCCGCCGGAGAGGGTAATGGGGTTGAGCCGCTCTTTGTGCAACAGTCCCACTTTATCCAGCGCGGCTCTTACCCGTCGACCCGCATCGGCATCGGTAAAACCGGCCACTTGCAGTGGCAGTGCCACATTGGCAAAAACGCTGCGATCGAACAACAGTTGGTGGTTTTGAAACACTACGCCGACTTGACGACGATAATGGGCAATGCTGCTGCGGCGCAGGCCCACGGTATTGCGACCGTTGACAATAACCTGTCCCTGGCTGGGGCGCTCCATCAACATAATCAGCTTCATCAAGGTGCTCTTTCCGGCGCCCGAGTGTCCGGTGAGAAAAACCATTTCTCCCCGGTCTATAGCAAAATCTACCCGGTTGAGAGCATCCTGGCCGCTGGCGTAGCGTTTGCTGACTTGTTGAAATTCAATCACCGGGTAAACAGGGCCTGAATAAAAGGTTGAGCGGCGAATGGTTGCAGATCGTTAATACCTTCGCCAACACCGATAAAACGTATCGGCAGACCGAATTGGCGGGTCAGGGCAAAGATGACCCCGCCTTTGGCGGTGCCGTCGAGTTTGGTAAGAGCCAGACCGGTGACCCCGGCTGACTCGATAAAATGACGGGCCTGGCTGACGGCGTTTTGACCAGTACCGGCGTCCAGTACCAATAGCGTTTCATGTGGTGCTTGTTCGTCCAGCTTACCCATCACGCGGCGGACCTTGGCCAGCTCTTCCATAAGGTGTTCTTTATTGTGTAAGCGCCCGGCGGTGTCGGCAATAAGGACATCGACCTTGCGAGACTTAGCAGCCGCTATGGCATCGTAAATAACT
>Ga0079223_10001295_pt1 | contig 14701 bp, 9 predicted proteins | sample Stecom2011_FD_75072 | JGI IMG/M metagenome (GOLD analysis project Ga0079223, IMG submission 75072) | Agricultural soil microbial communities from Utah to study Nitrogen management - Steer compost 2011 | ecosystem: Environmental > Terrestrial > Soil > Agricultural land | place: USA: Utah... | reverse complement strand
GGTGGTGCAGATGTCAAAGTGGGCCTAAGGCCCATTTTTTGTTTCTGGCCGACGTGATTCAGTTTGTCTCTAGCTGTCGATTAACGGGGTAGGCCCGTTGCCACTTGAGCGTCGTGCTGTTGGCGGTGCTCCTTGTTCATTTAAATCGTTTTGTGCAATCAGTTTTGTCGGGGGCAATGTATGGCGTCGAAAGAAGAACAGTTGTATGCGATGTTTGCTCCCGTGGTTGTCGCACTGGGGTGCGAGCTCTGGGGGCTTGAGTATATAACCAGCGGCCCGAGTAAAGTGTTGCGCGTCTACATCGATAAAGAAGGCGGAGTGATGCTGGAAGATTGCGAGCAGGTCAGCCGTCAGCTGAGCAGCTTAATGGATGTTGAAGACCCGATCGCCGGAGAGTACAACCTAGAGGTGTCATCTCCTGGCTTGGATCGCGCGCTTTACACGCTAGAGCAGTATCAGCGCTATATTGGTGAAATTATTACCGTTCGTTTGCGTGTCCCGTTTGATGGGCGGCGTAAATTTAAAGGAAAGATGGTCGGCATTGAAGGTGAGGATGTCGTGGTGGTGGTGGATGATGAAGAGTATCTGCTGCCAATAGAGTCGATAGAGAAAGCGAATATTGTCCCCCAGTTCTAATCGGACGATTTGATTAGCCCAGGAGTTGAACGAGGCAAACACATGAACAAAGAAATTTTGCTGGTCGCCGACGCGGTATCCAACGAGAAAGGCGTAGAAAAAGACGTAATATTTGAAGCGATTGAAAGTGCTTTGGCCATGGCCACAAAAAAGCGCTTTGATGAAGACTCAACCATTGACGTTGTTATCGACCGCACCACTGGGGGTTATGAGACTTACCGTAGTTGGGAGGTAGTGGCTGATGATGTGCTGGCAGAGTTGGGCACACAGCTAACAACACAAGAGGCCGCCGAGGTCGATGTCAATTTAAAGGTCGGTGATATCCACCGCGAAAAAATTGACAGTGTCGAGTTCGGACGCATTGCCGCGCAAACCGCCAAGCAGGTTATTGTGCAAAAAGTTCGCGAAGCCGAGCGCTCACAAATGGTCGACGAGTATCGTGACCGAGTCGGTGAGCTGGTGAGCGGCACAGTTAAAAAAGTGACGCGCGACAGCATTATTGTCGACTTAGGCAATGGTGCCGAGGCGTTGTTGCCACGCGACCAACTGGTTGGGCGCGAGATCTTTCGCATGGGCGATCGCATTCGCGCACTGCTGCAAGAGGTTCGCTCGGAAATGCGCGGGCCACAATTGTTTTTAAGTCGCTCATGTCCAGAGATGTTAATCGAGCTGTTTAAAATCGAAGTGCCAGAGATCTCCGAAGGCATTATCGAAATGCGCGGCGCGGCGCGCGACCCTGGGCTGCGTGCAAAAATCGCCGTGAGCACCAACGATGGACGTATCGATCCGGTGGGTGCCTGTGTTGGTATGCGCGGCTCGCGGGTACAAGCGGTATCCAACGAGCTGGGCAATGAGCGGGTGGATATTGTCTTGTGGGATGATAACCCCGCACAATTTGTTATTAACGCCATGTCGCCGGCCGAGATCGAATCGATTGTGGTGGACGAAGACGCCAACTCGATGGATCTGGCGGTTGCCGAAGATAACCTCGCCATGGCCATCGGCCGTGGTGGTCAAAACGTACGTTTGGCTTGCGAGTTAACCCAATGGAAAATCAACGTCATGAGCGTTGCCGATTGGGAAGAAAAACAGCAGGCCGAAACCGGCGGTTACATGCAAGTGTTTATGAACGCACTGGATGTTGACGAAGACGTTGCCGGCGTGTTGGTTGAAGAGGGCTTTACCAGCATCGAAGAGGTGGCGTATGTGCCACTGGAAGAGATCGCCTCGATCGAAGGTTTTGACGATGACGTAGCGGTACAGTTACGCGCGCGCGCTAAAGACGCGCTATTGACCCAGGCTTTGGCAGCAGAGGGGCAGCTTGCAAAAGCGGCACCGGCCGACGACCTGTTGAATATGGAAGGTATGGATAAAGAACTGGCTGTTGTGCTGGCCAGCCGTGGCATCGTTACGATGGAAGATCTCGCCGAGCAAGCGATTGATGATCTTTTGGAAGTTGACGGTTTAGATCAAGAGCGCGCTGCGGCATTAATTATGAAAGCCCGAGAGCCCTGGTTTGCCTAAGCGCCAGTAGCAGTGATTGGTGTTGTGGGCAATATACGAAACTGAGGATATGTAATGGCAGAAGTAAAAGTTAGCGAACTCGCCAAATCAGTGGGTACTCCCGTTGAGCGACTGCTGAAGCAAATGCAGGAAGCCGGGCTAAAGCATGCCACTGAGGATGCATTGGTCTCCGATGACGAAAAACAACAGTTGTTGGCCTACTTAAAGACCGGTGATAGTGAATCGGCCTCGGCAGAGCCGAGAAAAATTACGCTCCAGCGTAAAACCACCACGACCCTTAAAACGGGCAGTGGCAGTGGGCGCAAAACGGTTAATGTTGAGGTGCGAAAAAAACGCACCTACATCAAGCGCAAGCCGGCCGAGCTGATCGAGGACGAGCCGCTTGAGGAAACTGTGGCCGAGGCCGCGGTGGAAACGCCAGAGGTTGAAGCGCCGGTGGAGCCGGTTGTTGCCGCGCCCGAGCCCGAGGTGGCAGCAGAGCCCGAACCCGAACCAACGCCTGAGCCTGCCGCTGAGCCCGTGGCCGAAACCACAGCGCCTAAGCGCAGCGTATTGGTCGATGACATCGAGCAGATTCGCTTAGCGGCGCTAGAGCGCCGCAGGGCAGAAGAGGCCGCGCGCGAAGCACAGCAGCGACAGCTTGACGACGTTAAAGCGGCTGAGAAAGCAGCTGCCGAAGCGAAAACCGAGGCCAAACCTGCCGCGGCGAAACCCGCCCCGTCAGCGGCGCCTAGCGAGCCTGTTGCCGCTAAGCCAGACACCAAGCACGGCCGCAAGAAAGAGCGCCGTGGCAACTTTGACGACGAAGAGACCCCACGCGCGAAGCGAGCCGGTAAGGCTGGCCGGAAAGGCATGGGTCCGAAAAAATCCTCTAAAGCTGATCTGTACGAGATGGCTAGTGATGACGTAGGACAAGCATTTATGGCACGACGTAAAGCTGCACGGGCGGCGCATAAAGCGTCAAACCAACACGGCTTTAAGAGGCCCACACAAAAAATGACCCATGAGGTAGATGTACCCGAAACGATCGTCGTCAGTGAGCTTGCTCAGCGGATGAACGTGAAAGCCGGGGATGTGATTAAACAACTGATGAAGCTTGGTGTAATGGCCAATATTAATCAGCCGCTGGATCAAGAGACGGCGCAACTTGTCGTTGAAGAGATGGGTCACAATGTGCGCTTGGTCAGTGAAAGCGATATCGAAACCCACTTAGAAGAAAAAATTAAGATCGAAGGCGAAGAGCATCCGCGCGCCCCTGTCGTCACCGTAATGGGGCACGTCGATCACGGTAAAACATCGCTGCTGGATTACATCCGCAAGGCGAAAGTCGCCTCTGGCGAGGCCGGTGGTATTACTCAGCACATTGGTGCATACCGGGTTAAAACCAGTCAGGGCGAAATCGCCTTTTTGGATACCCCAGGTCACGCCGCATTTACCGCCATGCGCGCCCGTGGTGCTCAGTGTACCGACGTGGTGATTTTGGTTGTCGCCTCTGACGATGGCGTCATGCCGCAAACAGAAGAGGCCATCAACCACGCCAAAGCCGCCGGTGTACCGATTGTTGTGGCTATTACCAAGTGCGATAAATCCACGGCCGATCCAGATCGTGTTAAAAACGAGCTGGTTGCCAAAGGCGTTGTCCCCGAGGACTGGGGCGGCGACACTCAGTTTGTGCAAGTGTCTTCACACACAGGTGATGGCATTGATGACTTGCTCGAGGCTATTTCACTGCAGGCCGAGCTGCTTGAGCTAAAAGCCGTTACCGATGCCCCCGCCCGAGGTGTGGTGGTTGAGTCGCGGGTTGATAAAGGCCGCGGCGTGGTAGCGACGCTTTTGGTGCAGCAGGGCACGCTCAAAGCGGGCGATCTGGTGTTGGCCGGTCAAAGTTATGGTCGAGTGCGCGCGGCCACCAACGAGCTGGGTCAGCAAGTGAACGAAATTGGCCCATCATCTCCGGTAGAAATACTCGGGCTCGATGTGGCGCCAAGCGCCGGTGACGACTTTGTGGTGTTGGATGACGAGCGCAAAGCGCGTGAAATGGCCGAGTATCGCGCCGATAAAGCCCGCGCTGACCGCATGCAGCGCCAGCAGGCAGCGAAGCTTGAAAACATGTTTGCCGGAATGGAAGGCGGCGAGAAGAAAGTCTTGCCGGTGGTGGTTAAAACCGACGTGCGTGGCTCACTCGAGGCGATACTGGCCTCGCTGGCTGAGATCGGCAACGAGGAGGTTGAGGTGCAATTGGTGTCATCGGGGGTTGGTGGCATTACCGATAGCGACGTCAACCTGGCCATGACAGCCAACGCCATTGTGCTGGGCTTTAACGTTCGCGCCGGTGGCACCACCCGCCGCATGGCCGAGCAAGAAGGCGTCGAGATTCGTTACTACAGCATTATTTATCAGCTGCTCGATGACGTAAAAAGCGCCCTGTCCGGTATGCTCGATCCTGAGCGTGTTGAGGAGATCGTTGGTATTGCCGATGTGCGCGAGGTGTTCAGCTCACCTAAGTTTGGCCAGGTGGCCGGTTGTATGGTGGTCGAAGGCACTGTGTACCGCAACAAACCGATCCGTGTACTGCGCGATAACGTTGTTATCTTTGAGGGCGAGCTGGAGTCACTGCGTCGCTTTAAAGACGATGTCAACGAAGTGCGCAACGGCGTTGAGTGCGGCATCGGTGTGAAAAACTACGACGTAAAAGTAGGCGATCAGATCGAAGTGTTTGAAGTTAAAGAGGTGGCTCGCGAGCTGTAAAGCCCGCGCCCCTACTTTGCCCCGACATCGCGAGGTGTCGGGGCTTTATGGTTTTATGGCGACGCATCTGTCGCATCTATTTAACAGGTGTATCCATGCCTAGAGAATTTACCCGCTCCGACCGAGTTGCTGACGCTATTCAGCGTTATCTGGCCAGTATGATTCAGCAAGAGGTTCGCGATCCCCGGGTGGGGATGGTTAACATCAACGAGGTAAAAGTCACCCGTGACATGGCCTATGCCAAAGTCTACGTTACCTTGGTGGGGGCCGACGAACAAACCAGCCTGATCAGTGTCAGTGTGCTGAATAAAGCCTCGGGTTTTTTGCGCACCTTGCTGGCAAAACAGCTCAGTATGCGCACCGTGCCACGGCTGCAGTTTTATTACGACCACACCTCGGTGCGCGGTCAAGAGCTGTCATCGCTGATCGATCGCGCGGTTGCGGCCGATAAAGCCCGCGCTGAAGACGAGCATGAGAGCGGCTCAGGTGGCGAGGACACATAATGGCGCGTCGACGTAAAGGCCGTGCCATAGATGGTGTGTTGCTGCTGGATAAGCCCTTGGGGCTTAGCTCAAACCACGCGTTACAGCGTGCCAAACGTTTATTTTTTGCCGCCAAAGCCGGCCATACCGGCAGTTTAGATCCACTCGCCACCGGTGTTTTACCCATATGCTTTGGCGAGGCCACCAAATTTAGCCAGTTTTTATTGGATGCCGACAAACGCTATCGCACCACTTTTGTTCTGGGTGAGAAAACCGCCACCGGTGACGCCGAGGGCGAGGTGTTAGAAACCTTAAGTGCCGCGCATGTGAGCGAGGCCGAGCTGGCTAAAGCCATGGCGGCACTGACCGGTGTGATCGACCAGATTCCGCCCATGTACTCGGCGTTAAAGCAAGATGGCCAACCGCTGTACAAGCTAGCGCGGCAGGGCATCGAGGTGGAACGCAAGGCTCGCCAAGTGACCATTTATGAGTTTCAGTTGCTGGCGTTTCGTCCCGGCGAGCGCGCCGAGGTCGAGGTCGACGTGCTGTGCAGCAAGGGCACTTATATCCGCTCTTTGGCCGAAGATCTAGGCGAGGCCCTCGGTTGCGGTGGCCATGTGAGCGTGCTGCGTCGCACCGCCAGCGGCCCGTTTAGCGAGGCTCAGTGTGTCACCCTCGATGAGTTAAACGCCGAGCGCGGCGAGGGTTTAGCCGAGCTTTTGGATCACCACTTACTGCCGGCCGACACCCCAGCAGGGGCTTTAGCGGCCATTACGCTGGCCGAGTCGAGTGCCTATTATTTTCGTCTTGGCAATCCAGTAATGGACGCTCAGGTCTACCGTGTAGGCAAAGAAGGTGATATGGTGCGAGTCTTTTGTGACGCTGGCCAATTTTTAGGCGTTGCCACCCTCGATGAGGGTCGGGTAGCCCCTAAGCGGTTGGTGGTAAGTGCCGCCAGTGCCGATTAGGCTAACCTCGTTTAGCACCTTAAAGTTATTAAATTTACCGACCCGTCGGTGAATCCTCGGCCTGCGGGCCGGGGGCAACATCTGCTCAGCAGATAACCGTGCTAGTTGCTATTTGTGCTAGTCAAAAACGTTGGCCTACCTGTAAATATGCACGGGTATGGCTGTAAATCATGCATATTGAATGAGGAGAACACTATGGCACTAAGTGCTGCTGAAAAAACTGAAATTGTTAAAGAGTATCAACAAGCTGAAGGTGATACTGGCTCTCCCGAGGTGCAAGTTGCACTGCTGACGCGCAACATCAATAAGTTGCAAAGTCACTTCGCCGGCCATAAGCACGATCACCACTCCCGTCGCGGTTTAATCCGCATGGTAAATCAGCGTCGCAAACTGCTGGACTACCTCAAAGGGAAAGATACTAGCCGTTATGCAGCTCTGATTCAAAAATTGGGTCTACGCCGCTAATAGCACTGTGCCCGCTGATGCGGGCACTTTTTTTGTTGCACACCATATTTGACCGACAGGCTGCGTAGAACACACAAACGCAAAAAAGGATAGAAGAGTGAATCCGATTATTAAGAAATTCCAGTATGGTGATCAAACCGTTACTCTGGAGACCGGGCGCATCGCGCGTCAGGCTACCGGTGCGGTTATGGTGACTATGGGCGAAACCTCAGTGTTGGTTACTGTCGTTGGCGCCAGAGAGGCAAAGCCAGATCAGCCGTTTTTCCCGCTGTCAGTGCACTATATTGAAAAAGCCTACGCCGCGGGCAAAATCCCCGGTGGGTTCTTTAAGCGCGAAGGTCGCCCGACCGAAAAAGAAACCCTGACCTCGCGTCTGATAGACCGCCCCATTCGCCCGCTGTTTCCCAACGGCTTTATGAACGAAATCCAAGTGGTCTGTACCGTAATGTCCACTTGCAAAACCACCGACCCAGATGTTGCCGCAATGATCGGCACCTCGGCCGCGTTGGCGGTATCTGGTATTCCGTTTAGCGGCCCGATTGGCGCTGCGCGGGTCGGTTACACCCCCGACGGTGGCTACCTGTTAAACCCCAACTACGAAGCGCAAAGCACCTCCGAGTTGGACATGATGGTTGCCGGCACACAAGATGCCGTGCTGATGGTTGAGTCCGAGGCTAACGAGCTGCCCGAAGACATCATGCTGGGCGCTGTGCTGTATGCCCACCAAGAGATGCAAGTGGTTGTTCAAGCGTGTGCCGAGCTGGCCCGTGATGCGGGTAAACCGCAGTGGGATTGGTCGCCCGAGCCCGAGAAAACCGAGCTCACGTCTGCGTTGCAGCGCGATTTCTCTGATTCAATTGGTGTTGCTTATCGCATTACCGATAAAGCCAAGCGCTACGACCGACTCTCTGAACTGCGCGGTCAAGCAGTGGCCGAGCTGGCCAAAGAAGGCTCTGAGTTTACCGAAGACGATGTTAAAAAAGGCTTTGCCAGCGTTGAAAAGTCCATCGTTCGCAGCCGTATTGTCAATGGCGAGCCGCGCATTGACGGTCGCGATGCAAAAACCGTACGCGCCATCGATGTCGAGGTAGGCGTGCTGGGTAAAGCTCACGGTTCGTCTTTGTTCACCCGCGGTGAGACTCAGGCGATTGTGGCGGCCACCTTAGGTAACGCCCGCGATGCACAAATTATCGATGCCCTAGAAGGCGAGCGCAAAGACCCTTTTATGCTGCACTACAACTTCCCTCCCTACTCGGTAGGCGAGTGCGGTCGTATGGGTGGCACTGGGCGCCGCGAGATCGGACACGGCCGCTTGGCCCGTCGCGGTATCGCTGCGGTATTGCCTGATTTAGAAACCTTCCCTTACACCTTACGCGTGGTCAGCGAGATCACCGAATCCAATGGCTCGAGCTCGATGGCTTCTGTTTGCGGTGCCTCTTTGGCGCTGATGGATGCCGGGGTACCCCTTAAGGCGCCGGTTGCCGGTATCGCCATGGGCTTGGTTAAAGACGATGAGAAGTTCGCTGTCTTGACCGATATCCTGGGTGACGAAGACCATTTAGGTGATATGGACTTTAAAGTAGCCGGTACCTCTCGTGGTATTACCGCGCTGCAAATGGATATTAAAATCGAAGGCATCACCGAGCAGATTATGGAGCTGGCATTAGAGCAAGCGCTGCACGCTCGTCTGCACATTCTCGGTGAGATGAACAAAGTATTGGCCGTGTCACGCGACAGTGTTAGTGACAATGCGCCACGCTTTGAAACCATCAAAGTTAACCCAGATAAAATCCGTGACATCATCGGTAAGGGCGGTGCTACCATCCGCGCCATCACCGAAGAGACGGGCGCATCTGTGGATATCGACGACGATGGCACGGTCAAGATCTACGCGGTCGATAACACCGCGCTGCAGGCGGCTGTTAATAAAATCGAAGGCATTATTGCTGAGGCCGAGATTGGCGCCATCTACGAGGGTACCGTGGTTCGCATCGTCGACTTTGGTGCTTTTGTTAACTTTTTGCCAGGCAAAGACGGTCTTGTGCATATTTCACAAATCGCCGAAGAGCGTGTTAACGCTGTCAGCGATTACCTGAAAGAAGGCCAAGTGGTTAAGGTAAAATGTCTCGATGTGGATCAGCGCGGTCGTATCAAGCTGTCCATTAAAGAGGCTATTGCCGACCAAAAGGCCGAGTCTGCTGAGGCGTCCAGCGCACCAGCGGCCGAGGGCACCGAAGAGAGTTAAGCTTCGGTTACCGGTCAAAAAAGCCGCCTAGCAAGGCGGCTTTTTTGTGTCTGCTCGGCAGATTTTAAGGGGGCCTGCTACTGCTGGCAGTTGTTGCGCCTTTCAATAACCGTGCACAGCGCCAACTGGCCCTGCGCACACGCGACGCCGGTGGTTACGGCCTTGAAGCGGGTGCCCAGGCCATAAGCGTTGCTGCTGGCGGCATACGGCCCTCACTTTGCTCACAGAGGTTAACAGCGGTCGGTTGATGGGTTGTGAGCGAGCGCTGCAGAGGCTCGCAGATTAGACTTTAGCCCGACCAAGGTAAGCAGTTTTTTACCCGAGCCACCCATGGTAGTTTGGTTGCTGAGTTAAAGCCTGCCCACAGCACGCTGTAATCGGTTACAGTTGCCTGTAAGCGATCTTTACGATTCTATATGTAAAAATGGTTGAACATATGATTTTTGTGAGCGCTAATACTAGGCGCTATTAAACGTTTGGGCGGGTTGCTTTGAGCGCTCTGCCCGCTACTTAATAAATAATGAAGATAAAGGTAGATGTCATGAGATTTTCACTTAACAGCCCGATCCGCTGGTCTTTGGTTTGTTTAACCGCTCTGACCGCCTGTGCTCAGGTAACAGCCGAGCAAGAGCCTTGGCAGCAAGCTCAAGCGACCGAGGTGTGGCAACCGGTGCCGGCAAAAGTTACGGTTAACGAGGCCGGTGTGCCGTCCGATGCCGTGGTGCTTTTTGATGGCAGCGATCTCGACGCCTGGGAGTCGGCCGGTGATGGCTCTGCCGCGCCATGGAATATCAAAGGTGATGTGTTGATCACCAACCCCAAAACAGGGGATATCCGCACTAAAGATAATTTTTGCGATGTGCAGCTGCACATCGAATGGCAAGCGCCGGCTGAAAAAGATATGGAAGGTCTCGAGGGGCAGGGCCGCGGCAACAGCGGTGTGTTTTTTCAGGAGCGTTACGAGGTTCAAATATTGGACTCCCACGGTGGCGATACCTACCCGAACGGCCAAGCCGGCTCTATCTATAAACAGCATATTCCTTTGGTGAATGCCACCAAGAGCCTGGACGAGTGGAACGTGTACGATATTATTTATAGCGCTCCCGAGTTTGATCCGGCGGGTAAGTTAACTGAGCCGGCTTATATTACAGTGCTGCACAACGGCGTGCTGGTGCAAAATCATGTCCAAATCCAAGGGCCTACTGCCTGGATAGGGCACCCACCCTACGAGGCTCACACTTGTGCCCCATTGCGATTGCAGGATCACGGTAACCCATCCAAGTTCCGAAACATTTGGCTGCGCCCTTTGTAAGGGCTGCTTATTTGGCAAAGTGTTTAAATTATAAAGAGAGTCACAGATGAAAATAATAACTCCGGCTATTGTCTTGCTTTGTTCGCTGGCGTCCACTGCAGCTTTGGCCGCGCTGGGCAGCAACGATTTTATTCAATACCTCGAGAGCAATGAAAACTGGAGCCGCGGTGGCGCTATCAAACTTGATGATGGACGCCTGAAGCTGGATAAAGAAAGCGCCGGACACGTGCTAATGAGCAGCGCCCCCGAACCGGCTAACTTGCTGAGCAATGTCTACTTAGGCGACTCGGTGATAAGCCTTACCTACATGGCCGAGGCCGACACCAATGCCAGTGTGTATCTGCAGGGTCGCTACGCGCTTAAGCTCACCAGCAATGGCAGCTCAGGCAGCCTAAGCCACGACAGCGCCGGTGCCGTGGGGCAACGCTGGGATAACGCCAGCAACGCTCTGGTGGACGGCTCGGTGCCGTCGGCGGCCGTTGCCATAACGCCCGGCATTTGGCACACGCTGACAGCTAAGTTGCGCGCGCCGCGCTACGATGAGGCCTCAAACAAAGCGGCCAACGCATTGCTGCTAGAGGTGACCATTGACGGTCAGGTGGTACAGCGCAATACCATCCTGCCGGGCTTTAGCGTGGGCTCTATCGATCCGTGGGAGACCACCGCTGGACGCACTATGGTGCGTGTTAGCTCCGGCCAGTTGGCGGTTGCCGATCTGACGCTGCAGCCGGCCGACTTTGACAGCCTGACTCTGCCGCCGGCCAGTGGCGAAGAGACCAACGAGGCATCGCTGGACGACTTTGTTGCACTCGGTAAAAAAAGCTTTCAGGCGCTTGGCTGTAAAGAATGTCACGCGGTAAACCTAGCCGATACCTCGGTCAAAAGCGGGCCAAACCTATTTGGCTTATTTAAAAAAACGCCACGGGATCGAGAGATTGTCGAGGCGGGTGAAAACCACCGCTTTACAATCAAAGCGGACGACAGTTATTTGCATCGCAGTGTGCGCGACCCGGCGGCCGAGCTGGCCGTGTACGAGCAAGGGGATAAAAAAGGCGAGGCCTATATGCCGATTATGCCTCCCTATCGTCAGCAAACTCTGCCCGACAAAGAGCTGGACGCCATCGGCTATTATTTAAAAACACTCAATAATGCGTGGGAGCAAGGCGCTGCCATCAAACTGGTGGATGCCGGCGGTCCGATCAAATACGACCCGCTAAGCGACGATTTGCAGTTCTTGGTGGGCGACACGGTGCGGCTACAGCGCGGCCCTATGGCCGGCATGTCGGCGCGGTCGATTCACGTGGGCCAGCCCAACGCTATTAATTACAGTTTCGATCCGCGCGTACTGGGTATCGTCAAGCTGTGGCAAGGTGGCTTTTTGGACGCATCGGGAGAGCTGCGCAACCGCGGTGGCGACGGTTTAAAAACAGGCCACGAGACCCGCGCAATTAACTTGGGCGAGTCCGGTCTATTGTTTGCTCCGCTTAACAGCCGTGGCGAGTTGATCGACTTTTCGTTTAAAGAGGCTGTCTGGGGTGATAGCGACACCATCAAAGCATCGCTTTGGTCAGGCGCGGACCACCTTGATAACGTCGCCGCCGTGGGCGCGCAATTTTTGGGTTATCAGCGCCCCTCCAATAGCGCTACAGCCGCGCCCAGCTTTCGCTACCGGGTGGGCGGCAATACCGTGAGCGTAGCCAGCGCATTTGCCGCCAGTGGCGAGGCTCACATCAGCGTCAACGGCGAGTTAAAACAACCGCAATCATTCCGTTTCAATCCAGAGGTATTAACCGCGGCAAAGGTTACCGCCGGTACTGTCAAAGACGGTGTTTGGACGCTTCCTAGTGGGGTTGCCACGGCCGAGCTAAGCGCCAAGGTGTTGGTGGCCGATAAAGCTTGGCAGCCCGAGCCCACGGAGTTTAATTATCGCCAGCAAAAGCTGCGCACAGTCGAAGCCGCCGCCGATCTGCCGGCCGGCTACAGCATCGAGAGCTATCTGCCGCCGCAGGATAATTACGGTCGCGACCAGTTGTTTGAGGCGCTCGGGTTGGCGGTGGCCAAAGACGGCAGCGTGGTGGTTGCGACCCGCACCGCGGGTATTTGGCGCATCAAAGACGGTCACTGGCAACTGTTTGCCGAGGGGCTGTTTGACAGTTTAGGGGTCGAGATCGAAGACGATCACGGGCTGCAAATAGTGGTAGGGCAAAAAGCCGAGTTAACCCGCATTACCGATACCAACGGCGATGGCATGGGGGATTTGTTTGAGACCTTGTTTGACGCCCACAGCTATCATGGCAACTACCACACCTACTTGCATGGCCCGGCCCGAGGCGCTGATGGCGCCTACTATATAACCCTTAACCTAGCCCACGTTGATGAGGCGGTGTTTAAAGCCGATGGCCAGTTTATGGGCAGCCAAGGTGGCTTAAGTGGCTGGGCTGTGCGCGTTAGTCCCGAGGGGGAGTTCGAGTTGTTTGCCAATGGTCTGCGCAGCCCGGCTGGGCTTGCCACTGGGCCTGACGGCAAACTGTGGTACAGCGACAACCAGGGTGAATTTGTCTCAACCTCTAAGCTGTTTGTGCTAGAGCAGGGCAAATTTTACGGACACCCATCCTCGTTGGTGGACTTGCCGGGCATGAAGCCCGACTCGCCAGAAATACAGTGGCCAAAGGTGGCCGATACGCGCGAGCCGGCGATCCTATTGCTGCCCCACAACCGCGTCGCCAACTCGCCGGGTCACCCGCTGTGGGATACCACCGGTGGTAAGTTTGGGCCTTTTGCCGGACAGATGCTGATAGGCGACCAGACGCAATCTAACCTGCTGCGCATTACCACCGAGCAGGTGGGGGATCACCAACAGGGCGTCGTTATGCCTTTTATGGCGGGGCTAGAGTCAGGTGTTATGCGCGGTGTGTTTTTGCCCGATAACAGCCTGCTGGTGGGGCAAACCGGCCGTGGCTGGCAGGCCAAAGGTGGCCACGTGGCGGCGTTACAGCGCATCCGCTGGGATGGCAAAACCGTGCCGGTGGCGATTGATACTGTCGAGGCCACCGCCAGCGGCTTTACCGTGCGTTTTACCCAGCCGCTAAAAACCACCGATACCGAGCAGTTGTCGCAAGCGCTTGCGGTCAACTCGTGGGTGTACCGCGACGCGCCAGATTACGGCTCGCCCGAGCTGGATACGCGACAGGAGTCGTTTAGTGTGTCGCTGGCCGACGACGGTTTGGCGCTTACCCTAGCGCTCGAAAACACCGAGCAGCCTGTGGTGCACCCACAGCAAACCGCACGGGTGTATCACCTCGAGCTCAATCCCGACGGCTTATTTTCCGCTGCCGCTGGGGCGCCGCTGCAGGCTTATTACACGTTATACGAGTTTGCCAAGCCCTAATACTACCGCCCGCGGCGACTTGCTGCGGGCGGTAGCGCTGGATTTTACCGGTTAGTTTTGTAACTATGCGCGTTTGCCTTTACCGACGTGACTATGAACCGAACCACCGGAACCCTTACCGTTAATGTCGCCGCTGTAGTCGCCAATTGGCAAACAGTGGCGGCCCACGCACGCAACAGCATTACCTCTGCGGTGATTAAAGCCGATGCTTACGGTCTGGGTGCAGCGCACATTGGCCCGGCTTTGTATCGCGCTGGGTGTCGTCATTTCTTTTTTGCCACATTGCCCGAGGCGATCAGCGCTGGCGCGACACTGGGTGCCGATAGTCACTGTTATTTATTGGGTGGCGCTCCGGCGGGTGCCGAGGCCGAGCTTGTGCGTCACAAGCTGCAGCCGGTGCTGTCGTCGTTGGCCGCTATCGAGCGCTGGTTGCAGTGGCGCGCAAGCGCGGGCTTAAGTGCCGAGGCCGCCCCTGCGGCGGTTAAGTTTGATACCGGCATGACCCGCTTTGGTCTGGCGCCCGAGCAGTTGGCCGCACTGCTCGATGACGGCGCCCGCTGGGCGGCGCTGGCGCCGACACTGCTAATGAGCCACTTGGCGGTGGCCGACGACAGCCGCAACCCACAAAATGCCCGCCAGCGGGATGGTTTTTTTGCCTTGGCGGGGCGAGCGAAACAAATGCAGCCAAGCCTGCTGTTGAGCTTGGCAAACTCCTGCGGTATCTATCTTGGGCGCGATTACCACGCCGATCTGGTGCGTCCGGGCGCCGCTCTGTACGGCTTTAACCCGTCGCCCCAAGGCGTTGCGCCTGTGACCACAGTGGCTCACCTGAGCTTGCCAGTGCTCGCCGTGCGGGCCCTTAACAGGCCAGCTCAGGTGGGTTACGGCGCCGAGCACCGCGCCGCGCCGGGGCAGGTGTTGGCGGTGGCGGCG
>Ga0079223_10001294_pt1 | contig 14702 bp, 11 predicted proteins | sample Stecom2011_FD_75072 | JGI IMG/M metagenome (GOLD analysis project Ga0079223, IMG submission 75072) | Agricultural soil microbial communities from Utah to study Nitrogen management - Steer compost 2011 | ecosystem: Environmental > Terrestrial > Soil > Agricultural land | place: USA: Utah... | reverse complement strand
CCTTAAAGTTTCGTCCAAACCGTACTCCATACAAAAATAGGCTACGACCGGTAGTTTTTCTTTCATTTTTCCACCTCCCTACAAATTATGTGCCGGTATTTACATTTATATTATAATTTGCTGTGCGAAGCGGAGTAGTCGCCCAGTTTCTCCTGTTGGCAAAAGCCAGACCAAACATGCTGCATGATTCATTTCCCATTTGCCGGGCGTAACCATTGTACCGAGCAGACTCAAAAAGCATCTTGAAAAACGACCTGAAGTCTCTCTAGCCTGCATAGAAACGAACTACGGTGAAGAAATCGCCGCCTTGTTTGACCCACTGGAGGTTATTAGGGAGGGACAAACTGGACCGGCTGGATGTCAGGACCATACATGTAGAATAAAAATCGTACAGGTTAACAAATAAACCCGGGCTGATGTATTTCTCCGCCGGGATTATTTGGCGGCAAAGAATTTCTGGTGACTATCAAAATTCCGGGTAAATCATTGGCACGACAGCATATTCTTCTGCCTCCGGATCGTAAGTCCCGAGAATCGTAAACTGGCATTCACCCTTGGGAACCAGCATATCAATTGCCCCGGGATCATAATCTGTTCCCGTGCCGCCGCCAAAACGCCATTGGGCGGCTTCTTTTTCCACCTCCCGGACCCGCAGGTAGCCGGGGGAAGGGAAACCCTCCTGTCCAAGGAGAAAAACTTGAAATCCCCAACCGGGTTCCGGTATGCCGATTACGCTTTTCGGCACTCTTATAATTACGGAATTGGAGATTTCATCCACTGATACGCCGGGCCTGATTCCGGTCTCTTCCCCGTCCGCAGTAAACAGGGCTTGATGCCATCCCTCGACCCAGACGGCATATTCCCAGGCCGATTCAGGTGAAAAAACCACATTTCGCCCGTCCAGAGCTTCTGTTCTCCCGGAAGTGGGAACATTGTCTGTATCTATATAAATATCAATGGTTTGAACACTGATACCGACAGGAGAATTCCAGGGGTTCTCGATATCGCCCTCCAACTGCACACGGAACACTATTTCTTCTTCCGCCTCCAGTACCTCGAATTCCACCAGGTCAAAAACTCCCGGATTGAATACCGGGTCCAACGGGTAAGTATAAGTCCCCGGTCCTCTGTCATCACCTACAGAATCTTTCAGGACAACAAGAGACCTCCCCAGAGTCAATTCAGGTATTCTTAGACTCATGGGACCGGCGGCCGGAAGGAGCCCTTTGGCTGTTGTCCCCTCAACTTCCACCATATTCAACAGAATCCTGTCACCAGGCTTGAGAAGAAGTTGTTCAAAGCCGAATGAAAGCTCAACTACATCATCAATGCCAATAATAACCGGAATTTTTACTTCCTGCCACTCACCTTCCCCCATCGCCAGGGAGAGGTAAAATCTGTATTCCCCGGGACCGGAAATATCTTTGAAATCTATCAAGATCCTGCCGGCCAGGCCGTAACCCAGCCGCAGCGTCTCCCCGTCTTCCATTCTAAAGCCGGTGTCGGAATTAACCGGAAACCGGAAAGGATGCGAGAAATACAGACCCATGAGATAATCCGTTCCATAAAGCCTGCTCAGATTTATACGCGGGTCAAACCTGAGGTACAAACGCCGGTCAGTGGCGCCGTATCTTTTCTCCTGAAAAATACTGTCGTCCCTTTGTGCTCGAAAGAGCCCTGCTTGTTCCCATTCGTCCTGCGGGTCCACCCTGCCGTCAACAGACGGTTCGGCCAAGCCTGTAATTCCATACACAGGAGTCTCCGGTTCCCGTGTATGAATGGGCGCTTTCAGAAAATCAGGAACCAGCCGGTCGCAGAATTGAAATACATTTTTCAAGTGCGTACGAAAGAGCATATCAAAAATCTCATCATTGGCCGAGGTCCAGTCATCACCATACCACCAGAACCAGTCGCTTCCTTCAGCCGCATAGAGCGCATCCCAGGCTTTGTTCAAATAATACGGTTCAATTTCACCAGTTCTCTCCTTCTCCAACAGAACCTGCCTGGTAGTATCCAGATAAACCCAAGCCTTATTGGTTTCTTCTTCCCCAATCCAGATGCTTAAATCAGAGCGGTGCCAGGAACCGGTATAGAGTTTTTCGATTGTCTCCACCGGCGGATTCTTGCTTAGGTATTCCCCCACAGTAACGGAAATCAAGTAGGGGTCTTCGGAAAGCCCCTTGTAAAGCGCATGCAGAAAATCTTTTCCGTCTCTGTCATAATATTCCCAAGGGTTTTCTCCGTCCAATGCAATGGTGACAACATGATTTCCGGGCTTACCCGCCAGCCGGCGCCGCGCCTCATGAAGAGTGCTGAAGAGCTCCCCAGCCGCCTCTTGCCCTGCCATGGAACTAAAAGTATAAGCGATTTTGTCAGACAACTCGTAATCACGAAACAACATGGCAACTTTCTTTTCTCCGCTTTTCACCCAGTAGGGCCGGTAAAGCACCTCAGGCCGGGTAAGCTTTCCGCCGGCGTCCCGCAACGACCGGCCAAGCGAACGCGACAAAACACCTTCATCGCTTACCATCCATATAAACCCAACATCGTGCACATATTCTATGATTTCTTGACCGACCGCCTGTTCGGAAGGCCATAATCCCGCCGGTCTCCGGCCAAAAAACTCTTCATAATACTCTACGGCTTTTTCCAATTGCGCACTGAGATCTAAAGGAGCAAAAAATTCCCGTGCCGGCAATCGAATATCTGAAACGGCGACTCGAGCGGTAGACGTAGAGTGTAACAAAGGCATTATGGGATGATAAAACGGAGTCGTCGTAATTTCAATCTGTCCGGCTTCAAGAAATTCCCGGTGGACAGGAAGAACTTTTTCCATAATCTTCAGATGTTTTCTGAGTACTATCTCTTTTTCCCGCTCTGTATAGTTTCTCCCCTTTTTTACCAGACGGCTGATCTCCCTGTCCTGTTTCTGAATATCTACATCCAACCATGCCAGGTTAAATAAAACTTGAAGATCAAGAAAATCTTGGGTGGTAAAGGCTCTTAATTCTTTCTGCACAACATCACGGGCATCAGACAATCCTCTCTTCTGTAACAGTACCCAATATCTGGAGTGTTTTTTAATCACCTTATCCCAGTTGACATCAAAAAATCGTTGTAAAATATAAATCTTTTCTTCGTCTGTCAACTCCGTCGCCGGTTTTTTCGCCAGCAAAAAAGCCTTGTCCCGGGCATCGTTTTCTACATAATCGTTTATCTGATACATAAGAGACGGAACCAAATTAATTGTAAATTTCATTTCCGGGTAGTCTTTAAGCATGGCAACCATGTCGTAATATGTCTTTGCCGAATGCATCCGAACCCATGGTAACAGGTATTCTCCTGTAACCGGGTCTTTATACAGGGGTTGATGCTGGTGCCAAATTATAGCTACATATAAAGGCTGCTCTGCTCCTTTTACCGCAAAGGAAACTAAAAAAACGACCACCAGCACGGCAAGGAAAACCATCCGCTGCCACCAGGCAGACCTAAAAACAATTTTTTTTTTGGTCATTAAAAATCCTCCCATGCAATCGTTTGCTTAAACAAAATTCGACATACCCCGCGGCCAAATCTTCTTTTTTCCAAAAATTCGGTGAAATCAGCCCAACTGCCTTGACGACCATATTTGATCCCATCGCCGTTTGCATTAAAATTCCTATGCTTCAAACTAATATTGTCGGCTTTCTCAGTATCTTTTCGTCAATACCTTCAAGTACAACTCCGCCGTTTTTTTAGCTATCCGGTCCCAGCTGAATTCTTCTTCCACATGTTTTCTGCCGTTTTTTCTCAATTTATTGTACAAACTGTCATCAACCAGTATTCTTGTTACAGCTTCCGCCAGGGCTGCCGGATTGGCCGGTTCCACCAAAAGCCCGTTTACTTCCGGGACAACCACTTCTTTTATTCCCCCGGTTGCGCTGGCCACCACCGGAGTTCCACAGGCCATTGCCTCCAGGTTAATAATTCCGAAAGGTTCATAGATAGACGGGCAGACAAATACCCGGGCCCGGCTGTATAATTCAATTAATTTGGGTTTGGAAAGCATCTGGTTTATCCAAACAATATTGGGATGGAATTTTATTTTCTCCGTCAGCTCCTCAACCAGTTCCGGGGTGTCCGCCTTCCCGGTGCACAGCACTACCTGAATATCTTGAGGTAATCGTGGCACAGCATCCATAAGATGGAAAATCCCTTTTTGCCTGCTAAGACGACCGACAAATAATATATAGGGGCGTTTGATCCCAAATTCCCGCCGGGTGTCACCAGTCTCCACTTCTCGAAATTCCCCGGGATCAATACCGTTGGGAATAATTTCAACCCGTTCTTCGGGAAGGGAATAGTACTGCAAAATATCCCTCTTCATCTCTTGGGATACGGCAATTACCATCTCAGAAGCTTCGAGTCCCAGGCGCTCCAGCCAGGAACTGACATTATAGCCGCTTCCTAATTGTTCCTTTTTCCATGGTCGTAAAGGCTCCAAACTGTGCACCGTAGTGACAAGCGGGCAATCATATAACAGCTTGGCTAAAATACCGGCAAAAAAACTGTACCAAGTGTGACAATGAATTATATCACCATTTACCGGTTCGCGGACTAAATTAAGATCAGTGAAAAGTGTGCTCAGTATTTTTTGTGCCTGAGGAACACCTTCACTCGCCGGTAGCGACCATGCTTCATACCCTTTGATCTTTAAATTCTCCCGCCTGACATTCTGGTTGCCAAAACACCTTACTTCTACCTGCATAAGTCCGGCCAGTGCCCGTGTAAGGTAATCAACATGAACCCCGGCGCCTCCATAGATATTGGGCGGGTATTCATTGGTAAACACTGTTACCTTCAAGTCACGATAGCTTATTATATCCCTCACACCCTCCAAAACCTAACCGGCAACTTAAATCCCTGTTGCCTCTGTGTTTTCGACAATTGTCCAATTGGTCCAGGCATTCCCGGAGACCTTCCAAGGGAATGGGCAGCCAATTTGGACGATTGTTCAGTTCATAATCCAGTTCGTAAAAGGCTTTATCCAGTTTAAACAAACCAAGAAGCAGTTCCGTCTCTTCAGTACTCACGGGCAAGAAACCGGCTCCTGCTTCTGCATAACTTGTAAAATACCCTTGGAGAAATTGTCGGGTTGAAATCTCCTTCCAAGTTTTGACCCATGTTTTTAATTGTTTTTCTTTTTCCTTTTCCAAAGCGCCGCTATTTTTCGAAGATGAATTTTCCATGTATTCAAAAAAGGCCGTATTAACAACATAATGAAATGAACGAAGCATCCCGGCAACATCCTTTAATGGGCTGAATTTTTCTCTTCTTTCGGCGATCGTTTTTAACGGCTCCCCTTCAAAATCAATAAAAACAAATCCGTCCCTGCTTTTCAGTATCTGTCCCAGGTGAAGGTCACCGTGAATACGGATTTTAAAACCGGGATTGTTTATTTTTTCGGGAAGACCGGTCAATATCTCTTCATAGAACTGCCGGTTATTTACCAACCAACCTATTTTTTCCCGGTAATCGCCGGCATAGCCGCTTAACCCGGATAAAAACCGCCGATAGCTAAAAAGAACCTTCTCCACCCAAATTTTTAAATCATAGTTAGAAATAGGCTCCGGTTGAAAGGTCGATGCTTCTCCTTCTGCCAAAAGCTGGTGGAGGCGGGAGACACTCTGTCCCAGTTGATTAATCTCTCTGCACAAAGGATGATAATGAGATTTCAGCCGGTTTGATAACCGATTTGAGTTCAGAAAATCTTCCGCCTTAATGTCCCTTTGTTCAGCGATATATTCATAAAATGTTCTCACCTGGTTTAACAGATAATCCCATGTATTACCAGTATTTTCCACATATTCCTGGAGAATAAGAATCGTCATCTCGTTATCCGTATATTCACGGTAAACAGCATAACCACGTTGGATTGGAATCACGCCCATATCTGGGCAATTTTGAAAAAATCTTCCCAACTCCAATTCGGGATTAACTCCCATTTCCAACCGGCGGTAGGTTTTCAATAACTCATCCTTCCGGACTACTGTAATACTATTACTGAAGCTGGAATCCTCCTCATTAATCTGGAAAACGGTCTCCTTTTTCAATTGGTAAAACTCAAAAACACCTTTTTCCCCCGGTAGCTTCGCCTGGGAATCAATCAATAATTCCACCATCCTGGCATAGTAAACATGCTTCACACCATCAAACACCCAGGCCGAACCGTCGCAAGCCTGAATTTCCAAAACAGGATTCTCATTGAACCTGTTTTGATTTTTACTCTCTGTTACCAGAAGAGGCATAAAATAATACTGCTGGAAACGTTGGTTGTCATCTCCAGTTTCATGCAGGTAAAAACGGACAATGATGAAAAATATCTGCAAACCGGGCTCATTATTCTTTACCTTGACAGCATCATATATTTCAAATCTCTCAATAGCGGCATTTTTACTCTGGAACCAGCGGGCATTGTGATAATAACTCGGTTGGATATGTGAGATCATATCAGCCAAAGTATTTTGAATATCGACCAGTTTAAGTCTTGTTTGAAAAACACGAGGAATTGTTTTCACATCCCTTCCGGATAAACTTGATTGTGTTTCAATATTATAACCTTTTTTTGTTTCTTCTTCAGATATATGTTGCTAAAAAATTTTGAACGCCACTTTTTCTTTGAACCGGTAAACAAACCCGTTTTCAATTATTACTCTTTCATCCCTCCCAGAGTAAGTCCTGAAACCATATATTTGGAGGCTGCCAGAAAAACCAGGGCTACCGGGACGGCCACAATAAAAGATGCCGCCGCGAGTAGGCCCCACTGTGTTGAAAACTGGCCCTGCATGCGCTCCAGGGCCAAAGTCCAAGTGCGTACGGCCGGTCTTTGTAACATGACCCTAGCCATCATAAACTCGTTCCAGCAGGTCATAAAGGAAAACAGGCCGGCAATCGCCAGGGCCGGCGTGGAAAGCGGAAGAAGCACCCGGGTGAACGATTGTATTATCGTAGCCCCGTCAACCAGAGCGGCTTCTTCAAGCTCGCGGGGTATGGATAGAAAATATCCCCTTAACAGCCAAATATTAAAAGGGATGGCGGTACAGGCGTAAGCAAAGATCATCCCTAAATAGGTATTATACAGGTTCAAGCGGACCACCACAATGTATATTGGCAGTAGCAACATTCCCGCGGGGAGCATTTGCGTGGTTAGAAGAAAGATTAAAGCCAGCCGGTACCCGGGAAGTTTCCAGCGGGCAAAAGCATACGCCGCAGTGGTAGAAAGAAGCAGGCTGAGAAGAATGGTTCCCACAGCAATTATTAGACTGTTCCAGAGCCAAAGCAAAAAACTGTGGTCAGTAAATAGTTTTATATAATTCTCCATAGTTGCGTTGGGCGGGATAATCCGCAGGTCCGTCGTTAACAAGGTGGAAAGAGGCCGCAGGGATACTGTTATGATCCGCGAAACCGGATACAGAACAAAGATGCAGGCCACAATAAGACAGCAGTGGATTCCCACCCTTTTTTGCGGAGAGTCACCCGCCACCCAGTAGTTTTTCTTACTCTTTTCCCTTGATTTCCGTTTCATTATAAATTGTTGCCCGGCAGCGGTCTTATTCATTCGTAAACCTCCTTTTTAAAGCCGCCCATGACCTTAAAATACATCATGGTTATGAGCATCAGCATGACAAACAACACCATTGAATACATGGCACCAAAACCATAGCGGTACAGACCAAAAATGGCATGGTACATCGAGGTAATGAGAATATGCGTCCCCTCCATTGGTCCGCCCTGGTTGATCAGGAAAATCACATTGAAATTATTAAAGGTCCAGATAATTCCCAGCATCACAGCAGGTATCAGGACCGGTTTGAGTAATGGAATGGTGATATGGAAAAACTGCTGGATGCCTCCTGCCCCATCAATTTGGGCAACATCATAATAATCCTGTGGAATACTCTGTAATCCACCGAAAATAATCGTCATCATAAATGGTATCCCCAACCATACATTGACGATAATAACCGCCACCATTGCCCAGAATGGGTCCTCTAACCACGGAATAGGAGAGAAGCCCAGCCTTTGTAGAAAAATGTTCATGAACCCAAACTGGTAATGAAATTCACACCGCCAGGTTAAAGCCACAATTACCTGGGGAATAGCCCAGGGCAAAATCAATATAGTCCGGTAAACATTCTGCAACCGCATAGGCCGGTTTAACAGGATGGCGAGGAACATGCCACCCACTACATGGAAAAAAACATTAATCACCGTCCAAATTAGGGTGCGGATGAAAAGAGTAAAAAAGGAAACCCGCTGTAAAATAGGAACGGTGAAAACATCAATAAAATTCTGAACCCCGTGCTGCCATCCCACATTGTAATTAAGAAACCGGCGCATACTCATATTGCTGAAGGCCAGGGAAACATTGAACAGGAAGGGATAAACAATGAAGGCGATTACCCCGACAATCGCCGGAGCCAAAAGCATGTAAGGGACGGTAAAACGGGTACGGAAAACTTTTTTGCACAGTATATAAGCGACGAATTCGATGATGCTTACAGCAATAACGCCGACGATCAAGATCTTGCCAAGTTCCTCCAAGCCATACTGAATATGTTCCAATCTAAGCCCGCCCAATTTAGTCACCAGCCTTTCTGTGGAAAGGGGGCAGGTTATACTATACCCACCCCCTTTTAATTACACTACCTGTCCATTTCGCGAATAGCCCGTTCCGCCGCCACCTGCATTGCTTCAGCTGCTTCCTGAGGAGTCATTCTATCGGACATTACCCCTTCAATATTGGGGAACATCGCGTCCCAACAGGCCCTCATCTCTGGTACTGTCGGCATGGGTTTTCCTACCACCATCTGGTCAGCGGAGCCAAGCAAAATTGGATCCTCGGCCAGCGCCGGTTCATCAAATGCCTCAATAAGAGCAGGCAGGCGGGCATGTTCTTTGACGAAGAGATTTTGCAATTCCGGGGAAACAAAATAATTTACTAATTTTTTACAATACTCTAATCTATCTCCCGTCAGATAATTGGGAATCATAAAATATTTACCGCTGGTCATGGGACTCGGCCACAAGCCGGTCTCGCTGATCATGGGGATTCGGGCCACACCCAGCTCCACATTTCTTTTGACTTCCGGTGTAATGTAGCTGGACAGCGCCCAATCCCCGGTAATGATCATTGCCGCTTTTCCTTCTTTAAATAGACTGTCGGCAGTCTCGGCATCGGCTTCCCTGGGAACAATCTGGTGTTTAAATTTAAGATCATGAATAAACTGAAGAGCATTGACCATGGCCTCGGTATTTAGAGTTGGTGTATTTCCGTCAAGCGGCCAACCGCCAAACCCTCCCAACCAGGGCGCCAGCCAGAACGGTTCATTGAGATTAAAAACCAACCCATACTGATCCCCAGTGGTCAGTTCTTTGGCTATTGCAATCATTTCATCAGTATCCTTGGGAGGCTCCGGAAGTAGTTTTTTATTGTACATCAACATCAAGTGATTGCCAACAGAGATGGGGATTCCCCATGTTTTCCCGTCCATCTCTACAGCCTCCAACCCCGGCTGGACAAATTTGTCTGTGTAACCGGTGCCAAACATTTCTTCCACAGAAGAGATTATTCCCATGGTGGCAAAGGGACCGGCATGATCATTGACTGTCCATAACAAATCAGGCCCACCACCCGCAAAGGCCGCCATCTGAAAATTCTCCCGCAGACCACATCATAGTTGAGTGTTTCTATTCGAACACCCGGATTCTCCTTTTCAAATTCTCTACACAGTTCTTCAATGGTCTGCAAAAGACCTTCCGCCTCCGACTCAGTGGTCCAGAAGACAAATTCCACAGCCCTGGCGGAAACCGGAACCAACAAAGCAAAAACCAGAACCATTGCCAGAATAAAGATTAAAAATTTTCTCACGCAGAATTTCCTCCTTTTATTGTTTTATAATAAAACAAACCTGTTTTTTTCCTTTGTATCACCTCCCATTTTTTTTAAGTTGCCTTTAAAACAACCATTGTTACTAAAAGTAATTTTAATGATTAAAGGCAGTGGCAACGATTTAATTACTGTGCTAACGTTTGCATTAAACTATATATATTATAGCCTTCTTTTACTTTTTTGTAAAGCTTTTTTTATTTTTTTGTTATTCTATGGTTGATCCCAACCGGTATACATCTTTTTGTAATACTCCGCCAACGCCCTTCTGATGCTAAAGGTTTCCCTGGTACTCAGGATACTGTTTCTCATTACCTCCACCCAAGCAGGACGGTTTTCATAGTACATTGGGATAATCTCTTCTTTTAATACCTTATATAAAGCCCGGAGGTCCCACTCATCCTGTTTGTCTTGTTCTTCATTTTCAAACCCATCACCGAACTGCCATCCGTTCACCCCGTGCCGGCATGCCTCCGGCCACCAGCCATCCAGAATGCTACAATTTGGCACTCCGTTCATCGCCGCCTTCATCCCCGATGTTCCACAGGCTTCCTTGGGTCGCCGAGGATTATTCAACCACAAATCAACACCCTGGGTTAGTATTCTTCCTATTTTCATATCATAATTCTCCAAAAACACCACAGTAGCTGGATACTTCTTAGAGATTCGCACCAGATTGGCAATGATTTTTTTACCGGTATCGTCCAGGGGATGGGCTTTCCCGGAAAAAACCAACTGAATTCGGCGATTTTTTAGTAGCATCGCAGTCTCTTCTTCATGGGAAAAAATGAAATCGCTTCGTTTGTAAGGGGCCGCCCTCCTGGAAAACCCAATTAGCAGAACTCCAGGGTCAAGTGTCACCCCGTTTCTTTCCTTGATAAAATCCAGAAGAAGCTTTTTGTTCTTCAAGTGTCTTGTCCAGAGATCTCCTTTCCCTTCCGTCGCGCGCAGCATCTCTTCATCCACCCAGGTCGGCAGGTGAATACCGTTGGTAATACCAGTAATTGTTGCTCTTCCGGTTACATGAGCCCACATTTGATTGGCTGTCCTGCAGTGGAGCCGGGAGACGGCATTGGCCGCCCGCGACAGCCGTAAAGCGGCAACCGTCATGTCAAAGGGAGCACCGCCAATTTTAACCAGCTGTTCCAGGGTCAAACCACTGCCTACGCCCATATATAAGAGACAATCCAGATAGTGCTCTTCATTTCCTTGGGAAACAGGGGTATGAGTGGTGAAAACAATCTCCCGGCGGGTAGCGGCCGTTGCCTCTATAAAAGAAGCGCCACTCGCCATTTTTTCTCTGATAAGTTCCAACCCGGCAAAAACAGCATGCCCTTCGTTGAAATGATAGACATCCACCTGCAGGTTCAGTGCTCGTAAAGCCCTGACCCCTCCAATTCCGAGCACCATCTCCTGGGCGATTCTTTCTTCTGCGAACCAGCCGTACAATTGACCTGTTATCCAAGGATCTTCATTCTCCGGAAGGTCGGTGTCCAGCAGGTAAAGGGGGGCGTTGTTAAAACAATCCACCTTCCAAACTCTGCAGACCACTTTTCGCCGGCGGATCCATACATTTACCCGTACTCCGGTGTCCTGCAAGAAATCATATTCCCAATCATGATATGTATCATAAGGCCGCCCATCTTTCCCCACCCTCTGGCCGGTATAACCTTGCTTCCATTTTACGCCTATACCAATTACCGGATAATTGTATTCCCGGGCCCCTTTCAAATAATCGCCGGCCAGTATTCCCAATCCCCCGGCGTACGTTTTCAAGGTCTCATCCACGCCGTATTCCATACAAAAATAGGCCACTGAAGGCAATTTCTTTTTTGTTTTCATTTTTACCTCCTAACTAAAACAGTTTTGTGTTAACGTTTGCACATAATAATGTTACGCTCTTTTTTGGCTTTTTCCTTCTTAAATAAATATAATATTTAAAAAAACTATATTTTCATCGCCGGCTGGAAAAAACCTAACGGTTTCCAGGGCTCAAACAGAATTGCTCTTATCTAAATTAACTCCTGATACCACTCCGGGCTCCTCCACAAGAATCACGAATAATCAGTTCCGAGGAGAGAATTCTTTGCGTGGAAACAAGCTTTTCCTTGTTCAAAAGCTTAATCAGCATTTCCGTAGCGGCAATACCCATCTCGTAAATGGGTATCCGTACTGTAGTCAAAGCCGGTTCCACCACCGAAGCCAGGGGGTCGTCGTTGAAACCCACGACAGCTACATCGTCAGGTATGGATAGGCCTTGTTCTTTTATAGCCTGGTAAGCGCCAATCGCCATCTCATCATCCACGGCAAAAACAGCAGTGAGCGAGGGGGATACACGCAACAGTTCATTGGTCAATCTATAGCCTTCTTCCTGGGTAAACATACCGTTGGCTATATACGACTGGTTTATGTCCAGACCGAATTCACGAAAAGCAAAACAATATCCTTCAAATCGGTCCTGGCATACAGTAAAATCCTCCAACCCGTTGAGAAAAGCCACTCTCCGGTGTCCCAAATTCAATAGGTGCCGGACTGCTGTGTACGCCGCCTGGACATTGTCGTTGTTTACTGAATAATAGCCGTTAATTTCCGGCACTCTTCCCACCACCACAAAAGGATAGTTGTTCCTGCACAGCTTCTCAATCAAATCATCCTTGATTCTTGAGGCCAACAACAGGACACCGTCCACCCTTTTTTCTTCCAACATTTGCAGGCATTGCCTGGCTTCTTCTTCATAATCCTCAGTGGTGGTCAACATCAGACTGTATTGGTGCCGTTGGGTCACAGCGCTGATTCCCCGGATTATCTCCGGGAAAAAAGGGTTGGAAAAGGCAATCTCTGTAGAACGGGATAAGACCAAACCCAGTGTCCGGCTGGATCTTTTAATCAGACTGCGGGCGATCATATTCGGGTGATAGTTAAGTTCTTTTATAATTTTATTTACCCGCTCTTTTGTCTCAGGGCTGATGCGGCTGTTGTCAGCTATAACCCTGGAGACGGTAGAAGGAGATACCTTAGCCTGTTTTGCCACATCTTTAATAGTTGTCAACACAATCCCTTCTCTTCTGTAACGTTTGCATAGTATAGTATAAGATTCTTTCTTTTAAGATAAAACCCTCCCAGGAAATAATGTCGACCTTAACATACCCAACAAATAAATCCTCATTTATTAAAGCCCGGTAGAAATTACTTCTCCGGCCGGTGAAGATCCAATTTAATGATGCAGGGCATTTTTTCAACTGCATAAACGAAATCTATGTCCCGCCGGATTTTCGTTAATAAATCTTGCCCGCAAACACTGAAGTCCACCTTTATCTTTCCGTACCTGCCCTCCAGGTTCACAAGGGATATAAATTTTTCTCCACTACCCTCCCACACCAGCAACAGTATTCCGGCGGCGATTTCTTTCACCTGAAATATATCACATTTGTTCTTGATCTCTTTGGCTATACTGAGCACTTTTTGAAAAAAGCCGTAAAATTCTTCATCACCTTCTTCCCAGTTGATCGGATCCCTGGTAAACAGGTTCGGCTGTTTTGCTGCGGCCACTTCTTGTCCCGCATAGACCAAAGTAGCTCCGGGAAGCAGAGCATAAAAAACAGTCCAGTTTTTCAAAGAATCTTTGTTTTTCACTACTGCGGCGATTCTCTGGGTGTCGTGATTTTCCAGGAATCTCAGCTTAACGGCATGAGCAGGATAGAGTGTCTCCTGGATGAAAAGATGGTCGAGATATTTTTTTAGCCCACCCTGTCCACGGAAGTATTTCTGGAGATATTCAAAGCCGTCATAATCATAAGTCAAATCAAACACCTGATGCAGCTCGGGATCACTATGGGCAGTATATCCAAGCTCTCTGACTATTTTAACAAGGGATGGGGAAAAGCTCTCTGCCAACCAAATTAGGTTTTTTTGCCGGTCGACCCGTTCACGCGCTTCCAGCCAAAACTCGAGGGGAACCATTGCCGCCACGTCACAGCGGAAGCCGTCAATGCCCAAACTCACCCAATCTTCCAAGTTTTTGATCTGGCATTCCCAAAGATCCTTATTCTTATAATCCAAATCATATACATCATCCCAATCGTTAATTTTTCGAATAAAATTCTCTTTTTTATCCTTTAAGAACCATTGCGGGTATTCGTTGACCAACAATGCGTCAACAGACGTGTGATTATATACGATATCCATCATTACTTTCATTTCCAGCCTGTGCGCTTGGACAATCAAACGGTAAAAATCTTTTTTCGCACCGTAAAGATGATCTATAGCCGTATAGTCCTTTATCGCGTACGGGCTGCCCATATTTCCTTTGCGACCCGCCTCTCCAATCGGATGCAAAGGCATAAACCAAAGAATATCAACTCCAAGCTCTTTTATTCTCTCCAGATCCTTAAGAACTTCATTAAAAGATGAACCTCTACTGTGATTTCTGACAAAAATCTCGTAGATAACGGTATTTTTTAAACAAACTAGTAGGTTTTCAGGCATTTAATCTACCTCCTTTAAGACTTGGTATGTGAGGTAAGCGCTAACGTTTGCACGAAACTAACTTTACCAGTATGTCGAAAAGTACTTGACAGTACTGTACTTGTCCTGTAATGGGGAGGCATTCCCGGTTGCTATCCTTCACGGTCTGGCGTTCAATTCATTTTGAGCCCGGAGGTGTTCCCGGTAAGTACGGGAAAAAATATGGGTTCCGTCCGGCCGGGCGACAAAATATAAAAAATCGGTCTCCACCGGGTATAAGGCGGCCGTCAAAGAAGCCCGCCCCGGATTG
>Ga0079223_10001292_pt1 | contig 14710 bp, 11 predicted proteins | sample Stecom2011_FD_75072 | JGI IMG/M metagenome (GOLD analysis project Ga0079223, IMG submission 75072) | Agricultural soil microbial communities from Utah to study Nitrogen management - Steer compost 2011 | ecosystem: Environmental > Terrestrial > Soil > Agricultural land | place: USA: Utah... | reverse complement strand
TATAGTCCATATACTGGTGGGTAATCTCACTAACATCAATTTCCAGAATATCCATATTCTGGCGACGGATAAGATAAAGCAGAAGATCCAGTGGTCCCTCAAAGGTTTCCAGAAAGACGGCAAGCGCATCCGGGGGTATATACAGATCTTTTGGAAGACCAACAATGGGCTTTCCGGATACTAACGCTAACGGCGGAGCCACTGCGCCCTGCTCCTCAGTGCCGGGCGCTGTCACTTTTGTGATATCGTCCGTCATACTCTGTCCTCCGGAAGACTCCCTGGCACCCGCCCGTCATTCAGGCCTGGCATAAGCGCGATTATCTGTGACGAAGCCCCATTGCGGCCCGAACTTCTACAAGTGTGTCCCGTGCGGCATCCCGCGCATGTTCACGCCCTTCCTGAAGAATTGAATGCACCAGGTCCGGATTGTTTTCGTACTCAACCGCTCGCTCCCGCAGGGGGCGCTGTTCTTCGATAATTGCATCAATTAAGGGTTTCTTACATTCCAGGCAGCCTATACTCGCGCTGCGGCAGCCATTCTGTACCCACTCCTGAGTTGCTGCATCGGAATAAATCTTGTGCAAGCCCCACACAGGACACTTCTCCGGATCGCCCGGATCCGTTCTGCGTACCCGCTGAGGGTCCGTCTGCATGGTACGAATCTTATGGGCAACACTGTCCGGCTCTTCCCGTAATCCAATGTAGTTGTTATAAGACTTGGACATTTTCTGGCCATCGAGCCCGGGCATTCTGGACTCTGGCGTTAACAGAGGCTGTGGCTCAGGAAGAATCACCTTGCCACCGCCCTCGATATAGCCATACAAACGTTCGCGGTCGCCAAGGGAAATGTTTTGTTGCTCTTTGAGCAGGGCCCGCGCGGTCTCGAGAGCCTCCATATCGCCTTCTTCCTGATACCGCTTTTTGAGTGTCCGGTATAATCTCGCGTTCTTTTTGCCCATTTTTACGATGGCTGCCTCGGCCTGATCCTCAAAGCCTGGCTCGCGACCATAAAGGTGATTGAATCGGCGTGCAATCTCACGGGTAATTTCCACATGTGCCACCTGATCAGCGCCGACCGGAACTCTGCCAGCCTGATAGACCAGAATGTCAGAGCTCATCAGCAACGGATAACCAAGAAATCCGTATGTTGCGAGATCCTTCTCACGTAATCTCTCTTGTTGTTCCTTGTACGTCGGTGTTCGCTCCAACCACCCAAGCGGAGTTATCATGGACAGCAACAGATGCAACTCCGCATGTTCTGGAACCTGCGATTATATAAACATGGTGGATGAGCCCGGATTAACACCTGCGGCCAGCCAATCGATCGCCATGTCCCACACACTCTGCTCAATACCCGAAGGATCTTCGTAGTTGGTAGTGAGCGCGTGCCAGTCTGCAATGAAAAAAAAGCACTCGAACTCGTGCTGGAGTTTCACCCAGTTTTTCAGCACACCATGATAGTGGCCAAGGTGAAGCTTGCCGGTTGGACGCATACCGGACAAAACTCTTTGCTGGGGATCGACAGAACTCAAGGCACAAACTCCTTTGTTTATGTTTAATACGCCCATGATAGTCCGGACGGACACGCATTATAAATAAAAAAACCCCGCACTGCAGAACAGAACGGGGGGTTTTCTCAAAAGAAGACTAACTTACCAGCCTGTTACTTCCTTCAGCGCCTTGCCAATATCGGCCAGACTGCGCACCGTTTTTACACCAGCATCGTTCAAAGCGGCAAATTTTTCGTCTGCGGTACCCTTACCACCAGAAATAATGGCACCCGCATGACCCATGCGCTTACCCGGAGGTGCAGTAACGCCGGCAATGTAGGAAACTACTGGCTTGGTAACATTCTTCTTGATGAATGCTGCAGCTTCCTCTTCAGCCGTACCACCAATTTCACCAATCATAACAATGGCTTCAGTTTGGGGGTCGTCCTGTAGCAACTGCAGAATGTCAATAAAATTAGAACCAGGAATCGGATCGCCACCAATACCTACACAAGTAGACTGGCCAAAACCAAAGTCCGTAGTCTGCTTGACGGCTTCATAGGTAAGAGTACCTGACCGCGATACGATACCAACCTTACCTGGCTTATGAATATGGCCAGGCATGATGCCAATCTTGCACTCACCCGGCGTAATAACACCCGGACAGTTGGGGCCAATCATCCGCACACCCTTGCGATCAAGATACTCTTTGACATAGAGCATATCGATGGTCGGGATGCCCTCGGTGATGCACACTATCAGCTTGATACCGGAATCGGCTGCTTCAACAATAGCATCTTTACAAAACGGCGCCGGCACGTAGATTACGCTGGCCTCGGCACCGGTTTTTTCTACGGCTTCGCGAACAGTATTGAACACCGGCAAGCCAAGGTGCGTGGTACCACCCTTGCCCGGGCTGACACCTCCAACCATTTTCGTGCCGTACTCAATAGCCTGTTCAGAGTGGAAAGTACCCTGAGAACCAGTGAAGCCCTGGCAAATAACCTTGGTATCTTTATTGATCAGGATGCTCATTATTTACCCTCCGCGGCTTTAACGACTTGCTCTGCGGCATCAGCCAGACTGGTAGCGGCAATAATATTCAAGCCACTTTCAGCAAGTACCTTGGTGCCAAGTTCGGCATTGTTACCTTCGAGGCGAACCACAACAGGAACCTTGACGCCCACTTCTTTAACCGCACCTATTACGCCTTCTGCAATCATGTCGCAGCGAACGATACCGCCAAAAATGTTCACCAGTACGGCTTTCACATTTTCATCAGACAAGATGATTTTGAACGCTTCAGAAACGCGCTCTTTGGTTGCACCGCCCCCAACGTCCAGGAAGTTCGCAGGCTTACCACCAGACAGCTTGATAATGTCCATGGTACCCATGGCAAGTCCGGCACCGTTAACCATACAGCCGATATTGCCTTCAAGCGCTACGTAGTTTAGTTCCCACTTGGCAGCTTCTGCTTCACGGGCATCTTCCTGTGAAGGGTCGTGCATCTCACGGATAGCCTTCTGCCGGTACAGAGCGTTACCGTCAACACCAAGCTTGGCGTCAAGGCAGTGGAGATCGCCGGTGGGCGTAATAACCAGCGGGTTGACCTCAAGCAGAGCCAGATCGTAGTTTTCAAACAGCTTTGCCAGACCCATAAAAATCTTTGTGAACTGGCCAATCTGCTTGCCTTCAAGGCCGAGTTTAAACGCCAACTCCCGTCCCTGGTACGGTTGTGCACCAACCAACGGATCAATTTCTGCTCTCAGGATTTTTTCAGGAGTTTCCTCAGCAACGGTTTCAATTTCCACACCGCCTTCGGTAGACGCCATAAAAACAATACGGCGACTGCTGCGATCAACAACCGCACCCAGATATAGTTCGCGATCAATATCAGTGAGGGACTCAACCAAAATTTTGCTAACCGGCTGGCCATTTTCGTCAGTCTGATAAGTTACCAGATTTTTGCCCAGCCACTTCTCTGCAAAGTCACGAATCTCTTCTTTGCTTTTAACCAGTTTAACGCCGCCTGCCTTACCACGACCACCTGCGTGAACCTGAGCTTTAACCACCCAGGCATTACCACCAATTTCAGTGGCCGCTGCGACCGCGTCCTGAGGGGTATCACAAGCGATACCCTTCGATACAGGCAGGCCATACTCAGCAAATAGCTGCTTGCCCTGATATTCATGCAAATTCATAGTTAATGTCCCGCTTATTAATGGAGGATAACCACGTACGGAAAAGAACCCGCACAACTCTTTGTCAGAAGCTGTTAACGCGAATTCGATTTGGCGGGCCGGGGATCGCCTCAGCCCGACATGAGCGCAACCAGAAACCAGCCTTCCAATGGCAGCGAGGCACCATTGCTGGTGCCCCTGTTTCGTAGCTTGCGTTACTTCTTCTTGCGACGGTTCGCAATGTGAATTGCACCACCACCAACCGCCAGAGCCGCCTCATGCACAGACTCAGACAGAGTGGGATGCGCAAAGCACGTTAGCGCCAGATCTTCTGCACTGGACCCAAACTCCATGGCAATTACACCTTGAGCCACAATTTCGGAGGCCTGTGGACCAATAATGTGAAAACCCAGAATACGATCTGTTTTCGCGTCGGCAATGATTTTTACCATGCCCGCCGTTGCATTTGCTGCCATTGCACGACCATTGGCCGCGAACGGAAACGTACCGACATTATATTCTTCGCCCTCAGCTTTGAGCTGCTCCTCAGATTTGCCAACCCAGGCCACTTCCGGAGAGGTATAAATAACACTCGGAATGCAGTCGTAGTTGACCTGAGGCTTCTGCCCGGCAATGCGCTCTGCAACCATAACGCCTTCTTCCGACGCTTTGTGGGCAAGCATAGGCCCGCGAACAACATCACCTACCGCCCATACATCCGGCGCTTCGGTCTTGCACTTGTCGTCCACAAAAATGAACCCGCGCTCATCAAGCTGAACACCAGAGTCTTTGGCAAGCAGATTATCAGTGTAAGGACGGCGCCCTACAGCAACAATCAGCTTATCGAACTTGGCCTCCTGCTTGCCTTTGGAGTCTTCGTAATTAACGTAAACCAGTTTACGTTTGACCTCAACGCCGATCATGCGAGCACCCATAACAATGTTGAGCCCCTGCTTCTTAAACTGCTTGAGAGCCTCTTTGGCAATCTGCTGATCAACGGTGGGCAAGAACGTATCCTGTGCCTCAATAACCGTTACTTCAGAGCCCAGCCGTGCCCAGACACTACCGAGTTCCAGTCCGATAACACCGGCACCGATAACACCCAGGCGTTTCGGAACCTCTGTAAACTCCAGCGCACCCTCAGAGTCCACAATATACTCGCCGTCAAACGGCGCCGGGGGGATTTCAATGGGCTTGGAACCGGTGGCCAAAATGACACTTCCGGCTTCATAAATTTCTTTTTTGCCTTTGCTGTCAGTAACTTCAACCTTATGGTTGGCCATTAATTTGCCATGACCATGAATGGCAGTTACACCATTGGCCTTGAACAGCCCGGCGATGCCACCGGTCAACTGCTTCACTATGCCATTCTTGCGCTCGAGCATTTTGGCGATGTCCATTTTGACATCGCTAACAATAATGCCTTGCATCTCATAATCATGGCTCGCTTCCTCAAATTTGTGAGAAACTTCAAGAAGAGCCTTTGAAGGTATGCAGCCAACGTTAAGGCAAGTTCCACCAAGCACCTGGCTCTTGCCGTCCGTCGATGTCCAAGACTCAACGCAAGCAGTTTTCAGGCCTAACTGAGCCGCCTTGATGGCGGCAACATAACCACCGGGGCCTGCACCAATGACAATCACGTCGTACTTATCAGCCATATCTAATCCTGTTTTCCGATTCGTTAAGTGGCGACTCAGACGTCCAGCAGAATACGTGCCGGATCTTCAAGCAGTTCCTTAATAGTGACCAGGAATTGCACTGCATCTTTACCGTCAACCATGCGGTGGTCGTACGACAGCGCCAGGTACATCATCGGTAAAATTTCAACCTTTCCATTCACTGCCATCGGTCGCTCCTGGATTTTGTGCATACCCAGAATAGCCGTCTGCGGCGGATTCAAAATAGGTGTGGAAAGCAGTGAGCCAAAAATTCCGCCATTGGTAATGGTGAATGTTCCACCCGTCATTTCCTCAATGGTCAGCTTGCCATCTTTGGCTTTGGTGCCGTACTCAACAATTTTCTTTTCTATATCGGCCAGCCCCAGTGCGTCAGTATCACGTATCACAGGCACCACCAGCCCGCGCTCAGTTGATACTGCAACACCTATATCCTGGTAGCCGTGATAAACCATGTCGTTACCGTCGATCGACGCATTCACTGCAGGAAAGCGTTTCAGTGCTTCTGTTGCAGCTTTGGTAAAGAACGACATAAAACCGAGCTTGATGTCATGCCGCTTTGTAAAGCTTTCCTGGTATTCTTTCCGCATGGCCATAATCGGCCCCATGTTAACCTCATTGAAGGTGGTCAGCATGGCAGCAGTTTGTTGTGCATTGACCAGGCGCTTTGCAATACTTGCCCGCAAACGGGTCATAGGGACACGTTTCTCGAGACGCTCGCCTGGAGCAAGATTCATTTCCGGCTTGGCGACGGCTGGCTTCTGTGTTGTCGAAGCACTTGAAGACTTAGTATCATCTACCTGATTTTTAACATCTTCTTTGGTGATTCGACCGTCTCTTCCTGTGCCCTTAATGGCGCCAGGATCAATATTATGTTCTTCCGCCAGCTTGCGAGCTGCCGGGCTCAAAATAGCATCGCCGGCAGGCGCATCGCTATCAACGGCTTTATCGTCTGCAGCCGGTTTTTTGCTCTCCTGCTTGTCAGTGGCAGGACTGGACGCCTCAGCGGCACCTTCCTTGAACCTGCCAATTACCTCACCGCCCTCAACAGTTTCGCCCTCGCCCTTGAGAACTTCCTCAATGAAGCCATCAGCAGGTGCCACAACCTCCAGCACCACTTTGTCAGTTTCGATGTCGACAATCAGCTCATCCCGGGAACAGGCTTCACCAGGCTGCTTGTGCCAAGTTGCTACGGTCCCCTCTGCAATCGACTCCGGGAAAACGGGTGCTTTAATCTCTATAGACATTACAGATCCTTAGTTCGGCAGCTCATCAGGGTTCAAACGCTTCGTTGATCAGTTTCTTCTGTTCTTTAATGTGGACAGACATATGACCACAGGCAGGAGCAGCAGAAGCGTCACGACCAGCATACTGAAGATATAACTTGGGATTCAGACGTTGCAGTGCATTCCGCATGTGGTGCTGACTGCAATACCATGCTCCCTGATTCATTGGCTCTTCCTGACACCAGACAACTGTTTTGAGTTTAGTATACTCATTGAGTATTTCGTCAAGGTCTTCACTGGGGAACGGATAAAGCTGCTCGATACGAAGAATGACGACATCATCCCGCTCATCAGCTTTTTTCTTCTCCAGGAGATCGAAGTAAACTTTACCACTGCACATGATCAGGTGCGTGACCTTCTTGGGGTCAGACGGCTCCTTTTCGGGAAGTACTGTCTGGAAGGTACCGGATGTCAGATCATCCAACTCCGATGTTGCTTCTTTATGGCGCAACAGACTCTTTGGCGTAATTGCGATAAGAGGCTTGCGCAACGGGCGCTTTACCTGACGTCGCAACATATGAAACACCTGAGACGGCGTAGTCGGTACACATACCTGAATATTATGCTCTGCACACAACTGTAAAAAACGCTCAAGGCGAGCAGAACTGTGTTCCGGGCCCTGGCCTTCATAGCCGTGCGGCAACAACAGTGTCAACCCACACAAGCGCCCCCATTTGTGCTCACCGCTCGTCAGAAACTGGTCAATAACAACCTGGGCACCGTTTGCGAAATCGCCGAACTGCGCTTCCCATATAACCAGCCCTTTTGGAGCGGTTGTCGCATAGCCATACTCAAAAGCCATAACCGCTTCTTCTGACAGAAACGAATCATAAATTTCAAAAATCGGTTGATCTTCAGATAGCTCAGCCAGTGAAATATGGGTAGAGCCGTCTTTTTGGTTATGCAGCACTGCATGGCGATGTGAAAACGTTCCACGCCCTACGTCCTGGCCGGTAATCCGAACCGGGTGCCCTTCGTTCAGAAGGGTAGCGTAGGCCATAATTTCAGCATAACCCCAATTAATTGGCAGAACGCCTGCGGTCATTTTATCGCGATCAGAAACAATTTTGGACACCTGCCGCTGCACACTGAAGCCTTCCGGCACCTGGGTCAATTTTTTGCCCAATTTCTGGATTGTTTTCAACGGGACACTTGACTTGCACTTGGCGGTCCACTCATGCCCAAGATAAGGTGCCCAATCGACGTAAAGCTCCTTGTTCGGCTCCTTAACCAGAGACTTAAGTACGTGTTCGCCCTTATCGAGCGCGTCACGGTACTCATTCTCCATCTGTTTGGACTCTTCGTCGCTGATCATCCCGGCGGCTATCAACTGCTCTGCATAGAGTTCGCGAGTTGTTTTTAACTTGCGAATTTTTTCGTACATCATCGGCTGGGTAGCGGCTGGCTCATCCGCCTCATTGTGACCACGACGACGGTAGCAAACCAGATCAATTACAACATCTTTTCTGAACTCATGGCGATAATCCATGGCCATCTGGGTAACGAACAAAACCGCTTCCGGATCGTCGGCATTCACATGAAGAATCGGTGCCTGCACCATTTTTGCAATGTCTGTGCAATATTCAGTCGAGCGCGCATCGTCCTGCCGGCTCGTAGTAAAACCAATCTGGTTATTAATGACGATATGAATGGTGCCACCAACTCCGTAGCCCCGGGTCTGGGACATCTGGAAGGTCTCCATCACTACGCCCTGCCCGGAGAACGACGCATCCCCGTGCATAATGATCGGCACGACCTGGGCACCTGCAATATCGTTGCGGCGGGTCTGTCGGGCACGAACAGAGCCCTCTGCAACAGGAGAAACTATTTCCAGGTGTGACGGGTTGAACGCAAGGGCAAGATGAACCTCCCCACCCGGCGTCATTACGTTCGATGAGAAACCCTGGTGGTACTTGACGTCTCCAGAGCCAGAATCTGCAAGTCTCTTGCCTTCAAACTCGTCAAACAAATCACTTGGGTTCTTGCCGAACGTATTCACCAGAACGTTCAGACGGCCACGGTGAGCCATACCAATAACAATTTCTTTCGCACCGTAGGAGCCGGCTCGCTGGATAAGCTCGTCCAGACAAGGGATCAGGCTCTCTCCACCCTCAAGACCAAAGCGCTTAACGCCTGGGTAGCGGGCACCGAGATATTTCTCAAGACCTTCAGCAGCGGTAAGACGCTCTAAAATATGTATGCGGGTTTCGGCTTCATAATCCGGCTTGGAACGGATTGGCTCCATTCTTTGCTGAAACCAACGCTTGATGGGCGTATCAACAACGTGCATGTACTCAGCGCCAATGCTTCCACAATAGGTCTGGCGCAAGCCATCAACTATATCGCCGAGTTTCATGGTCTCGGAACCAAAACACAAAGAGCCCGTTTGGAACTCGATATCACGATCTGACTCTAGCAACTCGTGGAATGCGGGATCCAGATCTTCTACCGGCGGGCGCTGTAATACGCCAAGCGGGTCCAGTTTCGCTTCCTGATGACCACGAAACCGAAAGCCGTTAATGAGCTGAAGAACACGAATCTGCTTTTTGTCCGCATCAGATGTTGCGCTAACCGGCACACTGCCATTAGCCAAAAAACGCTGATTGCGGGCGATATGCTCAAACTGCTCACGAATCGAAGAGTGAAGAACATCGCGACCCTGGTAGCCATCCACACTGGGAAGCTTGTCAAAGTAACTGCGCCACTCTTCAGAAACGGCATTGGGATCTGTCAGGTAGGTTTCAAAAAGCTGTTCAACATAGGTCAGATTTCCACCCTGTATGTGGGAAGTCTGCCACAACTGCTCCATGATGCTTTCGTGCATTTTGAATAGCTCACCTTAGGCTTGTGCGAGGGAGCTTAGTATGGTCAACCAGCGGAAATTTCTAGTCAATACGCGTTTTTACGGGATCGACTTCGGCTGCCACACCCAGCAAGGATGTTTTCCATCCCTCAGTGATTTTTATACTCAGCAAGCCATGCAGACATTAAGCAGTTCCGCCACGGCTCGGCCAGTGTGCATCCGACCAAAACTTCTGACTATAAGCCTTTGGTTGAAGGCCCCGCATTAATGCGGGGCCTTCGGGGCGCTAACCTGGTCAGAACAGTATAGCGCGTACTCGTTTTTCTGCCGCTTAAGTTGTTCTCTGCAGCAGAAGATTCCGGATGTTACCAATTGCTTTTGTCGGATTAAGTCCCTTGGGGCAAACGCTGACGCAGTTCATGATGCCCCGGCACCGGAACACACTGAACGGGTCATCAAGGTTATCCAGACGCTCAGCTTGCGCTGTATCGCGGCTATCCGCCAGGAAGCGATAGGCCTGAAGCAGGCCTGCAGGGCCGATAAACTTATCAGGATTCCACCAGTAAGACGGGCAAGAACTGGAACAGCACGCACAAAGGATACACTCGTACAGGCCATCCAGTTTCGCACGATCTTCCGGCGACTGAAGCCGCTCCATAGCCGGAACCGGTTCATCGTTAATCAGGAAAGGCATTACCTTTTCGTACTGTTTATAGAAAAGGTTCATGTCTACCACAAGATCGCGAATAACCGGCAGGCCCGGCAAGGGCCGCAACGCCAGCTTACCCTTTCTGACTGCCTGTGAAACCGGCGTGATACAAGCAAGGCCGTTTTTACCATTGATGTTCATACCGTCAGAGCCACAGACTCCCTCACGGCAAGAGCGGCGGTAAGATATGGTTGGATCTTTTTCCTTCAGAAGGTTCAAAACATCCAGAACCATCATATCCTTGCCAGTAGGAAGCTCCAGCTCAACATCCTGCATATAAGGGGCATTGTCAGTTTCCGGGTTATAGCGGTAAAGACTTACCAACATCTTTTACATCCCCCTAGTAGGTCCGAAGCTTCGGCACAAACGTATCGACTGTTTTTGGCGTCATATTTACATCGCGTTTTCCAACACGCTTCTCCAGCGGAAAGTATACGGAGTGCTTCAGCCAGTTTTCATCATCACGCTCGGTAAAGTCATTACGGGCGTGGGCGCCACGGCTCTCTTTGCGTTCTATAGCAGACACAGCCGTTGCGTAAGCCACTTCAAACAGGTTGTCCAGCTCAAGTGCTTCAATACGCGCGGTATTAAAAGCGTTGCTGGTGTCAGCCAGCCTGGTGTTGCGTACCCGCTCTCCGATGGCATCCAGTTTAACAAGGCCGTCTTCCATGCTTTTACCATCACGGAAAACACCAAAGTACAACTGCATACAGTTCTGGAGCGCCTTGCGGACGTCTGCAACATTTTCACCCTCTGTTGCAGAATTCAGTCGATCCAAACGAGCCATTGCACGCTTGATATCTTCATCACTGGCATCATCTACGACGACACCACTGCGCAACTTTTCTTCGATGTGCAAGCCGGCAGCGCGGCCGAATACAACCAGATCCAGCAACGAGTTGCCACCCAGGCGGTTGGCACCGTGCACAGATACGCAAGACACTTCACCACACGCATACAGGCCGGGGATTGGCGTATCTTTGCCGTTTTCATCAATCATCAGAGCTTCGCCACCCACATTGGTGGGAATACCGCCCATCATATAGTGGCAGGTTGGAACCACCGGAATTGGCTCTTTCGCAGGATCTACGTGGGCAAAGGTACGAGCCAGCTCAACAATGCCAGGCAGACGCAAGTGCAGAGTCTCTTCGCCAAGATGATCAAGCTTCAGCATAACGTGGTCTTTTTCAGGGCCACAGCCACGACCTTCAAGAATTTCAATAACCATGGCTCGTGCTACTACGTCACGGCTGGCCAGATCTTTCACGTTGGGCGCGTAGCGCTCCATAAACCGTTCGCCGTCAGCATTGATCAGATAACCGCCCTCACCCCGGCAACCTTCGGTAACCAGCGTGCCGGCACCGTGAATGCCGGTTGGGTGGAACTGCCACATTTCCATATCCTGCATCGGGAAACCGGCACGGAGTGCCATGCCAACACCGTCGCCGGTATTAATCAGGGCATTTGTTGTAGAGGCATAGATCCGGCCTGCACCGCCGGTCGCAAGAACCGTGGCTTTACTCTTTATGTAGACCACTTCACCGGTCTCAATCTCGAGTGCAACAACACCAACCACTTCATTCTTGCTGTTTTTTACCAAATCAACCGCGTACCACTCATTCAGGAAGGTGGTACCACGCTTCAGGTTTGCCTGATACAGCGTGTGCAACAACGCGTGCCCGGTACGATCTGCTGCCGCACAGGTTCGTGCCGCCTGGCCGCCCCGACCATAGTCTTTGGATTGTCCGCCGAATGGACGCTGATAAATACGGCCCTGCTCGGTCCGGGAGAAAGGCAGCCCCATATGCTCAAGCTCAAAAACGGCTTGCGGACCGACCGAACACATATATTCGATAGCGTCCTGATCGCCCAGATAGTCAGACCCTTTTACGGTGTCGTACATATGCCAGCGCCAGTCATCATTGGGATCGGAGCTCCCAATTGCACAGGTAATACCACCCTGAGCAGATACCGTGTGCGAGCGGGTCGGAAATACTTTTGTGATACAAGCAGAATTAACGCCAGATTCGGTTAGCTGCAGCGCGGCTCTCAGACCGGCACCACCACCACCGATAACAATCGCGTCAAATGACATGGTCTTGATACTAGACATTGATTAAAGCCCCCAAAGAATCTGAATACCCCAGACCAGATAAACGAACATGGTCAGACCGCAAGCGGCCTGAACAAGAAACCTGGTAATCGCCGGCTTAATGTAATCAGTGGTTACTGTCCAAAGCCCAACCCATGCGTGAGCGCCAATGGAAAATAACGATAGCAAGCTGAACATACGGAACCAGCTCTGCCCAAAAAGAGCAGACCATGTTTCATAATTGACATCGTTTGTCAGCAGAAAGCCAAAAATAAAAACAGTATATAAAGCAAGTATATAGGCGGTTACCCGCTGGATCATAAAGTCAAGTACGCCACTACGACCCAGGTTCGTGACACTGTTTACCATACCCAGACTCCTGCCAGGATGATGAGAATGACGGAAACCACGATTGTGATTTTTGCGGCAAGGCGGCCGCTCTCCAACTCTTCACCAATACCCATATCCATGAACAGATGTTTGATACCTGCTACCAGATGGTACAGTAGAGCAGACATAATGCCCCAGATGATCAGCTTGGCAAAAAAGCCGTTCAGCAGTTCACTCACATGACTAAAGCCCTCTTCCCCCGATAAGGAAAGCTGAAGCCCGTAAAGCATGAAAGCAACACCAACAAAAATGATGATGCCGCTAACACGGTGCAATATGGACGTAATGGCCGGTAGTGGAAAATGAAACTTGCTGAGATCGAGATTTACTGGTCGTTTGCTATTCACAGCGCTCTCACACTCTCTTTTGATTCCGCATTACCAGAGACTTATTCTGGTTGCAGATGGTTGGTATGTATCGATCATCATGCTGATGCGAAATCAGCATACGATTGGCTCTGGAGGGAAGACTCACCGATCAGCACGTGCAGCAGAAGATGCCGGCGCATGGCGTATCCCCGATTCAGGGCTAGAGATTATAAGGAGTACACCCGATAATTACAAACGTGCAACACGTTCCAAACCACGGATATCAGCAGCTTAAGTCATCTGAAAAATTCATTGACATAAGCCATTTTCGCCCATGTCTGCGATTATTGGGAATTTAACGGGTTTCCAGGTATGACAAAAAGTGGGTTTTACCAAGCCTACCATTGACAAAAAAAGCTAACGGCCTATATTTTGCCGCCAGTTTTGCGATAATACGCGCCTTCCAGCGCATCAATAAATGCAAATAGCTAACAAAGCTGAAAACAGGAGAGCACCATGACCGACAGGAAAGCCACGCTCTCGGTGGGGGATAAATCCATTGAGTTGCCGGTATATTCTGGCACGGCAGGCCCTGACGTAATTGACGTTAGAGGGCTAGTCCAGGAAGGCGTTTTTACTTACGACCCGGGTTTCGTATCCACGGCGGCCTGTGAATCAGCCATTACTTTTATTGATGGCGCAAATGGTGTTCTTTTGCACCGTGGTTACCCTATTGAGCAGCTTGCTGAAAACTCGGACTACCTGGAAGTTTGCTATCTGCTACTGAACGGCGAACTGCCGGACGAAAAGCAGAACAAGCAGTTCCACAACACCATTAAAAATCACACCATGCTGCACGATCAGATGAGCAAATTTTTCTACGGCTTCCGCCGTGATGCTCATCCAATGGCCATTATGTGTGGCGTCGTTGGAGCACTCTCCGCGTTCTATCACGATCAAATGGATGTGACGGACGAGCATCAGCGGGAAATCACCGCACACCGGCTGGTCGCCAAGATGCCGACCATTGCCGCCTGGTGCTACAAATACAGCACTGGCCAGCCCTTTATCTATCCACGAAACGACCTCACCTATGCAGAAAATTTCCTGCAGATGATGTTTGGTGTTCCCTGCGAAAAGTATGTGCCGAACCCTGTTCTGGCCAAGGCCCTGGATAAAATCTTTATTCTGCACGCAGATCATGAGCAGAACGCGTCAACCTCTACAGTGCGCCTGGCAGGCTCTACGGGAGCAAACCCGTACGCATGTATAGCATCGGGCATTGCCGCGCTCTGGGGGCCAGCTCACGGTGGTGCTAACGAAGCCGTTCTGGACATGCTCGCAGAAATCGGTGATGAGTCCAATATCGAGACATTTATCGAAAAGGCGAAGGACAAAGACGATCCTTTCCGACTGATGGGCTTTGGACACCGTGTCTACAAGAACTTTGATCCGCGCGCCAAGGTTATGGCTGAAACAGCAGCTGAAGTACTGCAGGAACTGGGGCTGGAAAACGATCCTCTTTTGAAGATCGCTCAGCGCCTCGAGAAAATAGCTTTGGAAGATGAGTACTTTGTTGAGCGCAAACTCTATCCGAACGTAGATTTCTACTCGGGCATTATTCTGAAGGCCATGGGTATTCCGACGTCCATGTTCACGGTTATTTTTGCCATGTCACGGACAATTGGCTGGTATTCACACTGGAATGAAATGGTGAGTGGCGACTACCGCATTGGTCGGCCACGACAACTGTACACGGGCCCCACCAAAAGGGAT
>Ga0079223_10001290_pt1 | contig 14713 bp, 17 predicted proteins | sample Stecom2011_FD_75072 | JGI IMG/M metagenome (GOLD analysis project Ga0079223, IMG submission 75072) | Agricultural soil microbial communities from Utah to study Nitrogen management - Steer compost 2011 | ecosystem: Environmental > Terrestrial > Soil > Agricultural land | place: USA: Utah... | reverse complement strand
TGATGCAGGACTGGGCGGTCCTGTGTACTTCTGGGCTGGAGCCTGCTCGGTTGGCAAGCTGATGGGTACCGCGCGCACCGAGACTGTGGCTGCGCGCCCGACCCTGCAGCGTTAGTTGTTCGTCAGCATTAAGGTTACCCGCCGCACCCGGCGAATGATGTGCAACTTCAGACCTCCCAGAACTGCCGCGATTGACAGGAGTATCCCGCCTACAGTTCCCTGTCTGATACCCGAGCGCTGTAACGAGACTGCTTCCTCAGTTCAGTCAACCGGCGAGTAAGGCGTCGTTACAAGCGCAGGGAGCATATCTGTAATTCGTCGCACCCTTCGCATTATGAGCTGTTTCAGGGCGGCAAAGACCAACGCAGCTGTTATAAGCATCCCGGATAAAACCCACTGCACCGTGCCCATGCGCTTATACAATGCCGCTCTGACCTGCGCCTCATCAAAATACGTTTGCGCTGCTGGGGATAGCTCAGAGGTGCCAGTGACATTAGCTGCCTGCTCTATCGCATATCTGATCTGCGGGTCTACTTCGAATTGCCCCTTCATTTTGTCTTCACGAAGGCTGTCGGCTGCCTGATTGATCCAGATCGACTTGGCGCCTTCAGCTACAAATGCCTGAGCGAGGATGAAGCTCTTTGCTACTTCGTCCAGACCTTCCTTGGAATCAAGCAATCGCTGTAACTCCCTTGGTGCTTTTGCCTCTACAGCCACCTCAAACTCGCTCCGCTTAACGCTTTCCGGATCCAAATCGGTTAGTAAGAAAGACATCATCTGCGGACTTGTGACTGCAAAGATACCGACAAATAAGGGGGTGAGTGTTTGACGGACTACGGTACTGACAATACCGGCCATCAACATCAATCCTCCGAGGGCTTTTACAAAGGTGCTATCCAGTAACCCCAGCATCGCCGCGCTCACCGCTGGCTCGAACTGCGCAGAAGCCCCATTCCCCGCCCCGTCTTCCGCAAACGCCTTCACCACCGAGCTGGGCACTGAGATATGATCAATTGTGACAGAAGGCTCTGCATTGATACCCAGCGCATACAGCCCTATCCCCAGGATGAGCAGCGCGAGGCCGGAAGATGCAAAGTACCCTGCTTTGCGACCAAGTTTTTTTGCTCGATCGGCAAGCACCTTTATCGATCCTTCAAACGGTGTAGAGTGCTTGCGTGCTGGAGCAGTTCCTGTCGTGACCAGCAGCAGGTTGCGCCCCAAAGCACGGACTTCTTCTCCCCTTCTCAGCTCCCTCGTCAGGTGACCAGCACCATACTCAAGCAAAATTTGCCCAAGGGCTTCTTCCTGAATGCCTGGCCGGACAAGTTTCTTGTCCACATAAAGATCAAATTCATTCATCAGTGCAACACCTTCATTTCATCTGATGCGTCTGTTCGCCCCAAGCGCTTTTGAAGATCAACTCGCATACCCTGGATCTCTTTTTCTGCTGCCATGCGTTTGGCTGACCCTTCTTTCTGGATACGGATTACATCTTCCACGGTTTTAATCAGCGTGGTTTGCACCTGCTGCAGGGTCTCTACATCAATCACCAGACGCTGGTTCGCCCGGGCAGTCTCCACCGAGTTTCTATGGAGAAGGTCGGCATTGCGCTTGAGCAAGTCGTTGGTGGTGTCGTCGATGTGGGTAGCGAGCTGGACGGCGTTCTGCTGTTCGTTGAGGGTGATGGCCAGCATGAACTGCCTTTTCCAGGCCGGTACCGTGATTTCACGAATCGTGTGGAATTTATCAATCAGCGCCTGATTGTTCGCCTGGATCATTCGGATGGTCGGCAGACTCTGCATCGCCGCCTGCTGCAGAGCGCTCAGGTCACCAATGCGCTTGTCCAGGTTCGAGCCCAGCGTGTCGAGATCCGCGACCTTCTGCAGCAGCGTCGGGTCGTTCCCGATCTCATTACGGAGCTCGTCGGCCCGGGCCTTGATCTGCGCGAGCCGCTGCTTGCCGGCGGCAATATGGATGCCCAGCAGGCGGTGTTCTTCGCGCACTGCGTTGAACATCGACTCCAGGCCAGTATTTCTCTCTGCAATACCTGCCTGTGTTTGCTCCACCTCGCGGACCAGCTTCTCGATTTGCTCACGGGTGGTGTCGAAGTGGCTCATCGCAGCCTTGCCCCGCAGCAACAGCTTGTCGAGCATGCGTCCAACAACCGGAACACGCGAACGGCGCCTGGCGAAGGCAGTCACGTTCAGGGACTGGGCAGCGGCCACCACTTCAGACAGCTTTTCTCCCGCTGCATCGAGGTCGGTATTGCGAACCTGATCCAACAGGCTGTCTGTATAAGACGACGTGTGCTCTGCCACCTCACGCCCGAACTGGGCGACCGACAGGGGATTATTTTCCTCAATCTGAGCGGCCAGTGCCTGTATCGCCGGAATGTCTTCCGCCCTGAGTCCCAGTTCCTTCAGACTCTCTGGGGTGACAACAAGCTCATTGGTGTTGCTGCTGATCGGGTTCTCTGCCATTGGGATGTCCTTAATGTCTGATGCTGTTGAGGCTGTCCGCCAGACTGGCAAGCAGGTCCTGATGGGCTTTTGAGGCAGCGGCAATCATCGCTGGGCTCATATGCTTGGTAGTCAGCAGTGCCAGGGCATGCTGCCGCCACACCGGTACCAGTACCGTTACTGTCTCCTGAAAGCGATCGAGTAGATCCACGGCCTGCGCTCGGCTGAGTTTCATCTGATTGACGCTCAGTTCATGCGACGTGAGCAAGGTGAGCAGGTTCGCCAGCTTGCGCTCAAACCGCTCTCGGGGCCGGTCGAACTGAACGCCATCGCCGTCGTGCTCGCCGGCCTGCGGGTTCTCGTCGAGAAATTCTCAGCCCGCCCGGATGTACATCTGCAGGCTCTGAGCCTGGTCGGCGTGAGCATCAATCATCTGGTCTAACGTCTGAACCGTTTCCCGTACCTTGTCGGCAAGGCTCTGTGCTTCAGCCAGTAGCTGCTCAAGCGTGGCCTTGGCAGTCTGATACCGCACCAGCTTCTCCACGTCGGCCCCGAGGAGCTTTTCGATCCAGGTTGGTTTGCGCGCGATGCGCTCTGGAGACGCATCCTTCATTCGCGACAGAATCTCGGCGATCAAGTCCGCCAGGGCTGACGCTGAACCGCTCTCCATGAGGTTCGACAACTGCTCAATACTCTGCGAGCTGCGCTGCACCTCTGCGTACTGGCTTATCCTGGCTGGGGTAGCGAAAAGCTCAGGCAATACTTCCTGCTTGAGTCGATCAATCGTTACTTCCACGTTGCTCACAGTGCGGTTCCTTGGTGTAGATGGCTGTGGCGTTCGCACTTATCTGCGACCAACCGGATTTTCAATCTCGTGGTGCTTGTGATGCATGCCGGCCGGCGGGGCTTGCCATCACCCATCGGAATACCAGTCTACTGACTGGAAGGACCAGAAAGACAAAGCCCAAGACTAATACCCAGGGGCTGCCGGTAGCCGCCAGGGTAAGAACCCCGGCCATGCCAATCACTGCTGCTGCCGTTCCGGCGATGGCTTTTCTGGCAGAGGGTATTCCTGCCAAGCCAGTCATGCCCGCGAGCACCGCAAAGCTGGCAGCCAGGCCAAGCCACCCGGGGAGGGCATCCGGCAGCGGCGACTCGGGGCTCAATGGGACCAGCTTCATGACTGCAAGCGCTATCAAGATCAGCCACATCACAGGGAGTGCGCCGCTTATCATGGCGCCTGAGGTGTGTTGCTGTGCCGCCTCACTGCCGTACTCATCCTGAACAGACTGGGGCTCTTTTGGCACGGGGATCTCCTCGGGGTCGTTTCCTTGCTTCATTATCGGGTGTTCGGACATGGCTGGTTTTCCTCACCAATTCAGATCGGGGCGGGCGTTGCGAGCACCTACAACCTGATCATTGCATAGCCGAGGAGGAACCCAAACTCCCATTGTCTAGATGCCATGGGTTGAAGGATTGTGCCGTCCTTGGCCCGAGTGTCGATCAGACGGACAACTGAGCTCGCGGCCTTGCGGCCACTCTCACAGTCTGCAAAGTATGAGGGAATCGAGCTGTCCTTGCTGAAGGGATGGTATTCAGGCTTCTGGAGAACTCACCAATATGCTTGAGTAGCGCCATTTGCAGCGCCTTGGTACGGGGCATCGAGTAGGTGATCCAACTATCCCAGTCATCATCAGCGCGGGCTGCCCCCACCGCTTCACCCAGCGCCTTCCAGAAATCAGGAAGCCGTACCGACAGGCAACGATACGGTGCATGCGTGGTGGCTGTGACATCCATGCGGTACTGCGCATCGCTGGCCGTCAGCACTCCCCTCCAGAGGAGATATACCTCCGTGGCACTGATCGGCCGAGCCTCCTCGGTCAGCGTCTCTGCCAACACCTTCGACAGTTGCTTCATATTCATTCCATTGCGCACCCGGCACAGGGCCACTGCGGCGGCGACTTTATGCATATTGACTCCCTCCCAAGGTCTCGTTCAGAGCTATCTGAACCATCCGTTCTCTGACAATCGCCATGACTTCCGTCGCGTAGACGATGGCGTCAGTTTCAACACCGGCACCGGGAGTGTTCGCCAGCTCCCGGCAAATCTGTTCGGCAGTTTCCTGCGCAGAGGCGCCAGTCTTCCTGGCTGATGAGGCGAAATAAAACAGCGCGGCGGTGGTGCCTTCTACAGGCGGGGTGCTGAGTGTGTCCTGGTGTACCAGGGGCTCTCTCACCTCGTCCGGGGTGATGGTTTTCTGCTCGGTCTCGGCCGGGTTATCGGCCTGATCCTTGCGAGCTGAAGCCTGGCGCTGTTCACGAATGGTGCGAGCCATTTCGCGCATGGCCTTGCTGCCCTGAGCGCAAACTTCTCTCTGGGCATCCTCATCAAGCTGAGCGATGTACTCCGCTGCAGAAATCTTTACCTTCCCAGCTTTCACCGCGTCGAGAAGCTCATCAGTCCCTTTGCGGGCCACCCGGCCTGCAGATGAAATGGAGCGCTCGCTGATACCCAGCAGGGTTGCGGCCTGTGCCAGGCCCAGCCCCGGTCGCAGCGCGGGCGCGCCCTGGGTGTCTTCCAGAGGTTCGGCCTCAGCCGTTGCAGAGCGGTAAATTATCTCGGCGGCAATCATCGAGCGTTGCGCGACGGTCAGCTGCCGGCGGTACATGTTCATGCTCAGCACGAACTCCAGCGGGGACTCTCCCTCATACTCGACGGTGACCGGGGTTATGCCCAGCTCACGGAGCGCGCGGTAGCGATTGCGGCCGTCCAGAATCATCCCTTCATGCAGGACGATCGGTTCCAGTTGGCCGTTGGTGGCGATGTCTTCACAGAATGCCGCGTATTCCTCGCCCTCGATCAGGGGGAATGCGTTGGCGAAGGGGTGGAATGGGAGGTCATGGGTATCGGAATCCATGTGCCCGTCGCCAGCCTGGTCCTGTTGCGAGTAGACCTCCGGGGGGAGGTCTCTCTCTGCAGGCGCGACATCAGTTGGGCAACTGCCCGGCGCAGCCAGCTCGTGCTCGCTATGAGGCGCTGCTGGCCGGTCAACATCGAGTTCGTTCAACATCGCGGCATCCCTGAAATGATGAGTTGCCGTAACGTACTCGATTTCGCCTCGGTGAAAACCGTTAAATCTGCGCAATTCTTGCGGATTTAAATCATTATTCGAAAAGTACCCTTGGTATGGGGTGTCACGGGGGCTCGCTGCTGTATCACATCAGCTGTTATCGTTCTCAGAACCTGACGATTCTTTGTCCTTGCTCTTGGTTGAAAAGTAAGGACGCAGCTCCATGATCGCTTGATCAATCTCCTCTTGAGTCGGGGGTTCAGGACGTATCCTTGCGCCGTCCTCATAAAAATCCAACCACGACCACTCCAGCTCCTCCAGGGGCTGACCTGGCTGCGGTGGCTCATGCCAGTAAATCAGGGATTTGATGCAATCTTGTTTCATTGCTCTCTCTCGTTACGCTCCTCACAGAATTGTCGGACACCTGTGGAAGCAATACCCCGCCTAATCACGTCAATTCGTGCAGTAAATCCCCTGAGACTCACGGCCACACGAATTCCGGACGCATTCCGTTCGCGTTCTCTAGTTATTGTTTTGGTGGCCCGATGTAACCAATGTATTAAACGACTAAATCAGGCAACGTGCCAGTATCGCTTGATGAGTATCACTAATAGGTTAGATAGACGCGCCCTTTTATCACAAATTGACATCACAAACGGTGACAGGGGCTCTACGTCGTACCTTCTCAGCCTTCCTTGGACAGGCGCAGAGGGAATGGTTTCATGGACATTGACAGCTGGAGGTCAATTTTTCGCTGGGGAGGCGGTGCAGCTGGTGTCTGCGATACGCATAAATTGACAGGCGAACGTGGCCCGCAGACGCGACGAAAGGGGGATGACCGCAGGCTACCAATGGCAGGCGCCTGCGGTGTCAGGGCGTTACTGCGCCCTTTCCCATGAGGCCACTTCAACGGAGCCGTATTTCTCGCGCCACTCCCTCAACTGCCGGTGGTTGCCACCACGCGTGACTACCGTCTCGCCAGTGTGCGGGTTGGTGTAGGTCTTGGCGACTCGGGCACGCCGTGTGCCCTTCGCCGGCGCCGACGACGGTCCAGCCAGGAGCTCAGGTGCAATGATGCTGATCACGTCGCGGGTTGTGTAACCGTACTCGCTGACCAGGGCGTCGAGTTTTTCCGCGAACTCTTTATCCGCCTGGAATTGCGTGTCCTGCTGCAGTTGCTCCTGCGCTTCCAGCAGCTCTGCAATCTGACGTTCTATTCTGCGGAATTCATTTAGCTTCGAATTTGACATCTGAGTACATCCTTTCGCGTGGCTGAGTTCAAATGGGACGGCTACCGCGTACCGGCAGCAGCCTGATGCTTATCGTCGGGCGAGAATCGCTTCGCCTGATATCCAGGTGACCCGGACACCGGGCCGGGCTGAGCAGCGGCCAGATCACGCTGACTCATCCATCGCCTCCATGAATTGTTCGACCTGGAACTCCATGTCACACAACCAGCGATAGACATTGAGCGGCACCACCCGGCCATCCACCTCTCCGGTTTCCAGTGCGCAGAAATAGGTGCCCGAGGTGTCCTGAGGCCCTTCGACCAGCGCAGGGGTGCCTTGTCCCGGGTCGTCGGCGAAGTACTCTGCCGGGTCGAGAATGAGTCGGTACCGCGCATCAACTGGACAGGTAGTGCGGCGTTTTTTCATGGGTTTCTCCTTGTCATGAGCTGTTTAAATCAGTGTCCCAGCTCGAATAAGAAACCCAAGTCGCAAATTTGCGACTACTTCATTGCCGGCGATGCCCCGCACCGCCGACCCGTACGGAGGGTTACTGCTCCCCTTCAGAGGCCCCTGCCCCCGGTGCGTCCACGATCGAGATCCCAAGCGCCTCGGCCAGGGCCTCCAGTACCGAGTCTGGGTCAGCAGATTTGCTGCACTCCAGAACGATACGCTGGCCGCTGATCTTGGCCTGGGTCAGCCCGGCCTTGGCGCCGACCAAGGTAACGGTTCGGCTACGGGTGCCCTGCCTGCGGGAACGCGCCCGCGCCCTGTTCTTCAGCCAGGTCGCCAGTGAGCTGGAGGTGAGCCTTCCATCGCGCAACAACCCGAACGCCTCCGATACCAGTGCCGGATAATCCTCGGAGTAGGAGACCAGCGTGGCGGCTGCTGTCTTGTTCAGCAGGCTCGGATCCTCCCGAAGGTGGGTGAGAATGTCCTCGGGCAGCTTGAAGAAACTCATCAGGCGGGAAATGTCGCCCCGGTTGCGCCCCATCTTGCGCGACAGGTCGTTGATCGAAGTGAACTCGCCAGACTGAAGGCTTTTCTCAAGTGCGGCCGCTTCTTCGAAGTCAGTCAGCGGCTCGGCTGCCGTGTTGTCAGACAGGGCAATCACCCATGCCTGGGCCGGGCTCACATCGCGGACGCGGGCCTTGATGGTTTCCCATCCAAGGAGTTGGTGGGCTCGCCAGCGGCGCTCACCGGTCAGCAGCTCGTAGCGGCCGTCACCCAGGTCCATGACGTTGACCGGGTTGTTCAGCCCGTTGGCAGCGAGAATCTCATCGGCCAGTGCTTCGAGTCGGTCCTGGTTGAATATTTTCCTCGGCTGATAGCGGCCCGGGACAATAGCGGTGATTGGGAGCTCAACAAATTCATCGGACTCCTCAGCAGGCCCCGCCGGTTGCTCGTTCGCTTGAGCCGGCGATGTGTCTGCTGCGGTCGGCGATGCAGGCGCAGGGTTGGTAGTCTGTTCCGCCTTCTGCTCGACCGGTGCCGGCGCGTCCTGGGAAGCGTTCGCCGCCTGCGGTGAGGCAGGGGTGTTGACCTCCAGCTCATCAGCCAGCCCGAGTTCCTGGAGCACTTCTGCCCGGCGGCGGCGCTTGCCGGTCATAGGCAGCTTGTCAGGTACCACAATCCCTTGAATCGACTTCACTGGATCGGTCCCAAGCCTGCGTTGTTTCATGCATCAGTCCTCGTCGTCCATCAGCGCTATGAGTCGCTGGTGTATCTCCTTCCCGAAGTCCCGCAGCGCTCCCTGGGAGTTTTCCGACGCGGAACGCCAGAAATACAGCGGAATTCCTTCCTCCAGAGATTTGATGTAGTCCTCCGAGTGGTACAGCAGAGCGTTGCTCACCTGGCCTCGGAACGCCTCGGACACCGTGGCCAGGTTGGCCTGCGCGCGGGGGCGGTTGCGGATGAACATCGTGGGTACCGCGACGACGGCCGCGGAACGGTTGAAGTCTTCCTCGATCTCAAGCATCCGGCGCTGCAGTCGTGTCAGCGCTTTCACAGAAAACTTATCCATGCGGATGGGGCAGATGATCATGTCTGCGGCCAGCATCGAGTTGGTGGCGAGCATCGAGCTGGACGGGGCGTTGTCGATGATGATCACATCGTACTGGCTGAGGTCACAGCCCGGTATGTCGCCATTGATCGCCTTGTCGAGGAACAGGGAGTACCGGAAGTCAGCCCCGTTGGCAGCACGAAGCGCAATATCCATTTCGTTGAGGCTGTCATCGGCAGGAATCAAGTGCGGGCCATTCTCGCCAAACGGCTTCTTGATCACTTCTTCCAGGGTCATGCGCTGGAACATCGAGCCCAGAGGGATAAGATTGCCCAGGTGCGCGGTGATTCCACGATCCGGGTCTATACCGAGTTCGGCAAGTTCCTCGGGGGTGAGGTCGGGGTCGTAGCCGAGCATCGTGCTGGTGTCACCCTGAGGATCGTTGTCGATCATGAGTACACGCAAGCCCTGGAGTGCCAGGCTGATGCCCAGGTTCACGGAAACGGTGGTCTTGCCCGTGCCGCCCTTCTGGACGTAGGTCGAGACGATGGCCGGTTCCGGCAGTCCTTTGAGCTGTCCACGCTCGCGGCGGACAGCCACGATGTCGAACAGATCCGAAGGTCGGTAAATCCGAGCCGACACTGCGCCCTGATTCACCCGCTCGATATCCAGCTGGTGATCTTCCTCGATCGCCTTGATGGTTCGGCCGGTCAGACCAAGCAGCTTGCTCGCGTGAACAGGCTTGATCTGAATGTCGTTGGGGTGAACCAGGCGAATCTCTTGATCTGCTGGGTTATTGTCACGCTGCACTGCCATGATGCCTCCGATTCAGACGGCTCTTACACCGTTTCCTGAGTTGAATATATACAAAACAGTGAAACACGCAAGCTGCAGGACCCAATATTTCATGGCTTTTATCAAAAATCGCAGGTTTACCAGCGAAATCGAACTCTGAGCGGGTCAGAATTGGTCACCAGCAAGCCATTTCGCTGTGGGATTTCAGGGTGGTTGGCCGTGAACGATCCTCACGGAGCGGGAGCTCTATCTCGGGGATGAAGGAGCCCGTGAACAGGGTGACCTGGCCAGCCGATTTGCCTGCTCACACTGCGATCAGGCGTCTCAGGCCAGATCTGGAACCGGTCACCGACTGAGGGGTGGGGCCAGAGGGGATGGTAGCGCAAGCGGGGGGGCTCAGAACCTGCCCCCAGGTCAACTGCCTCAGGCGCCGGCATGCTGAGTACCTGGGTTGTATTGGGTTTGGGGTTTGTTTTTTAAAACCACAAAGAAAAACCTGTTTTTAAAACCTTTTCTTTTTTCTCTCTCTTTTAACCCCTTTAAGGGACAGCTCTGGAAGCCCTGTATCCTGTGGCTTTCAGCGTTCTGACACCACACAAATCCGTAGTTTGCTCGCACATTTCCGTCGTCTGCTCGCACAAATTGGTAGTTGGCACCACACAAATGCGTCGTCTGGACCACACAAATGCGTAGTGAACACCCCACAAAATGGTAGCACCACCCTTTTCTGTAGCTATGACAACCCATTTATGTAGTTACAATGGCTTGTCACAATCGGGGAGCTCCCTGCGCACCTAAGCGCGACTTTTCCCTGCCACGGGGCCGAGGTTCCGTCAAGGGGATAACCTACACAATTGGTGCGCATTTAAAAAATACTTCTGACGGGCAATATGTAAGTCATTGATTTATAAGGGTTTATATGCCTAATCTTTGGCTCATCCCGTCAGTAACGCAAATGAGAGGCATTCAACATACGTTGAATGAGCTGAAGCCGCCCTGCTCGCACACAACCAATCGAAACGGCAGCGAGCATCGAACTGGAACTACATATGTGGGTGGTCAATCACGGGTGCGGGTTGGCTTTCCCTCAACATCAACTACAAATGTGGGTGGTCATGTGTGTTCACATGAACAGGTGAAGGAATGAGCAAACAAGACACGAGCGCGAACGACAAAGATGTGAACCAGGAGAGGAACATCGTGACGAAGGGAAATGACCTCATCGCTGCTTCCTATGATCTCACCGTGCGTGAACAGCGGTTGTTGCTCGCAGCTATCAGTCACATTTTTCCAATGGGACCGATGCCCAAGGAAATTATTGTCACGGCAGAGTTCTACTCACAGATTTTCAATGTGAAGAATCCCTGGCGTGATATGGCTGAGGCAGCTGATCGTCTTTTCAAGAGAGAGTTTCGCTTTGAAACCGACGATGAGAATGTCCGCCGACATTGGGTGAGTGAAATCGCTCACGCAAAAAATCATGGGTATGTGCGCGTCGTGTTCTCCGAGCAGATGGAGCCGCACCTGAGTCAGCTGACAAAGCGCTTCTCAAGCTACGATCTGTCTCGCATATCCAAACTGACATCTACCTACGCGATCCGCATTTTTGAAATGCTCATCCAGTGGCGGGTAACAGGTTCGATGAAGATCAAGCTGGAGGATCTGCATAAGCGTTTGAGCACACCTGCCAGCTACAAGGACTGGACCAAGTTCAGGAACCGAGTGCTGGATCCTGCCGTGAAGGAGATCAACGCACACGCCCACTTGAAGGTGTCGTATGAGACCATCTTCCAGGGGCGCGCCGTCCACGGGCTCGAATTCACCATCAAGGAGCTGTACCAAGGTTTGCCCGCAACCCATGATCAGCCGAAGCCGCCAGCACCACCGGCACCACCAGCACCGCCGGTGCCGAGGGATGAAGTGAGGCATTCCCGCGAGGAGAAGGACGATGACAAGCAATACACTGGCGTCGATGAAGACAAGCGCACGGGGATGCAGGTCGGTGCCGCAACGCTGGCCCAGCTGATGGCGAAGCTGAAGGGCAATGGCGGATAATCCCATCTCATGTGCAATGAAACCGGCTTCGGCCGGTTTTTTTGTGCCTGTTGTTTTGACAACCCTATACAGATCAGCAGTTTACACATGATGACCTATCCAGAATGAACGACACGGATCAGTTGAAAACCCCGCCGCATCCATCCGCGTGTGATCCTGGGTGTTGTTTTTACAACCCTAAGCAGATCAACGACTTACATGACATGACCTCAACATGAGCAAGCTCGCCAGGCCCAGCGCCCAGAGGGAGAATTTCGCTCTCACTCAAAGCAAGGTGTTGTTTTGACAACCCTATACAGATCAATAGGTTACACATGCCGACCTTGGTGCAGGCATCCCAAGGCCAGGCGGCAGGGCAACTCACCCGTCCTCGGGGCGACCGGCCTCGGGAGGATCAGCCGGAAAATACCGCTCTGAGACAGGGTGTTGTTTTAACAACCCTATACAGATCAAGCACTTACAGGGTGCGACCTCCCGTCGAGACCCTGTTCCAGACAGGCTTCTAGGGAGGGCAGAGTCACCAAGGCTACGCCAGACCGGGCCGGATTGGGCTGAAAGGCTCCTCGCGCAGGGGGTGTTGTTTTGACAACCTTATATAAATCAATGGCTTACGGTACATGACCTTTTGCAGGGATAGCGCTGACCGCAGCAGCCAAGACAACCTTGTGCGAATGTAACTCATTCGCGCAGGGGGCAGGGTTTCGCCGCTTCGGTGGAGGGTAGGGGGGGGGTGAAGGTGGTCAACGGAATCGCGCTCAGGGCTCCTGTGGTCGCGCAGGAGGCGCGATAGGTGATCAGGAAGGGGGTTGGATAGGGTGGTGGTTTTTTGCGCCTCCTGCGTGATTACAGAGGGCGCCGCTCCCTGAGAAGATCTGATCGAAAATCAACCAGCGCCTGCAATCCTCAATTTTACCGCGTTTCTGCTGAGTTATTCACAGGATTGCCCCCAGAATCTGTGGAAAAACTTTCCCGCTGAATCAGCTGCCCTGGGCTGCACCAGGCGCTACCGGAAGAATCTCAAGCAATCCTTCCCCCTGATCCTCTCGAACCGGAACATGCAGAGCCGCGGATCGTCCGTCGTGTGAGCCCGCATGTGCGGCAAGCAACTCCGCCACGCTCAACTTGCGACGACGTGGAGGAACCGCCGGGACCACATCCGGGTAGTGGATCGACAGGTACGAGCCAACCGCTTGCTCAGTGTCAGGATCCATCCCTGCAAACTGTTCCACGCGCTCGCGCACGGCCAGTACCCAGTGTTCCGCATACCGAGCACCAATCTTTCTGCGCACGCCGCGTCCACCCACCGGTATCGAACCCAGCAGCTTGTGCTTGCCTGTCTGGAGCTGCCGAGCAAGAACATCGTACGCATACTGCGCAACCTCCGGCGCACCGGCCGTGCCAATGAACACAGCGTACACACCCCCTCTGGGATAACGAGCAAACAGCAAGCTACATCCGAACGCTTTCGCAACTACGTCGGTCAACAACTGCACCCAAAGTGGAGGCATCCTTTTCCCTGTAGCCACCCTCAACTCCTGCTCCTCGACAGTTGAAGACAAACACTCTGCCTGGTCCAGGTGATACCTATCCATCAGTTTGCGAGCCTGGCGCAGTGCAATCTCCGCTTCATGCGGGTTGGAAGACTCAGCCAGAGCCAAACACTTGCGTACCCTGCTTATGGCTCTACGGCGTAATTCATCCTGGGACTTCGAGGGAGAATAATCTGGGGGCATAGGACTCGCTCAACTACCTCAAGGAAGACAACAACCAACAAGACAGACTACTGCGAGCGCATACGCGACCCATTACAAGCAGCCAAACTCAGCGACATCAGAATATCTTGTCGAGATCATAGCTATCTATCACTGCCTCAACCTGAAGCTCGAAAGTGATCCGATTCATCAACGCATGAACAATCGCATATCCCTGCTGATATTCGTTGGGACAACCATCAGTGGGATCGAGAAATGTCATGTTCGTAAAGAATACGAAACTGCGAGCTGCGTACGCATTACTGTGAATGACCACGGTATCGTCAATGTGTGACACCCCCTCAATCGAACCCCAAGGCAACAGTAAACCAGTAAGTTGCAACCCATCATCGGTAAGTGTCATCAAGTGAACAGGTCGTCCATAAACGCCAGGCGCATATCCATGCACCTCACCATTGGGCAGTATCGGAGGGAAATAATTTCCGTTGCCAAGATTCCGGAATTCCATATGAGCGCTATATCCTCGTGTAGCGGTGGAGGAAGTGATTCCGCATAACCATGCCTGGATCAAACAATACCGCAAGCCCGGATTAACCCCGAATCAGCTACGGAATATTGGTAGTTCGGTCAGAGACCTCGCTTGCCTCCACCCGGGTATCAGGCAGTCGCCGGGATTTGTTGGTACTCAGTAAAAGTATGCGACAGACAGAATAAAATGCAGATGCAACGATATTCAGGCCCGCTGCAATGGTGATCAGCATCGCAAGTACATGAAGGTATGCCGTTAGCTCGGAGGAATACATTAGCAACGCAAATACCACCTCACGCATTGCTACTGGACTCCGATGCGATATTTCGAGCCGCAGATATAGCTCCAGCTCGGGCAGCAGATATCAACCTGAAACCCCTCAGCACATTGGCCTTCGCCTGGGACAGGAAATACCGGCACAGCGCAAACGTTGCCCCAGTGGCCAGTAGCGCGATAATCTGGATCACGATGAGTTCTAGGTAGGCCATTTCAGCCAGGGCTCCAATCAGGTCAGGGAATGTTTCTCTCCTGAGCAGGATACCACCCGCTGACAGATCCCAAGCCCGCTGACTGCCAACGCAACCATGCCAACGTTCAATGAGCGCCTACGCGACCTGAGCTCGACCCTTCGCTGTTTTGCTCATTGCGCAATAGGTACGAGTTTACGGTCTTTCATATTACCTTACCTATATTAGTTTCCCCGCCGAACGTATATGTCGAAATGCCCGGGCTGGCAGCATCGAAGTCAGAAAGCACCGATGTATTCCCGAAAGCCCCATCCTAGACGCTTCCAGATGAACGAAAACATACGGGTAAGAAGGCCGAAATCGCAGTTTGTTGATTCTGCTGCGCCGGCGGCAGGATG
>Ga0079223_10001289_pt1 | contig 14716 bp, 11 predicted proteins | sample Stecom2011_FD_75072 | JGI IMG/M metagenome (GOLD analysis project Ga0079223, IMG submission 75072) | Agricultural soil microbial communities from Utah to study Nitrogen management - Steer compost 2011 | ecosystem: Environmental > Terrestrial > Soil > Agricultural land | place: USA: Utah... | reverse complement strand
GCCGAACACCCATGCCCAGTGAATTTCCCGTTCACCCTAGGCGCAGGGCAATTACGCGACGCCTATGAAGGCTGGGAGCTGGTGAAGTACAACGAAGACATTGGCACCATGCATAGCGGCGCACAACTGCAGTTTGCGACTATGTTGGCGCGTAAAACGGGGTAAATTTGGCCGCCGAAGCCATGCCTACAAACTTGATGTGCAACAAACATGCGCATACAATATGTGAATTAACCTCTATTACGTAGGTGTATACATGCAAGCGATAAAGCACCCCACCGCCAATAGGCGGCCCACTAACCTATCATTAGATAGCGTGCTTCTAGCAGAAGCGAAAGCACTGGCAATTAATGTTTCAAGAGCTGCGGAATCTGGAATTCAAATGGCCGTGCTAGACGAGAAGCGTAAGCTTTGGTTGCAAGAAAATGCAGCCGCTATTGCCAGTTCTAACGCATATATTGAAGAAAATGGCTTGCCACTTTCACGATATCGTCAGTTCTGATGGCTAAGTTTAGTATTTATCAAAGCCCAAGCGGGAATGGCTTTCTTTTAGATGTTCAATCGGATCTACTCAGCGGCCTAAATACACGTATGGTTGTGCCTTTACTAGAGCGGGCTCATGCACCAACACCAGCTCAGAGGCTGAACCCAGTTTTTATCGTTGACGGTGTAGAGGTGGTAATGGCTACTCAGTTCATGGCGGCAATTCCTAAAGTCGAGCTTAAACACCGAGTAGGACAGTTAAAAGAAGAGCAGCACGAAGCATCAAACGCACTTGATATGCTTTTTTTAGGATTTTAATTAATAAAACTTGCTTGGGTGCTGTCCGGTTTAGTGCTCTTGTCATAATCGTAGCTTTATCAATAAGGTCTTGGTCTAAGTGTATGCTGGTAGTTGACACTACTTAAACTTTATTAAAGCTTAGCCAGAAATGGCCGATAATAGAACTAGTGGCAAACTAACTTTTAGTATTTGTAAGTTTTAGGAGCAATATTATGTCTAACATTCCTACTGGCTCTATTTCAAACGTGAGCAAACACAATGGCTACACTGACAAAGTTGACGATAAGAAAGACTTAAAAACAACTAAGGCTGAAGCTAAAACACAACAAAATGTTGCTATTTTAGAAGCTCATGAAAAGGTTTCATTAAACAGTGATAATGAGCCGTTAAAGCTGCTTTATAAGGCTGCCCTAGAAGGTATTAACGAAGCTCTTCAGCCAACGATGGGCGAAAATGCGGCACAAAAAATTTATGACTCGGGTGTAGACACAGGGCCTGAAGCTACTGCTGATCGTATTGTTTCTTTCGCTACTAATTTTTACGAGCTTTATAAGAAAGCGAACCCTAGCGAAGATGAAGAAGAAACATTAAACAACTTCTTAAACATAATAATGAAAGGGGTTGATACAGGCTTTGATGAAGCGAAAGACTTACTGACTGGTTTAAAAGTGTTTGACGGCAAAATAGAAAGTGACGCTAATGAAACCTACGACCTGATTAAGCAAGGTTTTGCAGCCTTTCGCGAACAAACGCTAGAGTCTTTAGCAGCGGCTAATGAAGAAGCTAAAGAAGAAGATAGTGAAAAAACCAATGAAAACGAGAGTGACTAGTTTTCCATTCTGTCATCGCAGTGGCCGACACAACCATACGGCATAAAGAATAATTAAGCCGCCCAACCAGAGTTGTGCCCACTGCACGTTTTGCCCCCAAATTAAAAAATTCACCAGTAACCCCGCAGGAATAAGCGCGTTATTCATGGTGGCGAGCTGGCCTATATTGACCTTTTTACTGACCATGCTCCACAGTAAGTAACCGCCGCCTGAAGCGCCTAAACCCAACCAGATTAAAACCGCCCAATGCGTGGTGGTGCTGGGTAAACGGTTGAGGTCGGCAAACAGTAGGGTGCCGATGCCACTAACAATAACGGCGCCTAAAAAGAATAGGGCGTAATGGTTTATTTGAGCTTTCGCACTGTGTAAAGCCAGCCGCTTGTAAGCCACTTGGCCGGCGGCAAAACATAGGTTGGCGCCTTGTATAAGTAAGAAACCGGTGAGAAATTGGCTGTCGATGCCCTTGTAACGAATAATGGCTGCACCAATAACGGAAAGTAATGCGGCTAACCACCAACGGCTTGGCAAACGCTTCTTATTAAGTAAGCGTTCATCTAATAAAGCTATGTAAAGCGGCGTAAAAATAGTAAACAGCAGCACTTCGGCAACGCTTAAATACAAAAAAGCGTGGTACAGCAGAATATACATGAGGCCAATTTGTACGCCACCAATAAGCATCATATACAGGCGCGTACGTTTTAAAGTTTGGCCAACCCGTAGGAAAGGGGCAAGTGCTGCAAAGGCTAACAACATACGAATGAATACAGCTACGTATGGGTCTACGTCGGCGGCAAGAAATTCGCCAATAAGTGAAAAGCTAAATGCCCAAACAAGGGTGACAAGAATAAGAATGGGCATAAAATAATCCTTCTGAATAAAGCCAGTGGTGAAATATATTACTAATTAGCGCTTCTCACAAACAGCATACCGAAGTGAAACTCTAAGAGATTGTTTTTATTGGTTTAATTAGTTGGCAAGCAACTTGCTATAACTTAAAGTGATGAGCTTAAAAGGGCTCAACCAATAATAAATTAAATAAGGTTAACGTTATGACACTGAACAAAAAATATTTACCGAGCAAGCGCCTCACTCCTATTGCTCTGTGCGGTGCACTCATTCTTAGCACCACGTTATTAAGTGCCTGTGTGGTGGTGGTTGACGGCGATAAGAAAGTGACCTCTGAAATTTCAATCACGCAGCAGGAAAAAAACAACCGTGCAGCTATTGCGGGTTTAAGCTTAGGCAGCCAGCCGAGTATGGTGCTTACGCTAATGGGAACGCCAGACTTTGACGAGCGTTTAACAAAGGCTGACACGGACTATCGGGTGCTTTATTACCGCACCCACCGGGTTATAAAAGACGGCCTCACCACCAAAGACGAATGTACACCTTTGGTGTTTGAAAATGAAAAGCTAGTAGGTTGGGGGCAAGAAAAATTACGTTTTCTTTCTCAGTAAAATAGGTAGCGAAAACAAACAAATAAAAGCCATCTTAAACGATGGCTTTTTTATTATCTTTAGGGTCACTTTGGCGAATGACGTTGCCCCAGTGATCACGCCAATACAGCAAGCGGCTATAAGCGTGCGGTATAAAGTACAAGCTAGTAATGGTAGAGAACAATAGGCCTGAAATAATAGTAATCGCCATAGGCGAATAAGAAGGGCCATCGCCACCTATTTGTGTGCTGCCCAGTGCCAGCGGCAATAAGCCCAATATGGTGGTTGCCACTGTCATAAGAATAGGCCGAATGCGTCGCGAGGTGCCTTCAATAATGGCGTCTTCCACGCTAAAGCCTTCGTCGCGCAGCTGGTTCACTTGGTCAACCAATACAATACCGTTATTAACCACCACCCCCATAAGAATAAGCATGCCGATCATGGCCATCATTTCCATACTGGAGCCGGTGAACCATAAGCCCCAGAATGCACCGGTAATAGCGAGCACCAGCGAGCCGATAACCGCAGTGGGTAACAACAGCGATTCAAATAAGGCAGCCATCACCATATACACCAGGCATACGGCTAACAGCATATTCACTGCCATGTTTTTATTTTGGTCTTGCTGTTGGCGGAAACCACCGTCGAGCGACCAACTATAGCCATTTGGTAATTCTATTTGCTCCAAAGCGGCTTCAATAGCTACCCGCGCTTCACTTAAGGTTAAATTATCTAAGTTGGCGTTAATACGAATGGCTGTTTCACGGTTATAGCGGCTAATTTGTGACAAGCGTGGCTGGCGATCAAACTGCGCCACTTGGTCGAGCCGAATGAGTGCATTTTCCTCACGCGCTACAACCACGTTTTGTAATAGGTCAAAATCAAGTTCATAGGCTTCGGGGTAGGCCGCACGAATGCGAACGTCGCCCTCAGGGTTATGTCGAAATGAGCGTAAGTTTGTCCCGCGTAAGGCTGTAGATACTTGGTTCGCCACCGACTGTGTGGTTAAGCCGTAGCGTTCCGCTTGAATACGATTTACATGCAACTGTAATTCTTCTGAAGCCTTATTGTTATCCGTTTGTACGTCTACTAAGCCTTCAATACGCTCTAATATGGGCATAATATCGCGTGCGAGTTCTTGTAATAACTCGGTGGAACGGCCACTTAGGGTAATTTGCACACCATCGTTGTCGCCCCCGCGAAAGCCAAAACGTACTTTACTACGGGGTAACAGCGGCATATTTTTGCGAATGCGATCTTGTATTTCGGGTACCGAAAGGTGGCGCTTTTCCTTTAACAACAAGGTGGAAGTAGCCGAGTCGGTGCTGTAATAGCTATACACATTGTCGATTTCAAAGTCGTCTTTATTGGCATACAAATAGTTTTCTAATTGAATAACTTCTTGCTTTACTTCATCGAGTGCATATTGGCCTTGAATGTCGTAATTAATATAAAGGCGGTCGTTAAATGCCGTGTCGGCTTCATCGGTTTTTATTTGCGACATGGGCAGTGCGGTGCTGGCGAAGAGCAAGAAAATAAAGAAAGAGGTTAATTTCGGACGTCTGTGGCTCCAACGTAGCGAGCGTAAATAAGCGTGTTTTATGCGCGACTCACTTTTCACTCGTTTATTTACCTTCACTTTCAGTTTACTAAGTAGTAAAGGAATAAGCGTTTGGGCAACCAGTAATGACGCTAAAAGAGAAATACAAATAGCGATCGCTACATGCTCAAGAAACACTGTCAGTTGTTCTTTGGCACCGAAAATATTGGGTAAGAATACAATGGCAGTGGTGAGCGTGCCGGCAATAATTGCCAGCGACACACGAGCAGCGCCGAGTTCAACAACAGCCTCGTTTAAGGGCCGTTTATCAATAATGGCCAGTTCTTGTTCTTGGCGCACACTTTCGCTGACCACAACGGCATTATCAATAAGCATACCAACAGCAAGCATCAGCCCCATCATGGACAAAATATTTAAGCTATAACCCAGTAAATACATAACGCCTAAGGTTAAACAAAGAGCGGCAGGTACGGACAGTACGATAATGAGCGTTAGGCGCCATTCACGTAAAAACAAATACAGCACAGTAATTGACAGTAGCGCACCAATGAGGCCAGCAAATAATAAATCGCTCAGTGAGTCGGTAACACTTTCAGCGAGGTTGTCCATCATCATTAACTGAATGTCGTTAAATTCAGGCGTAGTTGCGGCAGCTTCAATAATGCTGACGACATTGTGGGCTACGTCGACTAAATTGGCGTTGGAGTCTTTAAATACGCTTAAGCCAATGGCATAACGCTGATTGAAGCGGCGGCCGTCTAATTTACGTGGTAATTCATAAACTACTTCAGCAATGTCAGCTATGGTTAAGTGAGGGGTTACTGGCAAGGTGCGAATGTCTTCTAAATTTCGAAACTCGTCGGAAGCAACAACACGTACGCGAGTGCGTTCGGTTTCCATATAACCTGCCGACAAAGTGAAATTGGCGGCACGCAGCATACTGAGAATTTGATTGTCGGTTAATCCCGATGCAATAACAGCTTCAGGATTAAGGCGGATCATTATTTCCCGTTGTTCAACACCGTATAAATCAACTTTAGAAACACCATCGGCGCGCTCTAACGGTTCTTTTAACTGTTTGTTAAGTAAGTCCCAAGCTAAGGACAAGTCGCGATCGCTGGAAATGCGAATTTGTAGTACAGGCATATCGTCGGTATTGAAATGCATAACGTATATACGTTCTAAATCTTTTGGTAGCGTATGCCGAATGCTTTCTACCTGCTCGCGTATTTCAATACTACGGGAGCCGATTTCTTCTTCCCAATCGAACATAAGTACAATAACAGCGTCGTTTTCGCGGGAAAATGAACGTATTTCTTTAATGCCCGAAACGGTCGCCAGGGCTTCTTCAAGTGGCCGAACAATAAGCCGCTCGACCTCTGCAGGAGTGGCATTTGGGTAAGGTGCGCTCACTACTAATTGTGGAATGTCGATGCCTGGAAATTTTTCCAAAGGAAGCAACCGTGACGAAGCCAAACCGAGTATCAGCATGGCAAAGAACACCATAACAACGGTTACTGGGCGGCGTAAGGCAAAGCGTGCGAAGGGCGCGCTGTAACTTGGTTCAGTGGGCTTAGTCATGGTTATTCACCGGAGTGAACTGCTTGCGGTCGAACAGCTGATATACCAAAGGAATAAACAACAAAGTAAGCAGTGTGGCAAACAACAAGCCACTAATAACCGTGATTGCCATAGGGCTGGTGAGTTCTGCACCGTCGCCAATACCTAGGGCAAGAGGCACTAAACCTAGCACTGTGGTGAGTGTGGTCATAAGAATAGGGCGTAAGCGCTGGGAGGAAGCTTCACGCACGGCGGCTAGTTTTTCCATGCCTTCCATTCGTAGTTGGTTAATACGGTCGAGCAATACAATAGCGTTATTTACCACAATACCACTGAGCATAATGAGGCCGATAAATACCACCACACTTAATGGCGTTTGGGTGAGATACAAACCAAGTACAGATCCGGCAGCGGCTAAGGGCACTGAGAACATAATAAGTAACGGGTGACCAAAACTTTCAAACTGCGACGCCATAACCAAATACACCAAGAAAACAGCAAGCAATAGGGCAAACATAAGTGAACGATAAGAGTCGTCGAGCATTTCACTTTGGCCGCCAATACGCATAGCAACACCGGCAGGCATTTTAATATCGCTTAGTAATACCTGTAGCGTTTCACCTGCTTGGCGAATATTGCCGTCGGCCACTGTCATAGAAACCAAGGCTACCCGTTGTTGGTTCATACGCGTAATTTCCCCAGGCCCCGTTTGCATGCTAATGCTTGCCACGGCTGATAAAGGCAGTTCAAATTCTGCGCCAGGATTAATAATAAGTTCGGCGAGCGATTCTGGGTCTTGGCGACGCTCGTCGGGTAAGCGTACGCGAATGTCGATTTGGCGATCTTCGAGGTTGTATTTACTCGCGATTTGGCCACCAATTTTGGTCGATATAATATGAGCGACATCGGGTGCATTGAGGCCAGCAAAAGCTAACCGTGCATGATCAAATCGAATACTAAGTTCTGGTTGGCCGGCAGCAATGCCAGCTTGAACATCAATGAAATTAGCGTCTTGTTCGAGTCGGTCCAAAATATGTTGCACGGTTTGCCGTACTCGAATGAGGTCGTGACCTTGTACTTCAACCAACAAGGGCATATCAATGTTAATTAAAGATGGGTAGTCGATACGGCTGTCTACATTAGGCAACTGCGCCATACGTTGACGGGCTGTTTCGATAACTTCATTACGTTCGGCGGTGCTTAAGGCTTGCTTAGTAATAATGTGTAAGCGACCCCAATAGTCGCCACCTTGGTTGGCTGATATTTGCATTAAACTACCAATACCCGCCACCGAATAGGTGCGCTCAACGCGTGGGTCGTCGACAAACGAGCGGCCAACTTCAGCAAGAGTAGCGTCGGTGCCGGTAATATGAGTACCGCGAGGCATTTCTATGTCGACATAAAATTCTTGTTGTTCCATGGTTGGAATAAGTTGCGTTTTAAGTGACGGCGCAAACAAGAAAGCAGATGCAGTAATAACCACAAACAATAAGAAGAAACGACGTGGTTGACGCTGCATACGCAATAAACTTCTGGTTTGGGCGCGGCGGCTTCGTTCAATAAAATGATGGAAGCTGTTTAATAATGGGCGGCTAAGAATAACGACAACAAAGCTAATGCCCCGCGCAGTTTTACGTGTGGCCTTAATGATAGCGCTTGGAATGGCCACTAAAAAGCCATAACGAACCATAGCAAAGGGCCAGAATAGTTTACGCCAGCCCTTGCCTGCTTTAGGGGCAGAGAAGGTAATGGTATTGCTTACTTGCGCTTTTTCACCGCGCGAAGCCAGCATAGGAATTAAAGTAAGGGCGACGAGTAAAGAAGCAATTAAGGCAAAGGCAACCGTAAGGGCCTGATCAATAAAAAGCTGACCGGCTAAGCCGCTGACAAAAATAAGAGGAATAAATACCGCTAAGGTGGTGAGGGTAGAGGCAGTGACTGCACTGCCAACTTCACGGGTGCCTTCAATGGCTGCGGTGGTGGTGCTTTCACCAAGGTCGCTACGGCGAGAAATGTTTTCTAACACCACAATGGCGTTGTCGACCAATAAGCCCACTGCCAAAGCAACCCCACCGAGCGACATAATATTCAGGCTTAACTGTGCTGAATACATAAGAAAGAAAGTAGCCACGATAGAAATTGGGATAGCGATAGAAATAATCAGTGTTGGCTTGAGCTGGCGTAAGAACAGCAAAATAACCAACATGGCCAGTATGCCGCCTATGACAGCATTGCCTTTTACGGAGCTAATGGCATTACGAATAAATTGCGATTGGTCGCTGAGCAAGCCAATGCTATAGCCCTCAGGTAAGTTTTCATTAATAAACTCTAGGCGTTTATTAACCGTATCGGCTACGGCGACTGTGTTAGCGTCGCCTTCACGATATAAATTCAGTTCAATGGCTTCTTCGCCATTTACTCGGCTAATAGATGTGCGGTCTTTGTAGCCCATGCGTACTTCGGCAAGATCTCCGAGTTGAATAGGGTTACCGTCAATGCTCGTGATATAGATGTTACGCATATCATCTAAATCTTGGAATTGGTTAATAGTACGCACCAAGAACTCTAAACGACCACTTTGCACCCGGCCACCGGCCTGATTAATGTTCTCAGCACGCAGGCGCTGCACGATCATTTCTGGGCTAATGTTTAATTGCGTGGTGAGAGCTTCATCAATTAAAATTTGAATTTCGTCTTCTAAACCACCACCGGTACGTACGGCAGCAACGCCTTCAATACTTTCAAAACCTCGTTTTAGTTCTTCGTCGGCGTAGCGGCGCATACGTTGTAAATTTTTATCGCCGCTTAAGGCAAAGCGCATCATGGGTTCCATATTAGGGTTGAAGCGCAACAAAATAGGCTTTTCAATATCAAGCGGAATAGGCACCATGTCGAGTTTTTCGCGTACCTCGATGGCGGCCATGTCCATGTTCGTTCCCCAAGCAAACTCCATCACAATGTCTGATTGGTTGGCACGAGCATAGGAGGTAATTTCACGCACACCACGTACGGTACCGAGCGACTCTTCCACCGGGCGGTTAATAAGTTGCTCAACTTCCGCCGGCGCCGCACCAGGGTAGGTGGTACGAATAGTAAGGGTGGGGTAACTTAAGTCGGGTAATAGGGTAACGGGTAAGCGACCGAGTGCCACCATGCCAAACAGCACAATAGCAAGGGTGAACATAACCACGGTTACCGGGCGACGTACGGCAATTTGAGGCAGATTCATAGTTCGATAACCTCAACTTTAGCCCCGTCGCGCACGTTGCCGGTTACAATCAGTGTGCTGCCAGCATTTAAGCCTTCAACAATTTCAATCCAGCCACTACCTTGCAAGCCTGTAGTTACCGGAGTACGTTTGGCTTTGCCGTCTACGACAATAAATACGTGAGACTGGTTGTCAATACGAATGAGCGCGTCTTGTGGAATACGTACCACTTGATCACGCTCTGCGTAGTGCAATTGAATGCGCGAAAACATACCTGCACGAAGTTTAAAGTCGCTATTAATAATGGAGAGTACGGTGCGGAATGTGCCTGAACCTGAGTCGATCACCGGGCTAACACGGGCAACAGTTGCAGTAATTAATTCACCAGGAAGTGCTTGTAAACTTAAGTCGGCGGGTAACCCTGGGTGAACATGGCTAAGAGTGTGTTCTGGCAAATGAACCGTAGCGCGTAATATGGAGCTGTCGACAATATGGAACATGCTTTCTGACTGCCATGCTTGAATTAAGCGGCCTGTGCGGGCGTAACGGCGAGAAATATGGCCGCTAATAGGGGCGCGCACTGTGGCTTCGGCTAAATCTATATTGGCTAAGTCGAGGCGGGCAACAAGGGCGTCTTGTTGCGACTGCAACCGGCTGACTGAGTCGGCACTGACAAGCTGACGCTCAGCAAGTTGTTGGTTACGTTCGAGCTCTTGGCGCACATTACGTAACTCGGCTTCTATTTGCACCACAGCGAGGGCATAACGGCTTGATTCGAGCTGAGCAAGGGGTTGGCCTTTTTCAACGTAGTCGCCTTCCTCCACATATATGTTCTCAATAATACCGTTCACGCGAGGTACCACGTCGGTGCTTTCCTCTGCTTCAAGAATGGCACTGGCGTTAAATGACGCACGTATATTGCCTAATTCAACCACCACAGTTTCAACGGGAACGCCTGGCTCGTCGGCCTCACTTTCTGCTTGTGTACCCTTTTGTTCCATATTGCCGCAGGCGGTTAATAGAAGTAAGGCAGAGAATAAAATAGCAGGAAAAAGAATTCGTTGGTTCATAAATAGATAGCCCCTGGCTAATAAAATGTACCGGCAATACGCCAATTGTTTTGTTTATTTGTGGTTATAGGTGCAGCTACTGTGCCAATTTAGCAAAAGAGCCGTAACAGCTTGATTCTATATTAATATATTATTTATTTAAGGCGAGCTAATAAGTGTAACAAATAATATTTAGGCTAATTATTAGTGTTTTACGCCAACAATTACTTGGCAACAAGTTTAGTTTCAACGCTGATAGTTTATGTACTTAGGCTTTATGTCAATTGAATTAGAAATACAACTGGACATGTAGCCGTCTAAATGTCTATATTGGGTTTGTTGTTTATAGCTATTGGTCATTTTATTACGAGGAAGTTTTCATGCGTTTAGAGTCGCTTGCATTGCATCATGGGTATAGCTCAGAAGAAACCACCAAGTCGGCGGCTGTGCCTATTTACCAAACCACGTCATTTACCTTCGACAATACTCAGCATGGTGCTGATTTATTTAACTTAAAAGTGCCGGGGAATATATACTCGCGCATTATGAACCCGACCAACGCGGTGCTTGAAGAGCGTTTAGCCGCCATTGAAGGCGGCATTGCTGGCTTAGCAGTTGCTTCGGGCATGTCGGCCATTGCCTATACAGTGCAAACCCTTGCCAGCGTTGGCGATAATATTGTCAGTATTAGCCAACTATACGGCGGCACTTATAATTTATTTGCCCATTCGTTACCGCAACAAGGTATTGAAGTACGTTTTGCTGATGCCAGCGACTTTGTTGCACTTGAAGCGCAAATCGACCAGCGGACTAAATTTATTTTCTGTGAGTCGATTGGTAACCCCGCAGGTAACATTATTGATATTCCCAAGCTTGCAGAAATAGCAGAGCGGCACGGTGTGCCTTTGGTGGTGGACAATACGGTGGCAACGCCGGTGTTATGCCGTCCTATCGAGTTGGGAGCGCATATTGTTATTCACAGCCTAACTAAATACATTGGCGGCCATGGCACGACGCTTGGCGGTATTATTATCGACGGCGGCAAGTTTGATTGGGCGGCTCAGCCCGAGCGTTTCCCGCAATTGAATACTCCTGATCCTTCCTATCACGGGGTGGTTTATACGGAAGCCTTGGGGGCGGCTGCGTTTATTGGCCGTGCTCGGGTTGTACCGCTGCGTAATACGGGGGCTGCACTGGCCGCACAAAGTGCTTTTTATATTCTACAGGGCCTTGAAACCCTTGCGCTGCGTATGGAGCGTCATTGCGACAATGCGCAAAAGCTTGCTGAATACTTAGCTGAACACCCACAGGTTCGTTGGGTGAATTACGCAGGTTTAGCAACCAGCTCTTATCATGAGTTAAGTAAAAAGGTATGCAGCGGTAAAGCGTCAGGAATTATTAGCTTTGGTGTTAAAGGCGGGGCGGAAGCTGCAGCTAAATTTATTGATGCATTACAGCTTATTTTACGTTTGGTAAATATTGGCGATGCCAAGTCATTAGCTTGCCACCCAGCGTCGACCACCCACCGCCAATTAAACCCAGCAGAGCTGGTACATGCGGGAGTTTCTGAAGACTTAATTCGTATCTCGGTGGGTATTGAGCATATCGACGATATTATTGCTGATGTTGAGCAGGCGATACAGGCTGCCCGTTAATACTAAATTTAACCAATTGGTTAATAAAAGTGAGCCGTGCTGTTGCCAGTGCGGCTCTTTTTTTGCCATGCCAGGGTTCTCTGAGAATGGATCGTTTAGTGGCCGTTCAGCCTTTAAACCACGGCTACAGTCACGTAAATACTCCTGATAAAGAGTATCTATTTCATATTCCGGATGCGCTAATAAATAGGCATTTTTCCGTTGGTCAGTTAAAAATGCGGCGCCTGCTTGTGCAGACTGAAGTAAAACATTTAATTCAGGGTGCTGTAAAACCAGCGCTAAACTTGACTCGGAATAACGAGAGTGGGGCAGTTCGCTTATGCGAGGTAATTTACGAGTTAACGCATGGGGTTCAACCCGGTGCGGAAATACTCCACTGACTTTATTTTCATACTGCACCCGAGGAATGCCGAATTTGTGAAATAACGCTGCGTTCGCTGCCCAGCAGGAATAAAATACTGGGATACCTTGCGCCGCTGTAGTGTCCATTATTTCTGTAAGCTCTTGCCAATACAGCACTTCAGAATAGTTTATTTTACCAAAAGCAGCACCTGTAACGATAAGTGCGTCGAGCTGTTTGGGTAAGCCTCGGTGATACTTTTCTTTTAAATAATTAGCATCGGTTAGTTTTGAGGTATAGCTTTGTGTGGTAATAAACTGCACATTAAAGTGTGCGGTCTGAGTGCCTATTAAACGCAGCCACTGTTGCTCGGTTTTTTCTTTATTCGGCATTAAATTAAGAATGCCTAAAATAGGTTTACGAGAAACAGAAAAAGTTGCCACGGCAGTGCACTCTATAAAATAAGTAGAATTTGATTATAAACAAAAAAGCCACTTTAAAAAGTGGCTTTTTATTTATTTAAACGAACGAGTTAGCTTATTTTTTAATTGGGCTAAAATCGCGTTGTGCTTCACCGGTATAAAGCTGGCGTGGACGGCCAATTTTCTGACCTTCTTCGCTGAGCATTTCATGCCAGTGTGACACCCAACCTACGGTACGCGCTAAGGCGAAAATAACCGTAAACATGCTCGTTGGAATACCAATCGCTTTCAGAATAATACCTGAATAGAAGTCTACGTTCGGGTAGAGCTTCTTCTCAATGAAGTATTCGTCTTCTAAAGCAATACGCTCAAGTTCCATTGCTACGTCGAGCAAAGGATCGTTGACGTTCAGTTCTTTTAGAACTTCATGACAGGTATCGCGCATAACGGTTGCACGTGGGTCGAAGTTCTTATAAACACGGTGACCAAAGCCCATAAGGCGGAATGGGTCGTCTTTATCTTTTGCTTTTGCAATGTACTCAGGAATGCGGTCAACACTGCCAATTTCAGCCAGCATATTTAAGCAAGCTTCGTTCGCACCGCCATGAGCAGGCCCCCACAACGACGCAACACCCGCTGCGATACACGCGTATGGGTTAGCTCCTGAAGAACCAGCTAAACGTACTGTTGAAGTAGACGCGTTTTGCTCATGGTCAGCGTGCAGAGTGAACACACGGTCCATTGCTTTCGCAACGATCGGGCTAATTTCATAGTCTTCTGCAGGCACAGAGAACATCATATTTAAGAAGTTCTCTGAGTAATTGAGCTTGTTAAGCGGGTAAACAAAAGGTTGGCCCACACTGTGTTTGTAACACATAGCTGCAATTGTTGGCATTTTAGCTACTAAACGATACGCGCTACGAATACGTTGCTCAGGATCAGTAATGTCCAAGTCGTCGTGATAAAAAGACGCTAGGGCACCCGTAACGGCACAAAGCATAGCCATTGGGTGGGAATCACGACGGAAACCGTTAAAGAAATTATGCAGACCTTGGTGAACCATAGTGTGGTTCGTAATGGTGCTGCGGAATTCTTTGTATTCGTCTGCAGTAGCTGCCTCGCCATGGATTAGCATGTAACACACTTCGAGGTAATCAGCTTCAATAGCTAGCTGCTCAATAGGGTAGCCGCGGTGTAATAAAACGCCCTTATCGCCATCGATATAGGTAATTTTGGACTCGCAAGCGCCAGTGGCGAGGAAACCCGGGTCAAAAGTGAAATAACCGTGTTTGCCTAGTGTCCGGACGTCAATTACATCATAACCAGCCGTTCCTGATAGGATTGGCAGTTCAATTGAATTGCCATCGACTTGCAAAGTGGCCTTTCGGTCAGCCATAAGATCTCCTTGCTTTCGTTGCATCTCGGGTGAATTAAAAGTGCGCTAGTTGTACTTGATCCGACCAGTGCTTGTCAATTTTACGTAAGGGGTATTCGCTAATAAATCGTTACTATACCCGCGGTTCTGTGCAGGTATCGGCACTAGACATCTGCGCCTAAGCGTTATATTTTTCATGGGTTGTTGTGCTTTGCTTAGCTTTTAATAGAAATAATTATAGTTCTTTAGTCTAACTTAGCTCAAATTGATGAAAAAACGACCGCAAAGCTGCGGCATTTCGTGTGTTGGCGCTAGAATTGCGACCCTTTAGAGCATTGTATTTCAGCTTAGTGGTCGTTATACTTGCAGCACCTACATCCATTGCGTTTTGAAGAAGGCAACAGTGGTGAAAAAACAAAGACCTATAAATTTAGAACTGAACACCATCAGTTTTCCACCCGCGGCTATGGCCTCCATTTTGCACCGTGTTTCTGGCG
>Ga0079223_10001287_pt1 | contig 14717 bp, 23 predicted proteins | sample Stecom2011_FD_75072 | JGI IMG/M metagenome (GOLD analysis project Ga0079223, IMG submission 75072) | Agricultural soil microbial communities from Utah to study Nitrogen management - Steer compost 2011 | ecosystem: Environmental > Terrestrial > Soil > Agricultural land | place: USA: Utah... | reverse complement strand
TGAAATCAACCTGAATGTCGCCCATGTCCGCGAAGTCTGGATCATTCTCGTCGTAGCAGCAGTTCAGGATGTTGCTGCCAGAGATGACTTGGTTCATCGCCTCAACAAGCTCCTGCTTGTCGTAGTGGCCGCCCGAAACCACCGCTTGCACTGCGTCGCGCAAGGATTCGACATTGCCGCTCATGTTTCGGCGCAGGCCGTTCATTGATATTTTCATGCCTCACCTCCCTCAAACGCCCGCACCAGATCCGCAGCGGCTCGCAGATCGCCAACGGTGAATGTCGCCGGCCCCTTCGAGCCATCCGGGCCTGTCATCTCGGGCACCCAGTCGTCAGGAACCTCCGACCGAAAATCCTCGTCAGCCAGGCGGCACAGCAGCTCATACGGCACGGGCACCATTTTCGCGGCGTCAGGAGAATGTACCCGCACATGCGCCTCACTCTTGCCCAGCTCTCCGCATGGCTCCCAGCAGTCGCCCGGATCGCCGCAGCAAGGGGCGGTATGCGCAGAATGTTCTGGCAACGGATTGCCCGAGGCATCCAGCATGTCGTCATGGCGCGGCCCCAGCAGAACAACATCGTCCTCACCGGCGAACCTGATAACCTGCCGCCAAACTCCATCCAGAGTCCGGCGATGAACGTTTACCAGCGGGCGGTTGGCAACCTGTTCGTGCCATTTTCTTACTGCCCAATCCACCAGCCCCGCCACGTCCGGCGCGGGCTGCTGTTCTGTGGGCTGCGGGAAGGTGTAGAGCGGGCCGAGACTACCAATGTTCTCTGCAACCCGTTCTAATGCCTCATCCCAACCGTATCGCATTGCCTCGTAGCGGTCAGTGATGTTTCGATCCTCTAGGCCGCAACCCATGCCCTGCTCGTGGAAGTCGGGATAGTCGAACTCAACCGGCTCCCCCTGCACAGCAGGCGCGGCAGCTCTGAACGCCTGATACACCTCCCGAGCGGCGTCTTCACTTAGGTAGCAGTTGTAGGTACCGTAGTCGCCAGAAAAGCCGATACAGACACTCATTGCGTTACCCAACATATCCGCCGCAGGCTCCACAGGCATCAGTTTGTAGTCAGTCATTGGTCACCTCCTTTGCGGTAGGTTGCGAGGGCTGCTCTGGCGATACCTCTAAGATATGAGGCATCTTCGGCAAGCTGGATAGCTGCCATGCCATTGAGCTGCTCACCTTCTTCCAGCATTTCCTTCATGAAGCGGATAGGGTCGCTAATCTCCTCCAGCGCCTCCACCGGCACCGCCACGTCCGGCGCGGGCTGCTGCTCTGCGGGCTGCGCTGAAAGCAGGGCGTCGGCAAGCCGGTACGCCAGCTGGCCCACGGTATCGTCATCGTCTCGCCCGCCCTCCGACAGCCAGGCAGACATATAGCCCCCTTCGCCTAACTCCATCGCGAGGCGAATGTCTGTATCTCCCTCATGCGGGCTGCGGAAAATCCTGAACCCCTCCGGCACGGCAGAATCGGCCCGCAGCTCAATCTGTGCCCGCCAGTGCTCGTTGGCGCTCTGTATCTCTGAGCGAATGTAATCCTGCCACCAGCCAACATCCCCGCCACCGTGGTCATTAATCAGTCCGGGGTCGTAGTCGTCGAGCGCCACCGGCTGGCCCTGCGCTTCTTGTTTACTGCCCATCACACACCCCCAAATAATCCCGATGCCCTCGCGGGTACTCTCCCGCAGCCGTGGAGCGCTGATATTCCGCAACCCGAGCGCAATACTCGGATTGCTGCGCAGCTTCGGCGCCCTCTTCTGCTGTCCAGCCCAGCACGAGGCCGAACAGGATCATGATTGCTATGGCCATGCCGACTAGATATCCGTTTCCCATGTCTCTCTCCGGTAGTAGTGGTTGCCCGTTTATCGTCCGGGCCAGAATGCTGACAGATCAGCAACAAGTAAAGCCAATGATTTATTTCTAGTAGTGCTAGGTTGGCAATAGAATAAACCGATTGGACATAGCCAAATCGGCAGCATTACTATGACGCCACCACCGCAGGAACACTGAGGATTTCATCATGTACGACGATAAAGCGATGCCAGGGCCGGGAGACCCGGCGACATGGGGCGGCGCAAGCCCCGAGCTGGACACCAGTTATGACGACTGGTGCGCGGCGCGACTGCCGGAGCTGCTGGCAAACAATGAATTCGAGCTGTTGGAGTGCGCCTGGGAGAGCCTGCCCGACCACTGTATGGCGTGGTGCAAGCTGCTGGTGAGCAATCCGGCATTCTCCCCGATGAAGCTGAGTCAGTTTCGCCGCGAAGTTCGCAACACGCCGCCCGAGTGCGTGGAGCACGAGCTGAAAAACGGGGGCATCACAAGCGAGGCGGCGATCAGCATGGCCGTCACTGCCGGCCCCGATGCCATGGTGACGTGGCCACCGCGCATCCGAAAGGCGGCTTTGGAGCTGCGCGAGCAGGTCATGGGCGTGGCGCCGGGCTGGTGGTGGGTGCGGGAGCGCTACGACGACGAGCGGGCAGAGGCCGAGAGGCAGGCGAGCTGCCCGTGCCGGAATACAGCGGAGGGCTGTGTATGCTGAGGCACAGAGGGCGCACCCCCGCGAACCCCTGCCCACGAGCTGAGGAGCGGGTTAAAGACCGGCTCCCCGCGCCCACGGCGTGCCCGAACTGCGGATCAGGCGTGGAGCTGACGCAAAACAGCGCGGTTTACGGCGGGCGGCTCTACGGGGCGTGGCCATGGATATACCGGTGCGTCGATACTGAGTGCGATAGCCGCGTCGGCCTGCACCCCGGCACCGCGATACCGCTGGGCACGCTGGCCAACGCTGCAACGCGAGACGCCCGCAATCGCGCAAAGGCCAGGTTTGAGGCGTTTTGGCGAGGCGAAGCCCGCTCGATGACCCGCGTAGAGGCATACGCGGCGCTGGCGCGGGAGCTGGGAATTCCGGTCAGCGAGTGCCATTTCGGCTGGTTCGACGGGGCTATGTGCGAGCGCGCAGAGGCGGCCTGCCGGATCATCGAAGACAAGAAAAACCGCAAAGGCCTGATGGGCCGGGCGCTGGCGAAGGCCGGCATCACAAAACACTAACCACAGAGGCAAGACGACATGAAGATCAAACGCATCGAGAGCCAGCACCGCCGCGACTTCACCGCGATTTATCAGTGCGAGCATTGCGGCTGGGAGAAGCGGGGCGGTGGGTATGATGACGCGAATTTCCACGAGAACGTCATCCCGAACATGAGCTGCCAGGAGTGCGGCAAGAAAGCTGGGGCGGACTACCGCCCGCTGGGCACAAAATACCCGGAAGGGATGACCGTTTAACGAGCACGCCGGGGGCAACCCCGGCTATCGGAGAGAGCCATGTTTCCAGCAATTCCACACGAATACGAAGTCAAGGCGGCCCGCGCCCGTTTCCGCGCCAGCCGCGCCCATAACCTGCGCACCCGAGCAACATGGTCGCTGCTCGCGAGCTGGTACGAGGCCAAACTGGCCGACGAGCTGGCCCGGCAGGCAGCCCTGCAAGGGGATCGGCGCGCCCGGCAGGCCATCATCAAACGGATCGCTGCTCACGATGCCCTGGCGGACGCCTGGTCTGTGCTGCAAAGCCTCAACAGGCAGGCGGTGGCCGCATGAACAACATCCTGGCTTACGAGAGCGTGGTAGCGGGGCGGGGCGAGACGCTGGCCGCCGCTCTTGCGCGGCTGTCCGACGAGTCAGGGATGACGATAAATCACAGTGTCTGGTATCGCTGGCGCGCCGGGCAGCGCACGCCACCGCCGCATGTGCTGCGGATCATCAATCGCGAGATCGCCGGCCACGTCATCAAATCGCGGCACCGGCTCCGGGCAGGGCCGGGGACGCTGGCGGACATAGCAGCGGCTTTCAGCCCCCCGGAGCGGAGGAAACCCTGATGAAAGAATTCCCTGGCCCGCTGCGCGAGTACATCCAGCGACTGGAAGCCGCCGCACGCACCGCCCTGCGCGAGCCTGACAATCGCGCCGCTGCCGCCGAGCTGGCCGAGCTGGTGGCCGACACCGGCAAGCTCCAGCGCCTGGCCAGCGGCTATCTGGCACTGACAGCAGACATATACAGCGAGATAACGAGTGATGGCTGACAAACCCACAAAGCGCAGCCCGGCCCAGCGCCGGGCAGACGCCCGCTACGAGAAAAAACGCGAGCGCCCCGGCCTGGTCGGCGTGCTGATCCGCGTGACGCCCGAGGAGCGCGAGCTACTGCGCCAAGCAGCCGAGCAGCACGGCAGCCTGCGCGATGCAGTAATCGCCGGAGTAAAGGCGCTGCAATCCAAATAAAGTGAAAGTTGTCCCGAAATGACCGAGACAGCATCAGGATATCCCGATAATATGTCTCTCAACAGATCGGGAATAACCCGGTCACACCACCACAGGGAGATACATCATGAGCAAGGAAATCCACGATTTCGGCATCGCCACCCTTGAGGGCATCGTTGAGCGGGTCAACACTGGCCCAACCCAAGGATTTGAGCACCTGACCAGTGAATATCTGGCAGCCAGCTACGCGGCCAGCGCCGTGCTGGAGAGCGACGACATGAGCGCAGACGGCGAGCTGGATGCCGTCGAGTATCATCTGGAGCTGCTGGCGGAGGCTGGCGCCACTTTCGACGCTCCGCAGGCAGAGCGGTTTGCTCTGGAGATGGTCGAACTCAACTGCCCGAAGATAAAGAAATTCAATGTTCTGTTGGCTGACGGAACGGTCGGCTCGGTGAGCACAGACACACTGGGCGGCAGCCGCCCCGACGAGTTTATCGGGGAGGTCATAAACGTCCACTTGCACGACGAGAACGGCCACCCCATCGAGCGCGAGGGGCGGCTGGAAGAAGTTCTCGGAGAGGCCGCCCACTGAGGCGGCCGGGGAGGCGCATGAAATTCATTCTGCTGATCGTCTACCTGTCCGGGGTCGTTTTCATCGCAGCGAGCCTGGGCCGGGCACTGAATAGCACTAGGTTTGAGAGGGTTTGGCGCGAAGAAGACCCGTTCGGCCTGATCCGGCACTGTCCTGCATTATTTTATATGGTGATCGCCATGCTGGTTGCATTCTGGCCGGCTTCCATCCTGCTGGTCATGGCGATAGCGATGCGAAATCGGATGGACAGAGACGGTGGGGGGGGGGAGCTGATGGCCCGTAAAGCGCGCACACCAAAGCCGGGGAAACTGCTACAATCACTGCGCTTCGAAGGCACGGCACAGGGACGTGCCGATCTTTGGGCGATGGTTGCCGAGGGCTGGCGCCACCGCGCCTACATCGTCACCGAGCGCCGGCTGATGCAGGCAGACCAGAACCATTTCACGCCCTGCCCGGACGGCCACTACTCGATCATTGTCCATGTCCACCGCAAATAGCCCGCCAGGCCCGCAAAAACCGGGCCAACCGACCCCGGAGCGGCAACCCAACCCGCCGCTCTACCGCTGCTATCGCGTATACCTACACGGCCAGCCATTCGCCTACATGGCAACAGCCCCATGCACCGAGGCTGAGGCACTGGATCACGCCCGATTCCACTGGCCACAGGCCACAGTTACCCCGCACATATAGAAAAATCCATATCAATCAATCCCTTGCGCCAAAATGATAAAGACAATAAAGTTGCGGAGTGCGTTAATTCCCGTTTATTAACTGGGGCATCAAAATGGCAGTAGAAAAACTAGCGGGAAGAGTTCCGGTGTTTTGCGATGACTGCACAAAGGAATATGAATCATGTCCAATTTTCCCGACTATAAAAAGGTTTCAACCGGAGACCTGATCCCATACGCTAGAAACTCTAGGACTCACAGCGATGAGCAAGTAGCTCAAATTGCGGCAAGTATCAAAGAGTTCGGATTTCTTAATCCGATAATTATCGACGGCGACAACAGTATTATCGCAGGCCACGGGCGCGTCCTGGCTGCCCAAAAACTAGGCATGGAGTCGCTGCCCTGCATCGAGGCATCACACCTCACTGATGCACAGCGCAAAGCCTACGTCATCGCCGACAACAAGCTGGCGCTCAATGCCGGATGGGATGATGAGCTGCTGCGTATCGAACTAGATGAGCTAGGCGAGCTGGGATTTGATCTAGAATTGACCGGATTCTCGCTGGATGAGATTGAGGAGTTGCAAGTTGACCCCGAGCCAGAGGAATGGCTGGCCGATGAGGACGCCGTGCCGGATGCGCCGGAAGATCCGGTGACGGTCGAGGGTGACGTGTGGTTGCTTGGCAATCACCGGCTGATGTGCGGAGACTCGACCAGCGTTAGCGCTGTGGAGCGGCTCATTAATGGAGCAGACTGGGATGTGTGCGTTTTCGACCCTCCGTATGAGGTTGAGAGTCTTTATGCTGACGCAATGCCGACGCAATCGCCTGGAAAAAAACTGCTGGTCATGTGGGACTTTAAGCGTTTCGCTCTAGCGCCGCACTCTGCGATTATTGCGGGATGGCAGCCGCAGTACGAGTTTATATGGGATTGCGTGCAGAGCTGGTACACGCCAAACCGCCCATTGCAGCGACATAAGGCTATCGGCGTTTTTGGGGATGATCCGTTTTTCGATACCGACAAGTCAGTGATCCGGGACGGGAAGGACAGAGGTCAGAAGCGCGTAGTAAAAAACACCCGAGGCAGCTCTGAGTATACGCCGCTGGACGGCGCAAAGCATATCGCAACCGTTGAGGCATTCCCGAACACCGCGCAAAGTGACGAGCACGGGCACGGCAAACCGGTAGCGTGGATTGAGGCCATATTTGCAGGTGTCGGGCCAGGGTATTATTTGGATCTATTCGGTGGGTCAGGCTCTACCGTGATAGCATGTGAGAAGCTAGGAAATCCGTCTTTCATCATGGAGATTGAGCCTAGATATTGCGATCAGATAATCAAGCGGTGGCAGGATTACACAGGAAAGCAAGCCACGCTGGAAAGTACCGGCGAGACATTCGAGGAGGTGGCTCATGGCCGAGAAGCGCCGAACGAAACCACCGCATGAGCCGACCAAGGCGACCCGCGACACGGTGCAGATGCACGCCCTCGTGGGCACCCCGCAGGAGGTTATCGCGGATGTGCTGAACATCGACCCGAAGACGCTGCGCAAGCACTACCGCGCCGAGCTGGATTTAGCCAAGGCCAGGGCCAACGCCACGATTGGCGGGGCGCTGTTCAATAAGGCCAAATCTGGCGATACAGCCGCCATGATTTTCTGGATGAAAACACAAGCAGGATGGAAAGAAACCAGCATCAATGATCACACTAGTAGCGACGGCAGCATGAACGCGCCGGCCAGAATCATCATTGAAGGCGTGCGTCCGAATGCGGATTCAGATACCGAGTAAGATGATCCCGGTGTTCGCTCCCCCTCGCGGGAGCGTTCGGTTTCGGGATTTGAACGGCGGCCGGGGATCGGGGAAAAGCTTCACTGCCGCGAAGATCGCTGCAACCTGGGGCGCAAATGAGAAGCTGCGCATCCTCTGTACACGGGATATCCAAGACTCGATTAAAGAGTCTTTTCACGCGGAGCTTAAATCAGCGATAGCATCCGAACCGTGGCTGACCCATGTGTATGATGTGGGCGTGGATTACCTGCGGTGTAAGCGCACCGGCACCGAGTTCCTGTTTCGCGGCCTTCGGCACTCCATCGGCGCGATAAAATCCACGGCGGGAATCGATCTGTGCATCATCGAGGAGGCCGAGGACGTCACAGAGTCGGCATGGATTGACCTTGAGCCGACCATTCGGGCGCCTAAATCTGAGATATGGACACTGTGGAACCCACGCATCGAAGGCAGCCCCGTTGATCGTCGGATGCGCAAAAACCCTCAGCCCGGCACGGTGTCGGCCACTGTAAACTACTGCGACAACCCGTGGTTCCCGAGGGTGCTGGATGATCTGCGGCGCCACCAGCAGCGCACGATGGAGCCGGAGATGTACCGGCACATCTGGCTGGGAGAGTACCTCAAGCACAGCAGCGCGACGGTGTTCCGCAACCGCTGGCGGGTGGAGGAGTTCACACCCCAGCACTACTGGGACGGGCCGTACCAGGGCGCCGATTTTGGGTTCAGTCAAGACCCGAGCTGCCTTGTCCGCCTGTGGATACACGATGGCAAGCTGTTTGTGGAGTACGATAGCGGCGGTGTCGGGCTTGAGATCGACGAGCTGGCGCAGTTCTGGCGGCAGCGCATACCGGAGGTAGAGAAGTACGTCACGCGGGCGGACAATGCCCGGCCGGACACTATCAGCTACCTTAACCGGCACGGGATGCCCCGCGTTGAGTCCTGCGAGAAGGGCAAGGGCAGTGTCGAGGACGGGATAGCCCACATGAAGAGCTACTCCGAAATAGTTGTTCACCCCCGCTGCGAGGACACCCAAGAGGAGCTGTCAAAGTATAGCTACAAGGTCGATCGGCACAGCGGTGACGTGCTCCCGATCCTCGTGGATGCGTGGAATCACAGGATAGATGCGATACGCTACGCGCTGGAACCAGTGATGAGAAATGCCATGATTGACTACGGTGCCCTGCTATGACGAGACAAACAGGCTTCCTCGACGGCGTGAAACACATCATCAACGAGCTGGTGAATCGTCGTAACCCGACGAGCCAGAACGTCATGATGGCGCGCGCCGTGCCAGATAACGAGCTGCGGCAGATATACCGCACCGGCATCGGCAGCAAAATCATCAGGATCAAGGTAAACGGGGCGCTCAGGGACACGCTTCAGTTTTCCTCGAAAAAGGATCAGTCGTTCTACGATAACGAGCTGTCCGCCTCGGTGCGCGAGGCGGCAAAGTTCATGCTAGGGTTCGGGCGCGGCGTAATTGTGCTCCACCGGCGCGGGGAGGACACCATGTCCCCCTGGGTGCCTGGGCGGCCCGGCAAGGTCATTATGCGGGTGTTCAGCGGTGACATGGTTTTCCCGCACGGCGTTGATGTTGACCTCGAGAGCCCGCGATACATGATGCCGTCTGCGTATCAGATCAGAGCCACCACCTTTCACCACTCCCGGATCATAGATTTCTCCTATGTCCGCCCCCCGGAGCTGGATTTGCCGGCTTACCGATACGGCGGCGTCTCGGAGTTCGAGCTGATCCATGGGCAGCTCATCAATGATGGGATCGTCGAGCGGGCATCGGTCATGGCGCTAGAAAAGAACAGCGTCCCGACTATCAAAGTAAAGGGTCTGAAGCAGAGCCTTCAGGCCGGCCAAGAGAGCCAGATGCTGAAATACTTCCAGGTGATGGAGGATGCGGCGCACATCGCCGGGGCGCGACTGATCGACGGTGACGACGATATTGACCTGACGACACTGACGCTCACGGCGCTGGCGGAGGCCGACATGATCGCCATGCGCCGGCTGTCGATGGTCACGGGCATACCCCTGCCGCAGCTAATGGGCGAGTCTGTGCGCGGCATGAACAGCTCCGGGGAGACTGAGAGGCTGGTATTCCGAGAGATGCTGATGGATTTGCAGAGCGATTTCCTGCGCGACCCCATCAACCAGCTGATGAGAAAGTTCGGGTGCGGTCAGGTATGGTTCCTTGAGAACCAGGGTGACACCCCCGGTAGCCGCATCGCTTACGAGAAAACGGCCCTCGAAAACGCCAAGGCGATTTACGACATGGGCGAGGATCACCGGGCCTACCTGCTCGAAAAGGACATTCTGAAAAAGGACGATATGTCCCGGTTCTTCGGCGGCAGCGATTCGGCTGATGAGGAAGAGCTGGAGCTGGACGAGCTGGACGATGACGAGCAGCAGGTGTTGCTGCAATGAAGGTGATACGGCAGCCCCGCTACCATCGCGGCCAAGAGCGGCAGATGGAAGACGAGGTTCAGTGGATGATGGATCAGATGGCGAAGCGCTATAGAAACATGGTGCTGCGCGGTCTGGATCAGCGGATCATCCGAAAGTTCGCCGATGCCCAGGTGGGCAACTATGCGGCCGTCACCCGGCAGCAGTCGCGCAAGGTTTTTGCCTCAATTCGGCGCCAGTTTGGGAATCAGCGTATCCAGCGGATGGTTCGGGCGACCCTGAAGAATGCTGATCGATACAACCAGCAGCAGCTTTACAGCCAGATACAGCGCTCTCTCGGCATCAGCACCGAGCAGCTGATTGCGCAGGAGCACATGACCGAGGATTTCAATGCGCTGGTGATCCAGACCGCGGAGTGGGTGCAGAAGCTGCGCGACGACACGCTGGAGATGTACACCGCGAACACGATCCGGGCGATGACGTTGGGCCAGTCTCTCGCGGAGGTAACGGAGCAGTTCGACGGGATGGTGGAAAAGCGGCGCAACCATGCCCGGCAGGTGGCGCGGGATCAGATCGCGCACTTCAACGCAGTGACCGGCAAGATCAGGGCTGAGGCCGTGGGCGTCAGGCGGGCTATCTGGCGCACAAGCGGGGACAGCAAGGTCAGGCACAGCCACAGGCTCAGGGATAACAAGGAATTCGATCTGTCAGAGGGCCTCTACAGCAGCTCAGACGGGGAGTATCTGATACCCGGAGTGGACTACAATTGCCGCTGCTGGGCAGATTACATTCTAGATGATTGACAGAGCGTCCGGCATGGGTAAGCATTGCGTCCATAGTGAATCGCTATTGGTGGAGTGATGAAGCTCGCTTTTACCGACAGAATGCCTCTTGAGGTGCTGGAAGACGGCGTGAAGACCGGCTTATCCATGCGCGACGGAGTGATCCAGTACACCGGCGCAGAGCTGGGCATGGAGCCCGCGGATAAGCTTTTCACGGTCTACCGCAGCCCGGCCACTATAGCGAATGCGGCGATGCGTCTGATCGGCGTTCCGCTCACTGATGGGCACCAGCCGCCCGAGGGCGAGGTGACCGACCCCAAGGGCGAGGTAACCGCCACTGAGCTGGTAACCTTCAATGACGAGGATTCTGATGCGCGCCTGGCGGTGCGAAATCAGATCCGCGTTGACGATGGGTTCATTCCCGTCATCAGCAACCCGGAAGGGCCTCGCGAGCTATCTCTGGGCTACCGGGCAGAGCTGGTCGAGCACGACAAGTACGATTTCGAGCAGGTTGGCATCCAGCCGCATCATCTTGCCGCCGTCCCCGCAGGCCGCTGCGGGCCGGTATGCAGCTTTGTAGATCACAACACCCGGGAGGTGTCGAAAGTGACCACCAAAAAAAACCCAAAGCTCAAGACTCACAAGGCGTTTTGCGACGAAAACGGCGAAGTCAACATTCAGGAAGTGGTTGATATCGCTACCCGTCTGCCCGAAGCGCTGCGCGAGATGCCGCTGGATGAGCTGCGGAAGCTTGTGCCGATCCTGAAAAAGGCGCTGGAAGGCGCTGATGAGAGCGTGGTCGAGCAGGGCGGTGAGTCTCAACTGCAGGTGGCGGAGGAGGTCGATGTGATCGACGAAGAAGAGCAAAAGAAAAAGTTCGAGGACGCGGTGTCCAAAGCCGTGACCGCCTCCGTTGACGCTGCCGTGAAACAGCACGCGGAGGTTATCGAGAAGGCCCGCTCGTTCGTCGATGAGTCGTATTCCTTCGCCGGCAAGACCACGGTGCAGATCATGCGCGATGCAGTCGCAACGCAGAGCGCGGAGAAGTTCACTGATTCCGAGCTGCCGCTGGCGTTCAAGATGCTACGCCCATCAGCCGGCAACCCGGCCCTGAAAGATTTCGGCGACGGCCAGGCGGTGGCTGATCGCTGGAGCAACTTTGGCAAAAAAGAGGTCAAGTGACATGGCATTTCCGACGCGGCCCACTGCGGGCTATGAGAAGGTAGGCGCAGGCGAGCGCCATGGCACGAACGTGGTGATCCTGTCGCACGAGCGGTGGCAGGATGGCTTGGTTATCGGTCGGTTTGCTCACTATAACGCAGCAGATGACCGGATCGAAAATATGTCCGGCGTTGACTCTCCGGTAGTTGCTGGTGTTGTTCTGCGCGATGTGAGCAATCCGGTGGATGCCCAGAACGACAATGATCGGGCGGTCTACCGCTGGCCGGATCGCGGCCGCATGGCGGTTGATGCGACGTGCGACGGCCTGGTGACTGTCCGTGTCCTGCCCGGCGACAGCCCGGCGAAATTCGCTCGTGTCTATGCCGTGAATGCGGATGACGACACAGCGGGCATGGCCACAACCGACGATGAAGCGGTGCCAACCGGGGCAATCTTCATTCGCGAGGAGAAGCCTGGCGTCTGGTTGATCCGTGACCGCCGTGACCCTCAGGATGTGCCGGCGCCGGAGCCTGTGGTTTATTCCATCAGCCCGGATAATCCCAGCGGCGAGGTGGGCGACACAATACAGTTCACCCTGACGGCCGATGGCGAACCCGTTACAGGGCCGCTGAGCTGGACAGTGCCCGCTGACTCAGGTCTGACCATCACCAATGACGGCCTGCTCGTCATCGTATCGGCTGATCCGGGTGATTACGTTATCGGCGTCACCGGATTCGATGCTACAACCACGCTGACTGTGACCGGGGAGTAACGGCATGGCTAACAAGTACGCGCAACTTTATGACATCCCGAGCTTTCAGCGGCTGGCGCAATCCCACCACCGGCCGGGCTTTACTGATGCCCTGGCCGGTGTGGTGCTCGCCCGCAACCTGGAGGCGCTCGATCCGAACATCTTGGAGGTTCAATATCCAGACCTCGCGCTGGTCAACTCCGGTATCGACGTGGATAACTCGGGCGGCTATGCGGCGCGAATTTCGTCCCTGCGTCTTCGTGATGTGGGCGGATTCCGCACAGCAAACGATACTGCCGGCAACAAGGGCAAGATCACGCTGACCGGGGAGGGTTCGGAACTCCCGGTCACTGAGCGCCAGGCACACAGCGAGTGGGGCGATACCGAGGCCAAGCAGGCTGAAATGCAGAACCTCAATCTGGTGTCGCGCTTTATCTCGGCCGCAAACCGGATTTACCTCGAAGAGGTAGACACATTCGGGTTTTTGGGGATCGCCGGCTATGGCGACAGCTATGGCCTGCTCAACTCCCCGCTGGTGACGCAAACCGTGGCGAGCGACACGGCTGAAAATATGACCGGTGAGGAGCTGTACAATGAGCTGGCTTCGCTAATCACCGGTCAGCGCACTGCGGTAAACAACGTCACTGCGTACTCGGCAACCCGGCTCGTTGTTCCGCTGCGCGTCATGAACCTTCTGCCGGTGAAGTTCATCAACACCGCTGGCGGCATGGCCACTGTGGCTGAGGCGCTGCGCACAAACTTCCCAGACGTGACCATCAGCGCCACCCATCATGCCGACAATGTGAATGTGCCCGGCGTTACGGGGCTTACCTCCGTCGCCGTGGCGTACAGCCCGAGCAATGACGTGATGAAACTGCGCGTGCCGCTGCCGCTTCAGGTGGGCGAGATCGTCAAACAGTCGAGCTTCGACTACCGGCTGGATTACAAGTACCGCTACGCGGGCCTTGATCTGCTGGAGCCAACCGGCGCTCGCCGCCTGATTGGTCTGTGATGCGGCTTGGCCAAGGATGGCCAGTAGGAGGGATCATGGCTAAGAAACAACGGGAAAACACCGGCCAGGTGCCAGGCGAGAATCAGGCGCCAGCCCCTGCCGCGAAAGGCGCAGGACAAGGCGCTGCCGACCTGAAGGGCGGTGTGGGTCAGTCCAAGTTGGCGCCGGAAACGGAAGGCGATAGTTCGGGCCGCTTCGTGAGAAAGGATAGCGCGCCTGGCGTTCTTGTGGTTGCTGGGGCGATCTTCAATCCCGGCGCTACCGCAACATTCCCCCAGAGCACCCTGAACAACAAATTGCAGGCGCGAAAAATCGCCCGCGCTGTAGAAATGGGGCTTATCGAAGCGGTGGAATAATGTCGCTGCTGAGTGACTTCAAGGCTCAATTCCCGGAATTCCCGCCAGCGCTGGTGGATGAATGGATTCCGCGTTTTGAGCCTGTTTTGTGCTGCTTCTATGGTCGGCCGTATCGCGGTTGCGACAAGCAGATAATTCTGTACCTTCTCGCCCACATGCTTACCGTTATGACGACGCCTGGCTATGCCGGCCTGCGCAGCATGACAAGCCGATCTGTGGGCAGCGTGAGCGCCTCTTTCGGCGCCATAGCTCGCGGAAATGGGCGGGATGAATGGCTGGCGCTGACGAAATATGGGCAGATGTATCTGTGGTTGGTGCAGGGCCGGCAGGGGGCATTTTTTGTATGAAGAAGGTCAGCCCGAAGGAAATGGCCGAACAAGTCGGGCGCATGATCGAGGTGATGGAATACGCCAAGAATCACCGCGTATCGGTCGGCCTTCCCAAAGAGAAGGTGGGTGGCAAAGTCTACCGGGGCGGCATGACCATCATCCAGATAGGCGCGATCCACGAATACGGCGCGCCTGCTGCGGGAGTGCCGCAGCGCTCATTTCTCCGGGCGCCCTTCACCAACAACGCTGCGCGGATCGAGGCTAGAATTCAGGCCGAGTTCTCAGCCGCAATGGATGGTCGCAGATCGCCTGCTGACGCGCTGGCAAGAGTGGGCATCGAGGCCATGAATATTTCTCGATCCAGCTTCCGCACACGCGGCGATGGCGAATGGCCCGACCTCAAGCCGGCCACGGTGCGGCGCAAAGGCGTAGATACGCCGCTGGTGGACAGCGGGACGCTCCGTGGATCAATCAACTATGTGGTGAGACGAAATGCTGCCTGATATGTCGGATGTGCTGGTTGATTGGGAAATTGACGTGCTGCTCAAGACGATCACAGAGCGCACGATTGACCAGGTACGATCTGACATTGTTCAGGTAACATCGCTACG
>Ga0079223_10001286_pt1 | contig 14721 bp, 10 predicted proteins | sample Stecom2011_FD_75072 | JGI IMG/M metagenome (GOLD analysis project Ga0079223, IMG submission 75072) | Agricultural soil microbial communities from Utah to study Nitrogen management - Steer compost 2011 | ecosystem: Environmental > Terrestrial > Soil > Agricultural land | place: USA: Utah... | reverse complement strand
TACAAAAGCCTGCTTAAATTTCTCGTAAATTCCCTTTTGTACAAAGATTCGAGAGCCACATAAGCAGATTTGACCTTGTTTGGCAAAACTTGAACGCACAGTTGTACTCAGCATCTCTTCAAAATCACAATCATCAAAGATGATATTCGGATTTTTTCCACCCAATTCAAGAGATAACTTCTTAAACATAGGTGCAGCAATCGAGGAAATCATTTGTCCAGTTTTTGTTCCACCTGTAAAAGAAATTGCTTTGATTTTCGGATGACGCACGATGGCATCTCCTGCAGAATGTCCAAATCCGTGAACGATATTCAGCACACCTTTCGGAAAATTCACATCATCCATCACCTTACAAAGTAAGTAAGCTGTATAAGGTGTTATTTCAGATGGTTTTGCTACTACACAGTTTCCCGTTGCCAAGGCTGGAGCAATCTTCCATGTAAAAAGATAAAGCGGTAAATTCCAAGGAGAAATGCAACCCACAACACCGATTGGTTTTCGTAAAGTATAGTTGACACCTACACCAACCATTTCGTGTGATTGTGAAGCATAATGTTGAATCCCTGTTGCGAAAAATTTAAAATTAGAAATTGCACGTGGAATATCTACATGTGCAGCCAATTTCAAAGGTTTTCCGTTGTCTCTACTCTCTGCAGCGACAAATTCATCCATTCTTGCAGCAATTCCATCGGAAAGCTTCATCAACCAATCGCCTCTTTCTTCAACACTCAACATCGACCAAGTTGGGAATGCTTTTTCTGCTGCTAAATACGCTTTTTCAACATCCTCACTTTGCGAATCTGGAATTAACGAGTAGGGTTTGCCTACCGCAGGTTCAACGTTTTCGAAGAAATTATCTGAGCTAGGAGCAGTAAACGCTCCGTCGATATAATTTAAAATTTTTTCCATGGTTTTGCTTTTCACTTTGTAAAGTTACGAAAAGCAAATAATAATTGTATTGTTTTGTATTTTTGTTTATATTTACCTCTTAAATTACTATTTAAATGGTTCATTATGAAACGAAATAAAACTACGTTATTATTCATTTTTGTTGGTTTTATTAATTTTCTTGTTTTCGGACAAGGAGGCATTTCTCCACTTGCTCACCAAGCCTTCAACAATGGCTCTGTAGCATTTGAGAAGAAAGATTATAAAACAGCAATTAAGGAATACGCTAAATCCGTTGAGATTTCCCCTGATTTTATTCAAGCTAGAACAGGATTGGCTTATGCTTATGTTTCTGACAATCAGTTGGATGAGGCTGAAGGTCAGTTTTTGGAAATTGCTAAATTGGACGCTTCTTCTGCAGACCCTTACTTCGAGTTGGGTGTTATTGCAGGAATGAAAGACAGTTCACAATTGGCAATTGATTACTTCACAAAAGCGATTGAAAAAGATGCAACAGATGGAGAGTTCTTCTATCGTCGCGGTATTCAGCACTTTAAAATGGAGAATTACAATGCCGCTATTGGTGACTTTGACAAAACAATTGCACTAAAGCCAAAAGATGCTGATGCTTTCAATGACAGAGGAAGTGCACACAAAATGGCAAAAAATCCAACTGCTGCTATTGCAGATTACAAGAAAGCCATCGAGTTGAAAAGAGACTTTGTGATTGCGATGAATAACTTGGGGAATCTGTATAGAACACAAAAGGATTATGACAATTCAATCGCTATTCTAAGTCAAGCTATTGCTGCTGATGGAAATAATTACCTAAGCTACAACAATAGAGGTTACGCCAAATTCAACAAAGGAGACTTTGAAGGTGCAATCGCTGATTTCAAAATTGTAAATAAGATGTCTCCTGATTATGCAACGGCTTATAACAATATTGCTGGTGCTTATCTTTCATTAGACGACTATGATAAGGCAATTGAGTTTGCTACAAAAGCAATCGAAAAGGATGAAAATCTAGCTTCTGCTTATTACAACAGAGCAATTGCTTATGAAATGTTGAGAAAAGAAGACAAAGCTTGTGAGAATTGGAATACAGCTGCTGATCTTGGAATTAGAGTCGCTAAAGAGTATTATACAATGAATGGTTGTAAGTATTCATTTGTAAATAAAATAAGGTATGAAACAGACATTATTATTATCATTTTTGATTGTATTTAGCTTTAGCATCTTCGGACAAGATGTGGAGTTTACAAAGAAAAATTTTCCGAGTAAAAAGTCGGAACTAAAGGAGGCTTTAAAGAACTTAAAAACAGCTGATAAATTTATGAGTGCACAGCCTGCTCCAATGTATAATGAAGCGGTTGGCTACTATTTAGACTTACACAAGTTTAATCCCAAAAGTGCCCATGTAAACTATAACATTGGATTGTGTTACTTGAATACTAACCAAAAGTTCAAAGCACTTCCTTACTTTCAAGCTGCTGAAAAACTAAACGCAGGTTTATTTCCTGATATTTACTACAATATTGGTAGAGGTCACCATTTATTGATGGAATGGGATGAAGCGCTTAAAAACTACAAAAAGTATAGAGGAAGTTTAAACCCTGCCAAGGAACCTGATGAATTTAACGATGTTGTAAAGAAAATATACGAGTGTGAAAGCGGAAAAGAATTGGTAAAAAATCCGGTACGTGTTTGGATCGACAACATGGGCGCTAATATCAATTCGGAATATCCAGATTATGGAATGGTGTTAACAGCCGATGCTTCTGAAATCTTCTTTACTTCTCGTCGTTCTAATTCTACAGGAGGAAAAACAGATCCTTATGATGGAAAATTCTTTGAAGATGTTTATCATTCTGTTTACAATGAGAATAGAGGTTGGTCGAAGGCTACAAATGTTGGAGCACCAATCAATACAAAAGGTCACGATGCTGCGGTTGCCTTAAACGCTGACGGTAGTAAGATGATTATCTACATCGATGACAATGGAAATGGTAATTTATATGAGAGTTTAAGAACCGGAGATAAGTGGAGTAAACCAAAGGCGTTTAACAAAGAAATTAACAGTCCATTCCACGAAGCATCAGCTTGGCATTCGCCTGATGGAAGACAATTGTACTTTATTAGTGAAAGACCATTGACAAAAAATGGTGGACCAAAAGATAAAGACATTTACATTGCAACTTGGGATGATAAAAAGAAAGATTGGGGAAACATTGAGCGTTTACCAGACAACATCAACTCAAAATACGATGAAGACGGAATTTATGCGCATCCTGATGGGAAAACAATTTATTTCTCGTCGAGAGGACATAACTCCATGGGTGGATATGATGTTTTTAAATCTGTTAGACAAGAAGACGGTACATGGTCTGAGCCTGAGAATCTTGGCTACCCAATCAATACGCCAGATGATGACGTTTTCTTTACGGTTGCTGCCAATGGTCGTGATGCTTATATGACTTCTTACCGTGAAGATGGTTTAGGAGAGAAAGACTTGTACACAATTACGCTGTTAGGAGCTAAAAAAGAGCCGATCGTTAGAAACGAAGAGGTATTGTTAGCAAATACGAAAACAACGATTAAAACGATAGAGATTCAACCAGTAGTGGATGCTTATGGAAGTAAGTTAACCATTCTAAAAGGTGTTATTAGAGATGACGAAACGAAGGTGCCATTAAAAGCGACAATTCAAGTAGTTGACAACTCAACAAACAAGGTGATTTCTGAATTTACTTCTGACTCTGAAACGGGTCGTTACTTAGTTTCTCTACCTGGTGGTAAAGATTACGGTATCGCTGTTGAAGCGGATGGTTATTTATTTCACTCGGAAAACTTTAACTTACAAGAAGATTTAGGATACAGAGAGGAACGTTTAGATGTTGACCTTAAGAAAGTGAAAGTTGGTGCTAATATCGCGTTAAGAAACGTGTTCTTTGACTTAGATAGATTTAGTTTAAGAGACGCTTCGATTACGGAGTTAAATCGTTTGGTGGAATTATTGAACAAGTATCCGAAAATTAGAATTGAGCTTTCTGGACATACAGACTCAAGAGGATCTGCTGCATACAATAAGACTTTATCAAACAATAGAGCGAAAACAGTGAGAGACTATCTGGTTAACAAAGGAATTGACACAAAGCGTTTAGAATTCAAAGGTTATGGCTTCGACCAGCCTTCTGTGACAGATGCGGAAATCAATGCGATGAAGCGACTTGAAGATAAGGAAGCTGCTCACCAGTTGAACAGAAGAACTGAGATTAAGATTATTGATTAGTGGATTCGTAATTGCGGAATTAACTTAAAATATACAACTAAAAAGGGCACTCAATTGAGTGCCCTTTTTAGTTTATTATTGTTAACTGAAAGCTTTAAACTTAGTTATTAAAGATTTGTTTATCTAAGTTCTAATTAAAAGTTTACCTGACTCAATTTATATCTTAAAGCTGGTCCTCCAGGCATTTGAGAAATCAGGATAATTCCATTTTGAATTCCAAATGAAAGAGCTGGGTTCATCGCCATTGCAACAAAATTCCCCATTTGAATAGAATGAAGCGGTAAAGACTGAAATGCTCTATTTCCGTATTCAAAGTTTCCTTGGTTATCAATTACTGTCATTAAAGTTGGATGTAAAGCTTCCTTCCCGTATAAATGATCAATATTTATCATTTGGTTGTTTTCATTTATCCAATATCTATAACCACTACCCGATTCGTAGCGCACTTCCATATAGTTCCAAAATAAATACAGTTTATCGTTTACAAATGTATGTGTAAATGAACCGTAATATAATTTTGGATCTAAGGTCATCTCTACTTGATTCTTATTCAACACTTGATTCCATCTATAAGCGTTGTTTTCATCAAATGCAATCGCATAAATCCCCTTATGTGTCAAGTTGTATTCATAAGCGATTGGACTAGAGTTTGGAATTGCGTTTCTTTTCTCCGCTGTATGCTCAATCAGGAAAACTGTTCCGTTTGAAGCGTCTTTTATGACATCTTTTAATTTAAAGATGTTCTTCCCTGGAATTGATTCTCTTTTTGCATTAGCGGTAAGGGCTTGCAATTCTGGAGAAGTTAAAGCATAAGTTGTATTCGCCATCACCTTTCCATCTTCTCCTGCTTTAAATAGCCACAATCCTTGCCAATTAGACTCAGATCCTACTGATACAGAAAAGAATTTTGGTTGGTCAGATAAAATCGCACCAACATTCAAGTTTCCTTCCTCATCAATAAAGATATTTGTTTCTCCGATGACGTATTCATTAAAGGTTATCGGCGTTGTCGATGAACTCACAGCATTGGTTGTTACAAGCGAATATTTACGTTCTGTTGACGATTCAATGAATTCTTTGAAAATATAGCTTATTCCGTTGTTATTAACGGCAATAGAATTACTTCTACCACGCTTGTATTCATCTTTCAAAACTAAATCTTTCTTCCAAAGTGAAGAGAAGTCAGCGGTATTGAAAACTTGTAAACGCACTTCTTCTGATTGCTTTTTTTCAAATGGCTTCTCTGTTAAAACAAGCATCTTGCTTCCGTCTGGAGAAAAGCTATAAACGAAGTTAGCACTATTCATTTGACTCTTGCTAAACTCTGATTCTAATAGAACGAAGTCATTGCTTAGATTCCCAGTTTCTGGGTTTAGCATTTTTACATGGATGGAAACTTGTCTTTCGTTCTTGTCCCAACCTCTATAAAAAACAAAGATTTGCCCGTTTGCCATTTCTGTACCCAAATAGGTCTTTGAGTCGTTGAAAGTTCCAAACGAAGCCGGGATGTTCTTCGTGAATAGCAAGTTTAAACTTGGCGAAAACTTTTTCAAATAAATCTGCTGATTGGAAATACTTGTATTCAGTTTTCCTATAGTATAAAAACCTGTTTCATCCTGTCCAAGCGCCTCGTCCCAATGAGAATAGTTTAGCTCGTTTACAGCTTCAGGTGTACTTACCAATGTAAAATCTTGTGCCCATGCCGTGGTTAAACAAAGCATTGCTAAAAGTAAAATGTTAATTTTTTTCATCATTACCTAGTTTATTGCTTCTCAGCCCAGTCATTGTATTCTTTAACAATTTCATAGATTTTGAAAATTCCATATCCTTTTTCTTTATCGTTGATTTTGTCAACTAATTCTTGGTTGTTATCGACAAGTTTTGACATTTTCTTTCTGAATCCTAGAGCGATTGAACTTAATTCTTCTGGCTCATCAGCGTTTCTTGCGAAAATGATTTTCGTTTCATATCTTCTTGCATAGTAGTCGTTCCAACTTTCGTTTTGTTGCTTAACAACTGAAGTGTAGTTTTCCACCGTTGCATACCATTCGTAAGTTCTGATAGCACCGTCCTGAACAACTAAATTGAAATTAGGAGCCTTGAATAAACCACCACTGTACTTGATAGATTCGTATAACTTATCAGCGATTTTGTATCCTAGTAAATTTTTAGCTGAGAATTTTTTAGAAGGTTTTTTATCTGTTTTATTGCTGTAAAACTCAACCGTATTTTGATTGCTTTTTCCTATTCCACCTGGCGAACAACGGTTTAAAGCTTTGATAAAACCATGAAGTGTGTCTCCTTCTGTTTCGATGATATAACCTGGATATATTTTTCCTACTTGGTAGATCTCTGGACTCCAGTCAACTTGAAAGTTTGGGTTTTCTTGAGCAAAGCTTGTAGTGTAAGTGCTTAGGAATAAAAGTGTTAAAGTGAAAATTCGAATCATGTTTTTTATTTTTAGATTTAACTTGCAGCATGCAAGCTTTAGTTTTAATATATGTTTGCAAATATACAAATTCCATGCCTCTTTGTGGAGACAGTTTCTATTAAAAGAATAGTTGTGCTTTAGAATAAGGAAACGCTAACACCTAAAGAGAAAGGATATAGCTGAACGCTTTCCTCATTTTTAAACAGAGGGGAGAAGTAATATGCGCCATAAATCGCCCAGTTTCTTATACCGATTCGAGCTGTAATTCCATAGCGTAATAAATTCGCATCTGGAAAACGCTTGGTTTTTGTCGTAATCCTTTGGCCATTTGTTTCCTCTACTGTTTTTGAAAATGAATTGGCTTTAATTCCGATCTTACCACCTACCATGAATTTGAAGTGATTAAATCCTTTGGTACGGAATCGCAATTCTAAAGGTATTTCAAAATAATTGGCAGCAAACTTTGCTTTTTTCGGGTCTTGAGCAAGATCTGCAATGGTGGTTGTTTCTAAATCTAAGTCTCTGGTAAAAGCAATTTTTGATCTATTTTTATAATGACTATAGCCTAAACCTATTCCAAGACCGAATGTGTTGCCTTGTGTTAAAGGAAGGTCAAACATAAAGGCAACATTGACACCAATAGAACTCAAAGGAGAAGAGAAAGCTTTTCTGTCGCCATGCCAATCGTTATAAGTTAAATCGATAATAAATCTGTCGTATTTGTGTAGTTTTCCAGCTTTAAAAGGTTTGTACCCTGTGAAATACCAAAGTATTCCGGGGCGATAACGCGTGCGGATTCCATCTTCTTTTTCGTCATACTGTGCGTGTAAACCTGAAGATGTAAGGAGTATTGAAACGAATATTAATAAGATTATTCTCATTTATTTCTCTCTTTTTGCTCTGATATATTGTTCAAACTTCCATGCTGACGCAACAGCTTCTTTTATCGTTCTATTGGCCTGCCAATTTAATTTCTTGTTGGCTAACTCTGTGTTGGCATAAATTTCAGGAACGTCTCCACTTCTTCTTTCTCCAACTGAATAAGGTAGTTTTATGCCAGTAGATTCTTCAAATGAATGAATCATTTCAAAAACACTGGTTCCTTTCCCCGTTCCTAGGTTGTAAATCATTGGATTGCTATCGCTTTCATCCATTTTTTCTATCGCAACTACGTGTGCTTCGGCTAAATCTACGACATGGATGTAATCTCTTACACATGTTCCGTCTGTAGTATCATAGTTGTCACCAAAAACAGTCAACTCTTTTCTAATTCCAAAAGCTGTCTGTGTAATAAATGGCAATAGATTATTTGGAATGCCTCCTGGTTCCTCACCAATCAGGCCACTTTCATGTGCGCCAACTGGATTGAAATAACGTAAAAGTGTTGCTTTGACTTGTGGAAAACTGTTAACAAACTGTTCGATAATTTCCTCACTCACCTTCTTGGTATATCCATAAGGGGAATTATAGGAAACTGGACTATTTTCTGTAACAGGAATCACCTTCGGGTCGCCGTAAACCGTGCAACTTGAGGAAAAAACAAATTGCTTTATCTCAAATTCCTGAATCATTTCTAAAATGCTAACCAGACTCCCTAGATTATTGTCGAAATATTTTAAAGGATTGGCAACTGATTCACCCACTGCTTTGTCAGCAGCAAAGTGAATAACACCTTGAATAGGATAGCGTTGGAATACTTTTCTAAGTTCCTCTTTGTCTTGACAAGCGATTTTATAATAGATAATCTTAGCTTGTGTTAATGCTTCTAATCGTTCGATAACATCTTCATTAGAATTTCTAAAATCATCGATGATAATAGGCGTAAATCCTCTTTCTAAAAGGCAAACAATAGTATGCGAACCGATATATCCAGCACCACCAGTAACAAGAATGTGTTTATTGCTCTTTTCCATAGTGTCAAAAATAGATAAAAATATTTAATAACAGCTCATTGATTCACGAGATGAAGGTAAGGAATGCTAGAATTTATCATTCACTTATAAAAACAAAAAATCCCAGCTTGTTTATTAAACTGGGATTTAAAGTAGATAATAACGACTTAATTTGTCATTTTCTTTTCAGTTGGCTGTCTTTTAACAGGCGAAACTTCCAATTTACGGTTTTCTTGAACTTTTAATTCATCCAACTTTTTTGTTTGCTCAGGAGTTAAGAAACTTCTGAATTCTGTTTCAAATTTTTTGTCATACTCCATTTTAGTCGCGTCGTCTAAATTTGGCATATTACTGTATGTTTCTTCTCTTAATTTAAAAAGCTCTGTTGTTCTAGCTTCTTGCTCTTTCGTAAGCTTTAAATCGGTTGATAATGCTTCAACTTCTTTTTCAATCGCAGGCTTTAATTCTGCTTTCTTTGCGGTCATTTCAACAGATTTTTTCTTTTCTGTTGTATTCGCTTTTTGAGTTGTTTGACCAAATGCTGTACCTCCAATTACAAGAGCAGTCAATAAAATAATTTTTTTCATATCAATAAAATTTAAGTTTTTTCAAAGTGTTTCTAACCAATAACTAAGCCAAATTACGGATAAAAATATGAGCAACAAAAATTAAAGTGTTAAAAATAGAAAAAGTGGAGGTTTCAAAGATGTGGAACGGTTTTGTTATTAGTAAATTTCAAACTCAACTGAATTCTTATTCCTTGATACCTCACATTCTTCTCACTTTTGAAAACTCCACTATTTATTATAAAACTAGGTCCTCTGAGAGAACTAATTCTGAATTAGCGAAATGCTTATTTATCTTCTTTTTTAGTCGTCTTCTTGGCCTCAGGCTTCTTAGCTGCTGGCTTCTTTGCTTCAGTAGCTTTTTTCTCTGTAACCTTTTTCGCTGCTGCTTTAGGTGCTTCCTTAGCTTCTACTTTTTTCTTAGCTGCTTTTGGCTTTTCTACTTTTTCAACTGCTTCTGGTGCCTCAACTTCTACTTTCTCTTCTACTTTCTCTTCTAAAGTGATTAAACCTGCTTTGTGAAGTAAATTATACCATTGGAAAATTTTCTTAATATCTGAAGGGTAAACTCTTTCCTGGTCGTAATTTGGTAAAATTTCCTCCAAATATATCTCTAGCGTTTTTAAGCTTTCTTTGTGAGATGGTGCTTCTCCACAATTCGTTTTCTTTGCGATGCTTTTATAAACTTCTCTTAAAGGGAAATCTTCATCGTAAGTATAGATACTGATATCCTCTAAGGCAGAAATACGATCCGTAGAATATGCTGGAACGCGCTTATTGTCGATTAATGATTCAATAATAATGTTGCTTTTTGATTGAGCAACTACTTTAAATAATCCAGTTTTTCCTGATACTGAAATGATTCCTGTTAAATCCATATAGATTAATATAATTTTGTAAGAATGTCAAAAATAGAAAGAATAAAACAAATATCGCATTGCTTATTCTTTAAAAAATGATAAGATTTTTGTTTGCTGATTAGTTTTTATCTTGATTAAGTAAATTCCACTCGCCAAATCCCTGACGTTTAATTGGTTTTTATCGGCGGTATTGGTCTGGTTTTTAATCTTTTGACCTGTAGGCGTTGTCAACTCGACTTCTAGTATTTCTTGTCCTTTCGCCTCTATGTTTAAATAATTCTTGGTTGGATTTGGATAAATATTTATCGTCGAGATCTCTTCTTCTGCGATGTTTAAAGTCCAATTAAACGCATTTGAAAAACTTTTACAGTTGTCTGGTCCTTGAATGGCCACACTATAATATGCATCAACTGTTGGAGTATATTCTTGTTGTGTTGCGCCAGAAATTGGCGAATCGTTACGGTACCATTGATAGTTGGGCGCTTCACTTGAGATTAATGTGTTTCCTGATAAAGAAATAGTTGGACTTGGCAAAGGACTGCCTTGTACAATGTTTATTGTATCTGAATATATTTTACATCCACGCATATCGATTCCGTAAAGTGAAATTTCCTCCGGTTGAGAAATTATAGTCTGTGACTCGAAAGCACCATTCGACCAATTATACTCTTGAAGTGGTATGTTACTACTTAATTTCACAGGCATTTGACAAATAGCGGTATCGCCTAAAATTTTCAAGTTTCCATTTCTTTCAACCAATAAATCAAAAGCATTCACCTTACCGTAACCTATTCTATTATTGGGCGCAATTCCTGTGTACATATCTTGATATGCCGTGTTGAATAAATCCGTTTTGAATTCTTCCATTGAACTATTTGGACATCTTTCTAGATATAAAGCAGCAATTCCCGCAACGACTGGAGCCGCCATGGAAGTTCCATTGTTTCGATAATGATATCCTCCTTCATCTAGATTTAACCCGTAAGTGTGATTATTCACAGTGTACATCGGTGCACTTGCCAAAGACATTTCTCCAGCTGCGGCAATATCTGGCTTAATTACTCCTGTGCGGGAAGGTCCACGTGAAGAAGATAGCGCAACATCTCCAGGTTGTGTCGGTTCTGCATGATAATAATATGTTCCATTATAACTCATGTATCTGTACCTGTTTCTGATGTTAGCAACTGAAATAATATGTGGCGAACAATTCCAAGATGAAACCAAGCTTTGTGCACTATCTGGATATACATAGTTGACTATCGGCGGATATACTGTTGGTGAAGGTACATCACTTACAATGGTGTTCATGCCAACTTCTTTATCGCTCCATAAGTCGTACTTCCCACTTCCTGTGGTGCTAAATCGCATCAAGTAATCTGTTGAATCTACTTTTGAGAAAAAGCCTTGAAGGTGAAAGTTATTGGCTTCGTATTCTGTATATATTTCTATTGTTGCGATTCTATCGCCATTAACGTTAAATAAGGTATCATAGATGGGTGTTCCAACGTTTAACTGTGAGAAACGGTAAGTTGTTGAAGCTACGTCATCATAACTTCCACTGTTTTTATTCGCTCCAAAAGAGTAAGAGAATTGTGCGTCGTTGACATCAGACCATAGGTCGAAAAAAACCGTATTGGGACCTAAAGCACCATTTGCATTGTTCTTAAACCAGATGAAATTAGTGTCAACGGCTGTCATTGTAGCTTGTGCATGAAAGGGAACTCTATTTCCTGAATTTCCGGCAGCTCCTATGATTATTCTACCTCTTTTTTCTTGTGCCAAAAACGCCATTAATTCTCCAGCTGGATCTGTTCCATCGTGACTTCCTAATGCGGTACCTACGCTTAAGTTGATAACCGCTGGTTTTCCTAAACTGTCAGCTACCTTAAAGATATAGTCGCAAGCGTCGGCTACGGTCAAGGTCCAATTGGGCTTGCTAAAGTCTGTTTCCACAAAAACGATATCCGCCTCTGGCGCCATTCCTTTGTTTCTTCCATTGGCCAATCCGTTTCCTGCAGCGATCCCAGTAACGGTTGTTCCGTGCGCCAAGTCATTATTAGATGTTGTTGTATTGGCATTGTTTTGAATGTATTCCTTTGACCAAATTCTACCATAACCATAAGGTGCGGGAGCAGTCGTTGCGTCGGTAATTTTCTGGTCCCAATAGCGAATAACTCTGTTGTTTCCGTATGAATCAATAAAATCGGGATGCGTCCAGTCCAAACCACTATCTACTAGGCCGATAATCACTCCTTTTCCTGTGTAACTGTCATTCAATGGCCATGCGCCCACGTGAACGGAATCTGTATAATGTTTTGCTCTTGCACTATCATCTAAAAGTACTGGAGGTGCATATTCGAAATAAAAATTTGTAATATTTCCTGCTTCATATTGCTTAGAAATCCACTCTGGTGTTTGGGTAAAAAACAAATAATTCTCTGTTTTTCGCTTGATGGTGATTTTTTCTTGCAACAAATAATTTAGATTCTTTTCATTATTTTCTATACTAAAAGGTACCTGTAAGCTCGGTGTTTCTGTTAAAATCTTGTTAAACCCAAGCTTCTGGGAAATTAATGTCAAGGGGGAAAATAGTATTATTGCGTAAAATATGTATTTTTGGAATGCCATTTGTTTAGATTATTAACCAGTTATTAGTGAAAAAGCAAATTTTAAACTATAAATATCGTAAAAGTCTTAAATAAAACACATTTTTGTAACATAATAAAATAAGAAATAAAAATCAAGATGAAGAAAATAGTTCTAAGTATTATTATGCCAGCTCTATTGGGAGCTTACTTTTCAACAGCGACAGCGCAAGTTGATAAAAAAGTATTAAACTGGTATAATACAGAGAAGACAGGTATGTCAACAGAGAAGGCTTATAAGAAGAGTCTTAAGAAAATGACACCTGAAACAGTTATCGTTGCAATTATCGATTCAGGTATCGATATTAACCACGAAGACTTACAAGGTAAGATCTGGACAAATACAAAAGAAATAGCAGGAAATGGTATTGATGACGACGGAAACGGGTACATCGATGATATTCACGGATGGAACTACTTAGGTGCAGCAGACGGAACAAACCAAGAGCATGCTCGTTTGGAAGCAGCTAGAATTGTTTCAATGTACAGTGAGAAATTTGAAGGTGTTGAAGCTGACAATGTAAAAGAAGCAGACAAAGTAGATTTTGAATTGTACACGGAAGCAGCAACTTACGTAGCTCAAAATCGTGAGAAATACCAAGGTTATATTGATCAAACAAAACAATTCAGAGACCAAATGTTGCCAATGCTTCCTTCAATGGTTGCTAGTGCAATGGGTATTGAAGAAGACCAATTAACTTTGAAAAAAGTAAAAGCTTGGAAAGCTAAAACTCCACAAGACAAGCAAATGAAGCAAGTTGGAGTTGCTTTATTAAGCGGAGAAGTAACAGTAGAAGCAATCACTGAACAAATCACTCAGTTGGAAGGGATGCTAGAGCACCACAACAATCCGGAGTATGATGACAGAAGCTTAATCGGAGATGATTGGTTAGATATGCTAGATGTTGTTTACGGAAACAATGACGTTAAAGGTCCAGATTCATCTCACGGTACACACGTAGGTGGAATTGTAGGTGCAACTCGTGGTAACAAATTAGGAGGAGACGGTGTTGCAAACAACGTTTTACTAATGTCTTTAAGAGCAGTTCCAGATGGAGATGAGTTCGATAAGGATATCGCATTAGCTATTCGTTACGCAGTTGACAATGGAGCAAAAGTTATCAATGGTTCTTTCGGTAAAGCATTCTCTACATTACCAGAGGCTGTATACGAAGCAATTATGTATGCACAAGAAAATGACGTATTGTTTGTTCACGCTGCAGGAAACGACGCGAAAGACTTAGCAGTAGAAAGTAATTTCCCAGCTGTTAAATATGATTTTCAAGAAGATCCTTTTACGCATGTATTGACAATTGGTGCTTCAACAAGATACCATGATGGAGAATTAGCTGCTAGTTTTTCTAACTACGGTCAAGACCAAGTTGACATTTTTGCACCAGGTTTAGAAATTTACAATACATGGCCAGAAAATGAGTACAAAGCAATTCAAGGAACTTCAATGGCAGCACCAATGGTTTCTGGAGTAGCTGGTTTATTGAAAGGTTACTTCCCTTCTTTAACGATGAAAGAAATTAAAGATATCATCCTTGCTTCAGGTGATGATTTTGGAGCGACTTTACAAACAAAGCCAGGTACAGACGAAAAAGTGTTATTCAGTACTTTATCTAAAACAGGGAGAGTTGTAAACGTTTACAAAGCAGTTGAGTTGGCAAAGAAAGTTGTTGCTAATAAAAACTAGAAGATATTGAAAATGAACTTGTTTGAAAGAGCAAGTTTCATTTCAAATTACTGAAGAGGCTGCCTATAAAAGTCGGCCTCTTTTTATCTTAAATAATATGAAAAATTTAATTGTCATTTTGCTATTGCTTTTGTCTTGGAATGCTTCAAGTCAAAAGGTATTTCCCTATATCAACAATCAAGAATACTTGATGAGTTTTGGTAAAGGTATGTCTTGGCAATTAGATTTTTTAAAACCCATTCACGTTCAATACTCCGAAGAAATCGTCGCTTATATAGATAATAAACGCGATCTATTCGTTTATGACGGAGAGAGTAAAGAAAAGCTTTCTGGAATGGTAAATGATTATAAAATCGGGATTAATTTATTGGCATGGAATGCCGGACCGATTTTACATGTTTGGGAAAATGGAGTAAAACAAAACCTTACTTATTTTGCTGGACATTAC
>Ga0079223_10001284_pt1 | contig 14724 bp, 12 predicted proteins | sample Stecom2011_FD_75072 | JGI IMG/M metagenome (GOLD analysis project Ga0079223, IMG submission 75072) | Agricultural soil microbial communities from Utah to study Nitrogen management - Steer compost 2011 | ecosystem: Environmental > Terrestrial > Soil > Agricultural land | place: USA: Utah... | reverse complement strand
GCGCTGGAGCGGTGGATTGTACGAGCAGTCCACACCGCGCCAATGGTTGTTCCCGCTGCATTCGGAGCGCTCGGCACCGGGCGAGCAGCTAACGCACAATCACTCGCCCGAATGGAGTACAGAAAAGGCCGAGGCGTTTCAGGTGGGCGAATGGAATCACTACCGTATTCGCGCAGTGGGCTCGGAAATCAAAATCTGGGTGAACCAAGTACTGACCACCCATCTGAGCGACACCGGCTTCAGCGAAGGGCATATCGGTATTCAGCACCATGGCAGTAAAGCGTTTGCGGAGAGCGGCAGCACCGCCAACACTATCAAGTTTCGCAATATCATTATCGAAGAGCTGTAACCATGATTGCTCTCTACCGGCCCTTGATGGCGCTGACGCTGGTGCTGCTTTGTGCCGGCCTTGCGCCCGTTGCTTTTACTGAGCATACCTCTGTACCGCAATTCAAGGGGGACCGCGAAGGACATGATATGCGCGATGTCATTCCCAAGCGCGACATTCCCCCAGCGCCGGTACTCTCGGTAGAGCAGGCGTTGAAAAGTTTTCAGGTGCAACCGGGGTTTGTGATCGAATCGGTCGCGGCAGAACCCAATGTCTTTAACCCGGTGGCGCTGGCCTTTGATGCCAAAGGGCGAATCTGGGTGGCGGAGATGAGCACCTACATGCCGGACGTGCACGGCACCGGTGAAATGCGGCCCGAGGGCAAGATAGCGGTGCTAGCCGATACCGATGGTGATGGTGAGCTGGATGAACGCACCGTATTTCTCAGCGGTATTGTGTTGCCGCGTACCGTGGCTATGGTTGAGGGCGGCATTTTTTACGCTGATCAAACCTCGCTGTATTTTGTTGAAGTGCAGATAAAAGATGGACGCTTGACGCCGGGCATTCACGAGGTGGTGGATGCGGACTATGCCCCGGGTGGAAGCGTCGAGCACAAAACCAACGCCATGCTCTACGGTCTGGACAACTGGTACTACAACGCCCGGAGTGATAAAAAATACCGGGTGCTGAGCCACGAGGCGGCGCTACCCAAAGGCGCTGAAGAAATCTACCGCAACCGTTACTGGAAACTCGTTAAAGCCACTACCGATTATCGGGGCCAGTGGGGGTTGAGCACAGATGATTATGGCCGCCTGTACCACAACGGCAACAGCTCGCCCATCTACGGCGAGTATCTGTTGCCCGGCGCTCTGCGGCGCAACCCCGGTTTCTGGCCCGAAATGCCGGCCCATGCCATCGGTGGCCACCAGGTTTACCCGTCGCGGATCAACCCTGGCGTTAACCGGGGTTATATGGACGGCACACTGGTTGCCGATGGCCCGAACCGTGGCAAGCTGGTGAACTTTACCGCCGCCAGCGGCAGTCTGGTCTACCGGGGAGATAACTTTCCTCACGCCTATTACGGCATGGCGCTGACCCCCGAGCCTGCCGCCAACCTGATATCGGCCCGGCGTATCCTCGAACAACAGGGGCAACTCAGTGGTGAATCTTTATTTCCGGGGGAGGAGTTACTGACTTCCACCGATGAGCGATTCAGGCCGGTGAATTTATATAACGCCCCCGACGGCACCCTGTATCTGGTGGATATGTACCACGGCATTTTGCAACACCGGGAGTTTTTGACCAGCTACCTCGTTGCCCAGATCAAAGACCGGGAGCTGGATAAAAACAATAACACCATGGGCCGCATCTACCGACTGCGTTGGAAGGATGCGCCTGCGGGAGCGGTGCCCGACTTGAGTCAGCTCTCCCCGCGCCAGTGGGTGTCGCTGCTCGGCCACCCCAACGCCTGGCACCGAGACACCGCCCGGCGACTGATCGTCCAGCAAGGCTCGAACCCCGAAGCCGTTCGCGCCATCAAAGATGAAATCCGTCGCAGCAAACGTCCAGCCGCCATCATCAACGGCCTCTGGACGCTGCACGGACTGAATGCCATCGACGGGCCAACGGTGCGCCGTTATATCCACCATGAACACGACTGGGTTGCCATCACTGCCGCCGCCGTGGGTGAAGCGCTGCCCAAAAAAGATCACAAAGCCTATCGCAAACAATTACTGGCTCTAGCGAAGTCAGGCTACCCGCGTGCGCTGCAAGCGGCGGTATCGGTATCGGCCATTGACGGCGGCCATGAAATTTCTCGCTATGTACTCAAACACTACCTGGCTCACCCCTATACGCGCGAGGCGGTTATCAGCGGTTTGGGAGACGAGGCCGAAGCGTTTATGGCCAGCCTGGACGAGGACGAGCTGGATAAAGCAACCGAATACCTGTTAAACAACCTGGGCAAGCGCCAACAGGATGAAAGCAACCGAGCCCAACTATCGGCCGAAGGCCAAGTGCTTTATGATCTGGGTGGACAAGTGTTCCACGGCAAAGCCGCCTGTGCCGCCTGCCACGGTAGTAACGGCAGTGGCCAGCCCGGCGTTGCCCCAACCCTGTGGGCAACAAACCAGTGGGTGAGCGACGCTGAACGTTTGGTCAAAGTCCTGCTGCACGGCCTGACGGGGCCGATTATGGTGGGCGATCAAGAGTGGAATACACCTGCGGTGATGCCTGGTTTTGCCGCCCGAACAGATATTTCCGACAAAGAACTAGCAGCCGTAGCCACTTACATTCGCAACAGTTGGGGCAATGCGGAAGACGCCGTTAGCGCCGTGAAAGAAGACACCGTAGCGAAACTACGCAAAGCCACAAAAACCCGCTCCGAGCCCTACACGGCAGAAGATTTTGTGCTTCTGCATACCCGGAGCTTCTAAAATTGCTGCTCGTATGCAATGGATTATTAGCTGTCTGATGAGTGAAAACCCAATTCGCAAGATTAGAAGTTGCGTCCGGTTTATCCAGCACAATGTATTCTGCGATATCCTCTAGCTGATCTTACGCCGAGGCTGTTTTTTTGTTGCAAGGATTTGGTTTTTCACAACGGAAGTAATAAAAGGCGGAGAGAGTTTTAGGCTGTGAGAACCAGGTTTGTGTGAGCTAAATTAAAGAAAACCCAGACACAAAAAAAGCCCCGATATACGGGGCTTTTTTGTCGATACCAAAAGGTACCGGATTTTGAAATGGTGCCCAAGGCCGGACTTGAACCGGCACAGCTTTCGCCACTACCCCCTCAAGATAGCGTGTCTACCAATTCCACCACTTGGGCATATTCGGGGTCAATCAAACTGTTTTTCTTTCGCGACGATTTTATTCGTCTGCCGGTGCAGCGGGAATATCGCTTGCGCTGTCCTGGTCTTCCTGAACTGCAGGAACATCGCTGGCTGCCGGCGCGCCTGCGGGTGCGGATTCTAGCACGGTGGGAATGTTAACGTCACCCACACTTGCCTGATTTTTTGCGATGATGGCGAGGCCAAAGCTGGTGCAGAAAAATACTACCGCAAAAAAGGTGGTGGCGCGGGTAAAGAAGTTGCCACTGCCTTCACTGCCAAATACGGTTTGTGAAGCGCCGGCTCCAAAAGAAGCACCTGCTGCAGCACCCTTACCTTGCTGGAGCAAGATAAGCACGATGATGGCCAGTGCGGTCAAAATGTGAATTACCAGTACAAGGTTTTGCATGTCAGTCTCTTACATGAAGATCAATTTGTGTATTTTACCGCGCTTCGTGAGCGCGGCGACATATGGCCAAAAAGTCATTGGCCTTCAGTGAAGCGCCGCCTAACAGGGCGCCATCAATATCGGCTTTGGCAAACAGGTTGGCGGCGTTATCGGGTTTTACGCTGCCGCCATAGAGTATGGGCAAACGGTTGCCCAGTGCACCAAACTCTTGCCGTATATATTTATGTACTACTTCGACTTCTTCGGGCGTGGCGGTTTTGCCTGTTCCCACAGCCCAAATAGGCTCGTAGGCCACCACTGCAGAAGCAACAGCTTCGGATCCCACCACAGCGGTTACCGCTGTTAGTTGGCGCCGAATAACCATCAACGTTTGATCTGCCTCGCGCTCGGCTGTCGATTCACCCACACAGAGTATGGGGATCAAGCCCGCCTGTTGCGCAGCAGCAAATTGTTGTGCTACTTGGGCGTCGCTTTCGTTCTGTAAGCGGCGGCGTTCGTTGTGCCCCACTATCACGTAACGACAACCCATGTCCGTCAGCATGGCGGCTGACACTTCGCCGGTATAGGCGCCATTGTCATTGGGGTTGAGCGTTTGCGCTCCCCAGCCAACGGGTGTGTCTTTTAATGTCCGTGCTACTTGTTCCAGATGAACAAATGCCGGACATATAGCGGCCTGCGCACGGTTGTCATGGGGCCAGTATTGTTTGATGGCTTGTAACAACTCGTCGTTGCTGGCTTGATCGCCATTCATCTTCCAGTTGCCCACCACCAGCATGGCACGTGTGTGGCCAGTTTGTGGCTCCATGGTCCAGCCTCCGTCAAACGGGCGCCAATATTAGCCTAAGCCGCCCCAACATACAATAAAACTGCCGCGATCACGCCAAGGCTTTTTCTACCGTGGCGGCCAGCTCCTGAGCCAGGGTTTTAACCTGCGCTCGGTCTTCGCCTTCCACCATAACACGGACTAGCGGCTCGGTACCCGAGGGGCGCAGCAGCACTCGTCCGCGTCCGGCCAACACTGCTTCGGTGCTCGCCACTGCCTTGAGAATGGTTTGATTGCCGTCGATATCGAGCATTTTCGAGCAGGGTACGTTAATCATGGTTTGCGGCAGTTTGTGCATGCCCTGCTTGGCTTCGTGAAGACTGAGATCGTTGGCGCCGAGGGCGAGCAGCACTTGCAGCGCGGCAATAATGCCATCTCCCGTGGTGGTTACATGGCCGCAGACGATGTGGCCGGAGGATTCACCGCCGAGCTTCCAGCCTCTTTGCTGCATGGTCTCGATCACATAGCGGTCGCCCACTTTGGCGCGGGCAAAGGGGATATTCAGCGCCTGCAGGCCCAGCTCAAAACCAAAATTGCTCATCAGCGTGCCCACCACGCCCGTGCAGCCGCCGTTACTTTGTTGATAACTGGCAATGATATAAAGCAGTTCATCGCCGTCGACGATTTCACCGCGATGGTCAACGAAGATCAGCCGATCGCCGTCGCCATCAAAGGCAATTCCCAGATCAGCACCCAGCTCAAGCACTCGCTCTTTCAGTGCTTCGGGGTGAGTAGAGCCGCAGCCGCGATTGATATTGGTGCCGTTCGGCTCGTTGGCCAGGGGCACCACTTTGGCGCCCAGTTCGCTAAAGACACTGGGGGCGATGTGGTAGGTGGCACCGTGGGCGCAGTCCACCACAATATGCAGACCGCTCAGGTTGAAGCCCCAAGGCATGGTGCCTTTGCAGAATTCAAGATAGCGACCGGCGGCATCGCTAATGCGCCGCGCCTTGCCCAGCCGCTCGGCGGTGACCATGGGTTCGTGTAACTGGGCTTCAATGGCCCGTTCAATATCGTCTCCGAGCTTGGCGCCGCGAGCATTAAAAAACTTGATGCCATTATCGTAATAGCTGTTGTGCGAGGCACTGATAACAATGCCGGCCTGCGCCTGAAAGGTGCGGGTCAGGTAGGCGATGCCGGGCGTGGGCATGGGTCCGAGCAAGCCGACGTCAACGCCGGCATTGATGAGCCCCGCCTGGAGGGCCGATTCAAACATATAGCCCGAGATACGGGTGTCTTTACCGATCAGGAATAAGCCTGGCCCCTGGCTCCGCTCTCCCAAAACCCGGCCTGCGGCCCAGCCCAGTTTGAGCATAAAATCCGGGGTGATGGGCTCTTCTCCCACGCGGCCCCGAATACCGTCAGTGCCAAAGTATTTGCGTGTCATCTTCTTCTCCTGCAATAGCCGCTTATAGCGCCTATACCTGAATGGGCTGCGCCAGTGCCTGATGTACTCGTAGCACATCGACGGTAGCGGCCACATCGTGCACTCTTACCACAACTGCGCCACGGCTGACGGCTTCCAGTGCCAGCGCCAAACTACCCGGTAGACGCTGCGCCACTTCGCGCCCCAGTAAAGGGCCGAGCATAGACTTGCGCGACAAGCCTACCAGCACGGGCAAGCGGTAATCCTGAAAGCTCGCCAGTTCACGCAACAGGGTCAAATTATGCGTGAGTGATTTACCAAAACCAAAACCCGGATCCAACATCAATCGCTCGCGGACAATCCCCGCAGCCTCGCAAGCGCTGATACGCGCCGTAAAAAAACTGTGCACCTCGTCGACGACGCTCTGGTAATGCGGCTGCTGCTGCATATTAACCGGCTCGCCCTGCATGTGCATCAGGCATATTGGCAGGCCCGTCTCCGCCGCTGCTTGCAGTGCTCCCTCGCGTTGCAAGGCGCGTATGTCGTTTATCAAGGCCGCGCCCACGGCGGCACTTTGGCGCATCACTTCAGGCGTGCTGGTATCCACCGACACAGGTGCGTCCAAACGACTGACGATAGCTTCCACCACCGGCACCACACGGTCCAGCTCTTGCTGTTCGCTTACGGCCGCGGCGCCGGGGCGGGTCGATTCGCCGCCCACATCAATAATGGCGGCGCCTTCTGCCAGCATTTGTTCCGCTCTGGCCAGCGCCAGATCCAACTGTAAACGCTCGCCGCGATAATACTGACCGCCGTCGGAGAAGGAATCGGGTGTGGTATTTAGCACGCCCATTACCTGCGGACTACTCAAGTCGAGGGAGTAGCGACCACAGGTAAATAAGGGGGTAGGCGACATAGGTTGAAGCTCGTGGGACATGGTGCCAACTAGCGGAAGGTCAAACGGCGCCCGCAGGCGCCGCCAGTATTAATGATCTTTAGCCGGGCCACCGATAGGGCCGGTTTTGCCGCTGTCCTTGGCATCCTGTTCCCGATTGTCGTCGCGGTAGTCATCGCCGTCTTTGATGTGACCGTTAAAGTCGCCATCATGCCAGTCCCGCGGAGGACGCACTTTGCGCCGGGCCATCAGATCATCCACTTGTTCCGAGTCGATGGTCTCGTACTCCATCAACGCATCTTTCATAGCCTCAAGAATATCGCGGTTGTCGTGCAGGATTTTTTCCGCACGCTCATAACAGCGGTCGACAATAGCGCGCACTTCTTCGTCGATCATTCTGGAGGTGTCGCCCGAGTAATTGGCTTTACCTGTGCCGGGCATCATGCCTTCATCTTCGCCATAATGCAGCGGTCCTAGTTTGTCCGACAGGCCCCACTTGGTGACCATATTGCGGGCCAGTTCGGTGGCGCGCTCAATATCGTTGGAGGCACCGGTGGTGATACCGTCAGCCCCGAGAGTCATCTCCTCGGCAATACGGCCGCCAAAAAGAGTACAGATGCTAGACTCAATGGCGCGCCGGCTCATGCTGTACTTGTCGCCTTCGGGCAAGAACTGGGTGACGCCCAGCGCCCGACCGCGAGGAATAATAGTGACCTTGTGAATGGGGTCGTGCTCGGGCACCAGTTTGCCCACAATCGCATGACCCGCTTCGTGATAAGCGGTGTTTTCCTTTTCCTTTTCGCTCATCACCATAGAGCGACGCTCGGCGCCCATCATGATCTTGTCGCGAGCTTTCTCAAATTCCTCCATGGTCACCAGACGCTTGTTACCGCGCGCCGCGAACAGGGCCGCTTCGTTGACCAGGTTGGCCAGGTCGGCACCAGAGAAACCGGGTGTACCACGGGCAATCACCGAGGCCTCTACGGTATCGGCAATAGGCACCTTGCGCATATGCACTTTGAGAATCTGCTCGCGGCCACGAATGTCTGGCAGACCCACCACCACTTGGCGGTCAAACCGACCGGGGCGCAGCAGCGCTTTATCCAATACATCGGGGCGGTTAGTGGCGGCGATTACAATCACGCCTTCATTGCCTTCAAAGCCGTCCATTTCTACCAGCAACTGGTTCAGGGTTTGCTCGCGCTCATCATGGCCACCACCGTGACCACCACCACGATGGCGACCCACCGCGTCAATTTCGTCAATAAAGATAATGCACGGGGCCTGTTTCTTGGCCTGATCGAACATGTCCCTCACGCGCGAAGCACCTACACCGACAAACATCTCGACAAAGTCGGAGCCGGAAATAGAAAAGAAAGGCACTTTGGCTTCGCCAGCAATGGCTTTGGCCAGCAGGGTTTTACCGGTACCGGGAGGGCCCGCCATCAACACACCGCGCGGAATTTGACCGCCGAGGCGCTGAAACTTGGAAGGGTCACGCAGAAACTCCACCAGCTCCTGGACTTCTTCTTTGGCCTCGTCCACACCCGCCACATCGGCAAAGGTGGTTTTAATCTGGTCTTCGCCCAGCAGCCGCGCCTTGGATTTACCAAAACTCATGGGGCCACCGCGACCGCTGCTACCGCCGCCTTGCATTTGACGCATAAAGAAGAGGAAAACAGCAATGATAATCAGGATAGGGAAGCTGGCCAGCAACAATTGGTGCCAGATACTGGGCTGCGCTGGCTCTTTGGCCGTCACATCCACCCGATGATTTTGCAGCAATGGCAACAAATCAAGATCCAGTACCGGGGGCCGGGTAGTGCTAAAGGTGCTGCCATCGACGCGGGTGCCGCTAATGGTCAAGTCCTGCATCGTCACTTTCTGGACCTGCCCCTGCTCTACCGCCATCACGAATTCCGAGTAATCCAGCGGCTTGGCTGTCTCGTTCTGATTAAAGCCCTGGAAAACACTGAAAAGCACAGCCGCAATGATCAGCCACAGGATGAGATTCTTGGTCATATCGTTCAAGGTAATAACCTCTATTTGTACATCAAAGAGCCCAGCTAGCCCGCCTTGGCCACAACTACCGCTAGAATATAGACTTGTGCGCCGGGTTTGAACCCCAGCGGGTGAATAACCTTTCAGGCACCTTTAAAGTCGTGCCCTACTATATAGATCTCCCGCGAGCGCGCTCTGGAAGCATCGGGTTTGCGGCTCACCACTCGGCTAAAAACACTGCGTACCTCTGCCAGCCAAGGTTCAAAACCTTCGCCCTGAAAGACCTTGACCGCAAAACTGCCGCCGGGTTTAAGAATATGACGCGCCATATCCAGCGCTAATTCTACCAGATACATGGCGCGAGGCTGATCCACAGCATCCATACCGCTGATATTGGGGGCCATATCGGACATTACAAGGTCTACAGGCACATCACCGATGGCCGCCAGAATCTCGTCGAACACAGACTGCTCGGTAAAATCCCCCTGGACAAAGCTCACCCCGGCCAAGGAGTCCATAGGCAGAATGTCCGAAGCGATAACCCGCCCCCCGCTGCCCACCCGCTGCGCCGCCACTTGCGTCCAGCCTCCTGGCGCCGCCCCGAGGTCGACCACCGTCATGCCGGGCCGAAACAAGCGGTCTTTTTTGTCCAGCTCCAACAGCTTGTAACTGGCGCGTGAACGGTAGCCTTCTTTTTGCGACTGCTTCACATAGGGGTCAGAAAAATGCTCCTGCAACCAACGCTTGGAGCTTTTTGATCGGGCCATGATAAATCCAGATGCTGCCTATAAGAATGCGTTACAATACCAGTTTTTCGCCTGTTACTGCTCGCAAAGGTTTAATTTTATGCCCATCAGCTCCGACCGCAAAAAAGAATTTCGTACTCTCGGCCACAAGCTCAATCCCATTGTGACCATAGCGGGCAACGGCCTGAGCGAAAGCGTATTGGCAGAGCTCAACCGGGCACTGGACGATCACGAGTTAATCAAAGTGAAACTGGCTTTAGTCGAGCGCGAAGCTCGCAAGGCGGTTATTGATGAGATCAAAGCGCTGCCAGGCGTTGAAGTGATTCAGGAAGTCGGCAAAGTTGTACTGTTGTACCGAGCCAACAAAAAGCCCAACCCCAAACTTTCCAACCTGCTGCGCTAAAATCAATGGGGTCAGAAATCAATGGGGTCAGAGTCATTGATCGTGATTTAATCTGCCCCACAAAACCAAACCAATGGGATCAATGACTCTGACCCCATTGATTTTTGGTTAGATGTGTTCAACTTTGTCGATTTCGTACTCCACTTCGCCGCCGGGGGTTTTGACCACGGCGACGTCGCCTTCTTCTTTGCCGATTAAGGCGCGGGCGATGGGGGAGCTGATGGATATTTTATTATTTTTCACATCCGCTTCGTCATCGCCGACGATACGATAGGTTTTTTCTTCATTGGTATCGCAATTGACCAAGCTGACCGTGGTGCCAAAAATCACTTTGCCGCTGTGCGGGATGGTTTTGACATCAATGATTTGTGCGTTGGACAGTTTGCCCTCGATTTCCTGAATTCGCCCTTCACAAAAACTTTGTTGCTCGCGAGCGGCGTGGTATTCGGCGTTCTCTTTCAAGTCGCCATGCTCACGCGCTTCGGCAATCGCTTCGATGATACGCGGACGCTGAACACGTTTTAAATTATCCAGCTCCGCGCGCAAGGCTTCTGCGCCTTCGACAGTCATAGGAACCTTATTCATAGTCACAGCCCTCCGTGCAGAGTTTGCAAACGGTGTACTTGCGTGTTGGCACCGGTACGCAAGGCCATGCACACTGCTTCGCCACCAGCAATGGTGGTGGTGTAGTAAACGCGATGGGCTTCAGCGCTGCGCCGAATGGAAGCTGAGTCGCGCGTGGCTTGCCGTCCTTCGGTGGTATTAATGATCAGATCGATACCATCGTTTTTAATCAGATCGACAATATGCGGACGCCCTTCCAGCACTTTATTTACTGTCTCAACTTCCAACTCGGCTTGCTGCAACACTGCCGCTGTGCCGTGTGTCGCCACCAGCGAAAAGCCAAGGTCGATCAACTCGCGGCCTATCCCCACCACAGACGCTTTATCCACATCCCGCACACTGATAAAAGCCCGTCCACTGGTGGGTAAACGGTTATTTGCACCCAACTGGCTTTTGCCATAGGCCTCGCCAAAGGTAGAGCCCACGCCCATCACTTCACCGGTGGATTTCATTTCCGGCCCAAGTATCGGGTCGACCGAGGGGAATTTGTTAAACGGGAAGACCGCCTCTTTAACACTCTAGTAGTTCGGCACCAGCTCTTGGGTAAAGCCCTGCTCTGCCAAACTGACACCCGCCTGACAGCGAGCGGCTACCTGGGCCAGCGACACACCGATACATTTGGAAACAAATGGCACGGTGCGCGAGGCGCGCGGGTTAACTTCAATGATATAGATTTTGCCGTCTTGCCAAGCGAGCTGGGTATTCATCAGCCCCACTACACCCAACTCCAGCGCCATGGCTTTTACTTGGGCACGCATCTCATCCTGCACTTGTTGCGGCAAGGAGTAAGGAGGCAGCGAGCAGGCGGAGTCACCGGAGTGAATACCGCATTGCTCAATGTGCTGCATGATGCCGCCAATCACCACTTCGCGACCATCAGATACAGCATCGATGTCTACTTCGATGGCATGGCTGAGAAAATGATCCAGCAGCACGGGGGCATCTTCCGACACTTCAACGGCCGTGTTCATATAGGTGCGCAGCTCGTCTTCCTTGTAGACAATTTCCATAGCGCGTCCGCCCAGCACATAAGAGGGGCGCACTACTAGCGGATAGCCGACTTTGCCGGCCACAATCAGCGCTTCTTCCAGTGAGCGCACAATGGCATTGGGCGGCTGCAGCAGGTTGAGATTTTCGATCATCTGCTGGAAGCGCTCGCGATCTTCGGCGCGGTCAATAGCATCGGGGCTGGTGCCAATAATCGGCACACCTTCGGCCTCCAGCGCACGGGCCAACTTCAAAGGCGTCTGCCCACCAAACTGTACGATCACGCCCTTGGGTTTTTCTTTGTCGACAATTTCCAGCACGTCTTCGAGTGTCACCGGCTCAAAGTAGAGGCGGTCAGATGTGTCGTAATCGGTGGAAACAGTTTCGGGGTTACAGTTGATCATGATGGTTTCGTAGCCATCTTCGCGCATGGCCAAAGCGGCGTGCACGCAACAGTAATCAAACTCGATACCCTGACCAATACGGTTGGGGCCGCCACCGATCACTAAAATCTTCGACTTGTTAGTCGGCTCCGCTTCGCATTCTTCATCGTAACTGGAGTACATATAGGCGGTGGGTGTAGCAAACTCCGCTGCACAGGTATCCACGCGCTTGTAGCTGGGACGCACGTTTAAGCTGTGGCGATGCTCGCGCAGTTTTTTCTCTTTCACACCCAACAACAAAGCCAGGCGTTTGTCGGAGAAGCCTTTGCGCTTGAGCAGGCGCATTTCGTCAACATTCAGATCAGCCAGTTCTTTGGCGCGCACTTTTTGTTCTAGCTCAATCAGCTCGGCAATCTGTTCCAGAAACCAGGGGTCGATATGCGAAATACCATAGATCTCTTCGACGGTCATGCCCAGACGAAAGGCATCACCCACATACCAGATACGCTCGGCGCCGGGAGTGGCCAACTCGTGGCGAATACGCCCGGGAGCTTCTTCAGTCGTGAGATCCAGTTTGGACTCAAAGCCTGCCGAGCCCACTTCCAGCCCACGCAAAGCCTTTTGCAGTGATTCTTGGAAGGTGCGGCCGATGGCCATCACTTCACCCACGGATTTCATTTGTGTCGTCAGACGCGCATCGGCTTCGCCAAATTTTTCGAAGGTGAAGCGCGGCATTTTGGTCACCACGTAGTCGATGCTGGGTTCAAAGGAGGCGGGCGTAACGCCGCCGGTAATTTCGTTTTGCAACTCATCGAGTGTATAACCCACCGCCAGCTTGGCAGCCACTTTGGCAATGGGGAAACCAGTGGCTTTGGAGGCCAGCGCCGAGGAGCGGGATACACGCGGATTCATTTCGATAACCACCAGACGGCCAGTCTCCGGGTGCACAGCAAACTGCACATTGGAGCCGCCGGTTTCCACACCGATTTCACGCAACACCGCAATGGAGGCGTCGCGCATAATTTGATATTCCTTATCGGTAAGCGTTTGTGCTGGTGCTACGGTAATAGAATCTCCCGTGTGGACGCCCATAGGGTCAAAGTTTTCGATAGAACAGATAATGATGCAGTTGTCGTTTTTGTCACGCACCACTTCCATTTCGTATTCTTTCCAGCCCAACAGCGACTCATCAATCAACAGCTCATTGGTGGGCGACAAATCCAGCCCGCGGGCGCAAATTTCTTCAAACTCTTCCCAATTGTAAGCAATACCACCGCCGGAGCCACCCATAGTAAAAGACGGGCGAATAATCACGGGGAAACCGTATTTTTTTGGTACTTCTTTGGCTTCTTCCATCGAGTGCACGATATCGGCGCGGGCGCATTCCAGCCCGATTCTTTTCATCGCCTTGTCGAACAGGTTTCGATCTTCCGCCATGTTGATGGCATCTTCGTTGGCACCGATCAACTCGACACCAAACTTTTCCAGCACGCCATGTTTGGCCAGGTTCAAGGCGCAGTTCAACGCGGTTTGGCCACCCATGGTGGGCAGAATGGCATCAGGGCGTTCCTTTTCAATAATTTGTGCGACCGTCTCCCACTCCACCGGCTCAATATAGGTGGCGTCGGCCATGGCCGGGTCGGTCATGATGGTGGCAGGGTTGGAGTTCACCAGGATGACTCGGTAGCCCTCTTCGCGCAAAGCCTTGCACGCCTGGGCGCCAGAGTAGTCGAACTCGCAGGCCTGGCCGATAACGATGGGGCCCGCTCCTAAAATCAGAATACTATTAATGTCGGTACGTTTTGGCATCTCACTCTCGCTCGGAATTGCTGTTCAACGGCTGCTGTTAACGTGCGGCAGAATCTCTACTATTGCGCCTGTTCCATCTGCTTAATAAAACGATCAAACAATCGGGCAGCGTCATGCGGGCCGGAGCTCGCTTCTGGATGACCCTGAAAGCCAAAGGCTGGTTTGTCGATACGCTCAATGCCTTGCAAGGTGCCATCAAACAGGGATTTATGCGTGACTTTCAGCGTCGCTGGCAAACTGGACTCATCCACAGCAAACCCATGATTTTGGGAAGTAATCATTACTCGGCCCGTGGCGAGGTCTTGCACCGGATGGTTGGCCCCGTGGTGACCGAATTTCATTTTTTTTGTTTTGGCGCCACTGGCCAGCGCCAGTAATTGATAGCCCAAGCAAATACCCAGGATGGGAATATTGGCTTTCAGTATTGCCTGGATGGCGCTGATCGCGTAGTCGCAGGGCTCAGGATCTCCCGGCCCATTGGCCAGAAATACTCCGTCGGGCCGCATGGCCAACACTTCACTGGCAGGCGTTTGTGCCGGCACTACGGTGATGTCGCAACCGCGACTGGCCAGCATACGCAACATATTACGCTTGATGCCAAAGTCATAGGCCACCACTTTAAAGCGTGTCTCAGTAGCAGGCTGGTAACCCACGCCCAGCTCCCAAGTGCCTTCATGCCACGGGTAAGGTTGCTTGACGCTCACTTCTTTGGCCAAGTCCATGCCCTTGAGGCCGGGGAAAGCGCGCGCCGCTGCCAGGGCTTTGGCTTCATCGATATCATCGCCCGCCATCAGGCAGCCGTTCTGGGTTCCCTTGTCGCGCAATAAGCGGGTCAGACGACGCGTGTCGATACCGGCAATGCCCACCACGCCGCGCTCGGTCAGATAATCCGCAAGCGACTTCTGGTTGCGAAAATTGCTGGCCCGGGCCGGTAAGTCGTGTATTACCAACCCTGCGGACCAGATTGAGGAGCTCTCTTCGTCCTCATCGTTTGTGCCGGTATTGCCAATATGAGGGTAGGTCAGGGTGACGATCTGGCGCGCATAGGAAGCATCGGTGAGGATTTCCTGGTAGCAGGTCATGGAGGTATTGAACACCACCTCGCCCACTGACATGCCATTG
>Ga0079223_10001283_pt1 | contig 14728 bp, 11 predicted proteins | sample Stecom2011_FD_75072 | JGI IMG/M metagenome (GOLD analysis project Ga0079223, IMG submission 75072) | Agricultural soil microbial communities from Utah to study Nitrogen management - Steer compost 2011 | ecosystem: Environmental > Terrestrial > Soil > Agricultural land | place: USA: Utah... | reverse complement strand
TTGGGCATCTCGCAACTCCTGCTCCACACTTGCATAAGGCTGGTCCAGTAGAATCCAGTCTCGATATTCGTAGTAGAGCCTACCGACATTAACATCTGATGCCTTCTTCATTGCTAATAGGTGCTGAAAGAAGATATCTACTCTGGGCCGTTTCAATCGCCCTTGTTTCTCTTCCTTCTTCCAAAAAGAGCGATCGAACGGAAGCCAATATTCGTTATAAAGTGCCTCAGGAGCTTTATCCTCTGGCTGCCGCTCCTCGCGATAGGCTCGTTGGAATACAAAATTGCGCATAAGGTCTGTCGGCGTAAGAGGTTCGCTATAACCATTCAGGGTTTCAAAGATGACCTGAGGGTCATCATCTCCTTCTAACTCGATAGACACGAGGGCTAGATCATTTTTTAGCGTTTGGAAAAGCGCCTGGACTCTTTCTTCAGGTGAACTGCCTTCCATCGGTGCTTCTATAAAATCCTTGATCTGCTCATAGAAATAGCGGTACGCGGCAACCATATTTGGTTCAATGCCTGTCACTTCCTTGCCCAGCTCAGTCCGCTCTTTGGCCTGGACTTCCCTAAAGGATTTGGCATCGACTAAGGCGATCATCTGGGGTCTGTCAACCTGGGTTGGCCAAAGTTTGAACCGCTCAATTTCCTTATTAGCCATAATTCCATCATTCAGGATGTGCTTATTCAGCTCGTCTGCATATTCCGAACCCATGGCCTGTGCCAAGTCACGGAAAGCTATGAGAAAGAGCTGAAAGGTGGTCAAGCGCTGCTGGCCATCAATAACGTCATAGGTCTGCACCTCGTTACCAAAAGTTTTGATCTGAGAGATAACGGCTGCGCCCAGAAAATGCGGCATAGTTGATCTGTTCTGAAGACGTTGCTCGGCCTTATTTTTTATATCGTCCCAAAGACGCGGTAGCTGTTTATTAGACCGCCAAGCATATTGACGCTGAAACAAGGGAATTACATAGCGCCTTTTGCCATCAAATAGTTCAATGACCGAGCGAGAGAATGGCTTCACGAGACTTCCTTTTTGTTTTCTTCGCGCACTTGCCTGGGCTGGTGCTGGCGTGTCCCCACCACTGGAGAGTTCTTGGCTCAATATAGTTACGCGGGAAGGGACTGACGTTTAGTGCAAATAAGAATAGCACTCTTGGCGATACCACCAAAATGCAGCGCCTTTCTGTGAATTGGATCTTTGATCGGCTGCTATGAGCAGGTTGCTAGTAGCAGCTTTGAAGTAACCGACTTCGGTTTTAAGAAATGAGAAAAATGGCAGTGCTAAATTTAGGAGGCCCCCAATGATAGACGCTGAAGGTCATAGTATGACCAATTACTCTTGGAGTGCATGGATGTGACAACTGTGATTACACGGCAAGAACTGTACGAACAAGTTTGGTCTTTGCCCATTACCAAGATTGCGAAGCAGTATGGCGTATCCGATTCGGCGATCATCAAGATCTGCAAGAAAATGGAAATTCCTCGTCCTGGCGCTGGGCATTGGGCCAAGGTTGAACATGGCCGGGTACCGCCCAGAGTGCCTTTGAATACGCTTTCCAAGAGCGGAATTGATTCGTATGAATTGGCAGGTAGTGGTCCTGTGCCGGCGGGGGATTCACATGAGCCGCGTCATCCGTTAATCGAACAGGAGCGACAACCGGATCACAAAGTAGTCGTAGAGGAAGATCTGAAGGATCCGCACCGCCTGGTTGTTCAAAATCGAAAGATTCTTCGAAATGCCAAGCCGAACGACCGGGGTGTTTTGAAGCTCGTATCGACAGCTCATTTCGACTTGCGCGTTACAGCAAGGGCGTTAGATCGGGTGCTCTGCATCATGGATGCATTGTTGAAGGCGTTCGAAGTCAGAGGTTGGCGTTTTAACTACGAGGCGAGCTCCAAACCCCGCGACTATCCCAAGATGTCGGTGGTGGTTCTGGACGAAAGCATTGCTTTTCATATCGAGGAGCGGGTTCGGCAAGTGGATCATGTGCTAACGGAGAAGGAGAGCAAAGCCAAAGTACAAGGACGATACTTCTGGGCGCCGCGATACGACCATGTGCCATCGGGGCAGCTAACGCTCTCGATCGATACACGTGCGTGGCTCTTAGGACGGAGTAATTGGAGCGATGGCAAGAAGAGCCGTGTAGAAGATCACATCAATGGTTTTTTTGTCGCGTTGATCGAGTTGGCTCAGGCAATCAAGGTGGAACGTCACGAACGTGAAGAAGAGGAAAGAAAGCGAGAGGAAGAGCGGCAACGGCGTCAACAGCTTCTTAAGCAGCGAGAATCCGAGTTAGAGCGGCGCAAGCTTTTCGAAGCGCAAGCGAGCGCCTGGACAAAAGCACAAGAGCTGAGAGCGTATATCGCGGCCGTAGAACAGTGGCTGCAGACAGTGGATATTGCTCCGGAACATGTGGAGCAGAAGCGAGCCTGGATACTTTGGGCGAAGAACTATGCGAATCTTGTTGACCCGCTTGCACAGGGGGAAGAAACGGTCGTTGAGAAAATCAGCGAAACTTACCGTGTGTGGTAAAGGGTTGTCTTGCCGTTGATAACTATATCAAAACTTTCTTAACAGCCCCTGGGCAAGTTGATTTTACAAAGCTTGACAGTGGATTAAGGATTAAAAAATTAACAGAAAGACATCATAAATCAGTTTCTTAGATTTCAAACACCGGAAAACCGAATCCCCAATTCGGAAAATCAGTGTTTTCGGACTTGTCATAACTCGGCTTTGATTCTCCGTGATGGTGCTTACCTGGCAATCATGGAGATCAACGCCGATGCCTATCGTCAAAGTGAAGCGAAAGATTCGCGCCGCTCGGAACCGCATGACGAGTTTCTTTCCGTCGCATAAGAACGATGCGATGGTTCCGAGTGAATCCCTGCTCGAGTCCGAGTACTGCTATTACCTGGAACTGTCGCCGCAGGTGGCTCGTTATGAGTCGCAGCCGTTTCGGCTCTGCTATCGAAGCCACGGCAAACCGCGGCGGTACACCCCCGATTTTCTCGTCATTCCGACAGATGAAGCACGCCGTCCCCTGGTGGTGGAAATCAAACTGGATGTGCGTCTCACCCCCGACCTTCTGGCGCGGTTGGATGAAGTGCGGCAGGAATTCAGCGCGGAAGGCTATGACTTTCTGCTGGTGACCGATGCCTTTATCCGCCAACAGCCGTTGTTTTGGAACGTAAAGTGGGTGCATCGCTTTCGACGGTATCCCTATGCCGAAGCCGAGGTGCAGCAGGCGTTGGATCTGGTGACGCCGTTGGGCACTGCACGCCTGGAGCGACTGGAGCAGGCTCTGGAAGGGGTCGTCGCCAAGCCACGTTGCCTTCTGTTTCACCTGATCAGTCTGGGGGCGCTCTCCATGGAATGGACTCAGCCATTGACCGTCAATACCTTGATCGGGAGGCAGTTATGCTCGCTCGAATTGCAGTAGGCACCCAGTTCAACTACCAGAACTCGGCGTGGAAAATCGAGTCGGTTCAGGATGATGAAATACAGGTCGCTCAACAGTTCACCGATGCTCGAGCGGCGTTGAAGGTCGATGAACTTCTAAAGCTGTTCGAGTCTGGCAGCCTGAGTTTCACGCGTCGCCTGACGGCCGTGGAGCAAGCTGGGCAGACCGACGATCTGGCCATCATGCCAGAGGAAGAGCAAAAGCGTCTTCTGTACAAGCATGCCTATGTCGATTATGCGCATGAGGCCCGGGCGACCTCGACCAGGCGAGAGATTGAGGTGGTGATCGCCAAGGTCTCGGCGCGGATCAAGGACCGTACGCCACCCAGTGTGCGGACGGTGCAGCGTTGGCTGGAAATTTATCGGGCATACGACTACAACCTGTATGCGCTGCGTGACCGGCATCGCCATAAAGGCAACCGAAGGGAGCGAATGCCGGCTTATCTGGATGAGTTAATCGATCGGGCAATTCATGAAGTCTATCTGACGCGAGAGCGAAACTCGGTTCAGCAAGTCTGCGATTGGTTGGCGGATGAACTCACGAAGAAAGGGCTTCAGGACTCATTCTTTTTCAAGCAGCAGAACCCGTGCAACGCGGTCTACCGGAGAATCAAAAAGCTCCAGCAGACGGATCCTTATGGCGTCTGTGTCGCGCGGGAGGGTAAACAAGTGGCGGACCACTTATTTGCCTACCGAAAGCCCGTCGACCAAGTTACCCACATTCTGGAACGTGTCGAAATCGATCACACCAAACTGGATATGTTTGTCGTGTCCGAGCAGGGGATTCCCCTAGGGCGGCCTTGGCTGACGTTTGCCATAGATGTCTATTCCCGAATGATCGTGGGCTTTTATGTCTCTTTCACGCCCCCGTCGTTGGATGCCGTGATCCAGACCTTGAAGCACACGATCTTATCGAAAAGCTACATCAAACAATTATATCCCTTCATCAAGAACGACTGGCCGGCCTTCGGTGCACCCGTGCTTATCGTGGTCGACAATGGCCTCGAGTTCAAAAGCATTGGTTTTCACGAGCTCTGTAAGCTGCTCAATATTAAAGAGAACCACTGCCCGGTGTTGGCGCCTGCCATGAAAGGCGCGATTGAGCGTACATTCCGTTCCATCAACCAGGGGTTGCTGAAAGAAATGCCGGGCTCCACCCAGGGACCGGACAACCCGTTGATCAAATGTCTGCAGGGGTTTAACCCTCGCAAGCATGCGGTGCTGACCTTGCCGACCTTGCTCGCCCTCATTCATGTCTGGGTGGTCGATATTTATCACACCAAGGCACATCGTGGTGCGATGGATGTGCCTTTGGAGCGCTGGCGGCGCTCGGCAAAGGTCACCGACATTCTGATGCCTCCGTCGATTGCCGAGTTGAAGAAGATGTTCGGCAAGGTTGCCCAGCGCAAGCTGACGAAGAGCTACATCGAGTTTAACAACGTCAGTTACTCGTCACAGGAATTGGTGCACCTGAGCCATCGCCTTCATCACCATCGGATCGATCCGACGGTGAAGTTTAAGTACGACCCGCAAGACCTCAACGAGATCCAGGTATGGGATCAGTTCAACCAGGTCTATCTCACCGCGTATTCAACGACTCCCGACTACACCACCGGACTCACGGAGTGGCAGCACAAGGCGCATCGCCGTTACGTACGCCGCTTCATGAAAGAACAGGTCAACCAGGTCACCTTGATGCAGGCCCGGGCAACCATTGCTCACCTGGTTCAGCAGGAGATGGGAAAACTCGGCAAGATCAGTACCAAGCAACAGATTGCCCGTCTGGCGAATCTGCGTCAGCCCGACTATGCGTTCGAGTTCGAGACATCCACCGAGGTGAACATGGCCCCGGATCCATCCCCATCGGAGTCGGTTGCCACCTCCGCGCCTGTGGTGGCGGAGGTCGAGGAGTATCTGGACTGGGGAGACGATGAGGACGATTTGGAGGATCTGAACGATGAGTGATAAAGCAGCTTTTAAGCCGGTGTCATCTGATAAGCCGGAGTTTGTGTGTCACGCGCTCGTGCAGCCATTATTGCAGCGGATTGAGGAGTTGCATGACAACGTCCGGCAGGGGCGGTCGTTCCGGCAACGCGGCCTGTTAATTACCGGGTTCTCGGGCGCGGGCAAAACCACTCTCATGGAGTATTACGAAAGCCGTTACCCCAAGCAGGATATGGGCACTCACACCCTGGTCCCTGTGATCACGGCATCGGTACCGTCGCCGGTGACCATTAAAGCCTTTGTGGGACAACTGCTGCAGGCATTGGGTGACCCTCTGTGGGAGGTGGGAACCGAGGCGAACAAGATCGAGCGGTTCATTCATCACGTTCAGGAATGCAAAGTTGAGTTGGTGATCTTGGATGAGTTTCAGCATTTCATCGAGGGGAAGACCAACCGCGTCCAAGGCGCGGTTGCCGATTTCTTGAAGCACCTGATGAACCGCCTGCCGATTGGCTTCGTGTTGTTCGGCATGCCCTGGTCCGGTCAGATTTTGCTGAGCAATGCACAGTTGCGAAGCCGCTTCTATCAACCGCTTGTGCTGGAACCGTTTCGTATTCGACGCAAGCGTGATCGGGTCGCTCTGCGCCAGTATGTGAAGTCGCTTCAAGCCATGCTGCCGACCGGTGATCTTGATCTCACTCAGGGTGACTGGCTGCTTAGGCTGTTTTGCCTGAGCCGGGGGCTGGCCGGCGTCTTGGCGGATTACTTCCTGGCGCTGCGGGGGCAGGTGGAACGAAGTAACAAGAAGGCTTTGGATGTTGCGATCATGAGCCGTGTCTATGAGGACCTGCTGAACTATGCCGACGAACCCAATCCCATCACCTGTCCCCAGGATCGATTGATTATTCGTGACATGGATATCATCAACCCGCTCGCCCAGACCAACACCAATGTCTACCGGGTGACGCCATATGAGCCGGTTCTTAAAGTGGTGAGGCTGTCATCCATCATGAAAAAAACCTCCAAAGCCGCTCCGGTGGTCATAGAAGGCCAGTGCGTGTTGGATCAGCGGGAACCAGGGCAGGTCTTGCTCGCGGATCCGGTTATTGATCGACCCTGAGACACAGTCCAGCCAGGCTGCAATCGCTAGGCTGGAGTCCTGCATCTGAACGAGTTGTTCGGTCCTGAGCGCAAGATCCTGAGCGGAGGGACTGGCAGGTGTATAGGGCGCGCGTCGCAGATCTGTTCCACAGCCGCAGAGTTGAATGCCCGGTCTTAACCAATCAAGTTGCTGATTACAGCGGTGACAATGGGTCACCAAGCAAGTGCCATGATGGTGACACGCGTTCACGAGGTGCAGGCTCCAGCTGCGCTGCTGCATCCGGTGCTCCTGCAGGCATAAGGGACAGATCGGCGCACTGCTGCGCAACCAGTGCTCGGGCAACTGGATGCCGTGCGGCGAGGCAGAGACAAAGTGTGCTTTATGAACGGACCAGCCGTGGCGAGCCCAGTTATAGTTGGTGAGCCCAGTTAGTTGTTCCAGTGCCGACTGGATGCGGGGCGAGGTGAGCTGGCGTTGATCCAGCAGGCGATGTGGCGCAAGGCTGATCCCCGCAGCTGTGAACAGGTGGTGCAGTGACAATCGGTTTGTGTGCGCCAAGCGCCACAAGTAGTCGCTTATCGATTCGAGAGGATCGGGGCGTGGACGTAGCAGTAAAGGCATCTCAAGGTCTCCTGTGTGTACGGAGCCAAGATGCCAGCCAGGTGGCCAAGTAAATGTTCGAAAAAATGCAGAAAAACAGCAGCAAGACGCTTCTGAGTCGGGAACCGCCCAAGCAGTATGAAAGTGGCGAAGGGTATTTGCTGCGACTGACCAATGCGAACCGCTACAACCGCCCGCGTGATTGGCTGATGACGTGGGGAGTGATACCACCGCACTATCGCTTTTCCATGCCCCTCGTTCTGGAGCCCGCGGTGCTGAAGTCGCTGAGCGAGTGGGTGGGAATCCATCGGGTCGCTCTCGAGCAGGTGCTCTGGCAAAGCCTGGACGCCGGAATGATCGGGTGTGGCAAGATTCAAACGCAAAAGGCGATTTGGCAGGTTCCCGGACAGCGGATTTGCCCTCGATGTTTTGCGGAGCAAGGGTTCATTGATCTGCGCTGGCAATGGTTCGCGCTGATTGTCTGTCCCTCTCATCGGCGCTTTCTGATTGATCGCTGTGTCTGTGGCCGGTTTTTGCACTGGGATCGGAAAGAGTTGGGCCAGTGCGATTGCGGCAAATCGCTTGCTTCGCTGCGAACCCGGGAGGCGAGCGAAGCGCAGGCCGCCTTGGCGCAAGAGCTTTTTGCAGCGATCACCGACGCGATGAAGTTGCGGGCCAGAAAGGAGAACTTCCATCGCTGGAGCGCAGAAATCGAGCTGTTTCTGCGGGTCCAGGCCTTTATGCAGGGGCGCGAAGGGCCGCTGCGTATTCAGGATCGCGGCGTCAACGAACTGAAACGACCACTGCGAAGGCTTCTGCAGATCCTGCACTCTTCACAGGGCTGGACTGCGTTGTGGCAGGCGTTTACCCATTATCAGCGCACCGAGACGGGAAAATACGGCTATCCGGCTGAGCTGCGACCGGTGGTTCACCTGTTGAAGTCATATCCAGACGCTACCCAGGCTTCCGCCAGTTTCGAACACTACATTGGCAATATCTGGTTTGGTCGCCAACTGAATGAGCCACACCGGACGCGGTGGTGGACCAAGGAAGCCGTGATCGCCTATCTTAAGAGGGACCGAGACTGGGTGTCGCGGTGGATCGAGAAAGGCCGTCTCAAAACGTATCGACTGCATGATCAAACCCCGGTCTACCGTCGGGACGACGTGTTGGCACTCAAGGAGCGCTTGGACCGATCGCTCAGTTTTAGCGATGTTGCCGAACGGTTGCGGCTGTCGGATCACGTTCTGCTCGATCTGTTACGACATAATTTGATTTCGGCCTGGAGCCGCCCGGATGTGGACCAGGTCCGTGATTGGCGCATTGATCCGGAGGATCTGGAACAATTTCTTCAACGTCTCCGTGCGGCTTCGACGTCCGACCTGTCACCTCCCACCGTCCCTTGGGATGATGCCTTGAAAATGCTGCAGTGGCGTGGATTTTCGTCAGCCGCACTTGTCGAGAAAATGCTGAATGGAGAAGTGACGTTTCGCTTTGGCAGGATCCTGAGTCGAACGGGATTTTGCTCCGGCAGTCTGAGTCGTTTATACAAGGTATCGCCAAGGGGAAAGCTGCTTGTAGAAGGTCAGGTGAATCGACTACTGAAACTAGGTTATCGCGGAGCAGAAGTTCTGGTTGATCGGGGCCTCCTAAGTCGTCGACATGTTGAGGTTGCGGAGTACAAGCCTTATCGGATGTATTTCGATGAGCAGGAGGTGCAGGCCTTCGCGAAAGAGCATTGGCGTCTGGCCGATATTGCACAATGGTCGGGCTGTCGCAAGCATGGTCTTGGTCAGAAGCTGAGGACGCTGGGCATTGAGCCGGTCGTACCGCAACAGGCGTTGGACGGCGTCTACCTGTTCCGTAAAGCCGATGTGCTGACGCTCAAACCCGGGCAGCTACAAGCGCTGGATCTCCCGGACAAGCGTAGCCGACTACTCAAAACCAGTGAGGTTGCGGATCGTCTGTCGCTTTCGGTGCCGACGGTGATCGCCTATACCCGTCGCGGATTGCTGCGCCCCCATCTGGGTAAGGGCGCCCAACCGGGGAAAGGCCCCCGATATACGGAGCATGAGCTTAAACTGTTCCAGCAGCGCTTTGCCGGTGAGGAGCGGCTATGGGACGCTCTAGAGGTTGCGGAATACTTGGGCTGTGACCGTTCTACGGTGCTTAAACAGTGGATGGCGCAGGGGTATCTCATGGCGACGAAACAGGTGGAGGGAATTGGCTACCTATTTCGCAGCCGCAGCGTGAGACGGTTGAAGCAATATCTAGCCAATACGCTGACGGGACCAGAACTGGCGGAGCAACTGGGAGTGCATCGCAATCGTGTGTTTAAGTGGATGCAGGCGGGCATCATCACTCCGACGCCGTATCCGGGGGCTACCGAGCCGAAGATATACCGATACCACCGCAACCTCCTGCCGGTTCTCGTCCAAAGACTTGGAACTCGCTCTGACTAGGAGGGGTTGCCAAAAAAGTAGGGGGGCGGTGGAGTTGCGGTTGAGCTTTTAGTTACCTGCGCTCCACGCGGCAAGCAAAGTCGCAACAGCCTCCAGACTATGGATTGATTCGTTGCCCATGACCTCTAACGCTGTCAGTCCATTGAACAGCTCGTGGCTGTTTGGCGATCGTAGCCAATTTCTCACCAAGGCTTCATCGCTATACAAAATGCTCAACGAGCGGTCGATGGACTCGATGAGCACCAGGCGTCTTTGAGTATCTGGAAGCTTGTTTAACTGATCTGCCATGACAGGGAGTGTATTGGCTGCTTCGGAACCAGGCAGACCAAGTATCGAGGCCTGCTCGCTGGATGATAATTGCCAGCGGTTGAAGATTGCCAAGATATCTGACAGCTGAGGGGCGGCGTTTGAATCCTTGGGCATGGCAAGTTCCAGGCTGATGAGCGTGATCTGCTTAGGTTGTCCCATTTTGCCAGAAGCTGGGTAGGTTCACCTAAAACAGGCAGCCCTCATCGTCCGTTCATCCTGCTCAGAAACCGGATCACACCTTCGAGGAGGCAGGAACCGGCGACCTGTGCAGCAAGGAAACTCACTGAGAGGTGTGTAGGCAACTGGTGGCGATTCAAAGGTCAATGTCGATCTAGGTCAAACAGATGCTGCGATGGCTGTCGCGCTTCAGTCTCAAGTAACCCGCTCACAGCAGCCTTTCCATCTTCCACGAGTCGTCCGGTCAGCAAAAACGCGTCGTCACAGCCAACTCTTCAGCTCCAGAACTCAGCAGAATGGGGCCCTGAGGAAAAAGTAGTAATTCCTGAAGCGCTTTCCGACACATCTGCGGATTCCGTATCTATCCAGCAGGCACACAGGGCATAGCCGTCTACAATCGTGGGCGGGCCTGCACGATGAGATACGAGTCCACATTTTTTTAGAAGACGCTCTACTCCAACTGGCGACACGGTAACTACACGTTTAGCCCCTAGTCTTTCAGCGCACGCTACAGCTTGTCTTAGGAGTTCAACAGCGATGGGAGATGACAACTGACCAGAAGGTGGGCGAGTAGGCGAACCCAAATCCACCGCTGCAAAGCGGGATAGCTCCCAAACTTCAGGTGAAGCCGGTGGTTCGAGCCCGTTTAAGAGAGCTGGAAAGACCTCGCCAAGCAAATAAGGTTTTTCAGTAGGCAAAAGGCGAGCGCAGCCGATCACATTTCCTTTGTCACTGACCGCTATAACGTAGACTGTATCAGGACGATCAAATTGATCTTGCTCTATCCCTTCTGGTGTTTCCAGCTCCCAACCAAGCAACTTGACAAATACACTGTAACGGTAGGCAGCAAGCTGGCCACTCAAACCTGGCGGCAGACGATCGAGTACTCCTGAATATATACGCATCCTTTCTCACCTAAACAAAGTGTCTATGTGAATGATATTTAAATGGATTTTGTATATTTGTATAACTGTCAGCGTTTACAGCTTGCGCAATGCGCAAAAGACGTCTCTAGTAACGTTGAGTGTTGAGTTCATTTGCCAACTGCGGGTTGCGCTGAGGCTCAACAGTGGTTGAAGCCTATCGCAACTTCAGTCGCTGCTTGCCACTCTGTTCGATCAATTAATTTGGCAATATGCTGGTTGGACTGTTCTTGTCCAACATCCTTAAAGCTCTTGTCTACAATCATTAAATTGGTTCGGGGTTCAGCCAGGCGGCTAAGATTTGCCCTTCCTATGGAAGTTTGAACCTCCCAGTCCCACCCGACCGAAATAACAGGTGTAGATTGGCTCACCCACTCGGTGTAGCCGGTGATACCGCAGGCTACAGCTCCTGTGAACTGAGCGTCCTCAGTAGATTCATCAATAGCTGAGAATAGATGTTCAAGCTGTATAAGATACAGCTTGCTAAGCGTTACTCTTATAAAGCCATCTGCGGAAACTGTGACGAGTCTATTCAACTGAAATGGGTCTTGATCTGACTTATTTACCATAGATACGCTCAATCTCTTTGATGTTGATGAGTCAACTCATCCCGTAGTGCAAATGAAACATGCAGTTATTAAGTTCGTTTAGTGAGGGAAGTCTAAAACGTACAGCTGCCAAGTGAAGGAAATAGTGCTAATATTCTAATATAAAAGGAGTTTCAGCCAATCTACACGCTGTAACACAGCCAGCGAAGATAGGGATATTTCAATGGATCACTGGCAAGAAGATCTTTTCAACTCTCTGATTTATCTGGAATGTGAGCAAAAAATCTATACGTCTGTTCTTTCTCTTGCTCAAAGCTTGGGTTTTGAATACTGCGCTTATGGATTAAGAATGCCCATTCCAATAACACAACCCAAGATTACAATGTTCAACAACTATCCTGCTAATTGGAACAGTCACTATCACGAAAGTGGCTACTTGGAAATCGATCCAACCATTAAGCACGGCCTACTTTCATCCCTTCCAATCCTTTGGACCGACGCTACGTTTGCATCTGCACAACAGCTTTGGCAAAGCGCCCGTGATATGGGGCTAAAATTTGGCTGGGCCCAAGCGAGTCGAGATGCAAATGGTACCGCAGGACTTCTGACCGTAGCACGAACGCATGAAGATATAACAGCAGTCGAGTTAAATGAAAAACAAGCACGGTTGCACTGGCTTTCGCAAGCAGCACATGTGGCCATTTCTCGTGTGTTGGCGCCCAAGCTCAGTCCAGAGGTTGATGCCGTATTATCTCCTCGTGAAATAGAGGTTCTCCGCTGGGCGGCTGCGGGTAAAACGTCTGGAGAAACCTCTGAAATTCTTGGAATTTCAGAGAGAACTGTCGTATTCCATATCAACAATGTGCTTGCAAAGCTCAACTGTACAAACAAAACAGCAGCTGCCGTTAAGGCAGTTAGCCTTGGCATGCTAAACTAATCTAGCGCAACGAATAGAATACGTTCTGTTGCGCCAAATTGGATCTTCCCTTGCGCCAGATAATGTTGGACCTGTCTTTATTGACAGCCTATAGTCAACGCGAGAACACTCAAACATTGAGCTGCGGCTGAGCCAGAGCCGATGATCGGCCTGGATAGCCAGGTCAAAATCTGGCTTTGTACGAACCAGGTATTGATGATATGCATTCATGATGCCCTGGAACGAGATTTCCAAAACCTTGGGTTAGATGCTCAACCGCCAGCCATATTCAGCGATCGAATAGCGGTTAAAAATGCATTTCGATCGACCTTCTCCCCCGCAATAAAAAGCCGATAGTTTTCGTGTGGCCGTACTTGTCCATTTCCCAAAAACATGCTGGGAACGGCTTCGTACCCCATTTTTCCCGACGAAAATAAATTGCTTGTTGCGATAATCCCTGTGTTCAAATTCCTGCACACATTTCTTTCCAACCAAATTCGTTGCATCTGTTTGAGTTGAGTTCACGGCAGTCAGCGTCGCTGCTTTTCGCACTTTTACAGAAGTGCTTCAACTGTCTGATCTGTCAGTTGTCGGGATACCAGCAAGTCCTAACATGGACGCTGTAATCCCGCAAAGTAAGGATGCATAAAATGCAGCAGCCCCTGATGAAAGATTCTGAAAAACTCATTGTGGAAGGTCCAGAAGAGTTCGAAAAAATGCCTGATGAATATAAGGATTTAGTTATTCGTCAAATGCTTGTACACACAGAAGGCGAAATCTCTGGAGCCGATGATTACATAGAAATTCTTTATCCGATGGCGCCAAACGCATACGAAAAGAAGATTTGCTGTGAGCGTGCAGCTGAAGAAGTTGACCACTACATAAGAGGAGCAAAGGTTCTTGCTGATATCGGCGTGGATGCTGGTTTCATGCTTGAGCAGTCGCTACAAGAACGCAACCTCTACGGAACCGAAGCGGTCAAGAATATCGAGAGCTGGGCAGCTCGTGCGCTATTCTCGTTTCTAGGAGAGGCGGCAGTATTGGAGCAGCTGAAGGAAATGCGAGAGAGCAGCTATAAGCCGATCGCAGATATGTGCGAGCCAGTAATCAAAGAAGAGCTAGTTCACGTTGCGCATGGCTACCGCATTACCCGTGAATACTGCCGAAGCGACAGTGGGCGGGAAGAAATTCAAAACGCACTTTACCGCTGGTGGCCGGTAACACTGGATGTCTTCGGTAAGAGTAATTCGAAACGGTCTGTCCAGTACGTCGCTTGGGGGCTCAGAAAATACAGCAACGAGGAAGCAAGACAGAGATTTACTGCTTTGACCACTCCAAAGCTTGAAGAATTGGGTTTGGTTGTACCTCCAAACGATATCAACCGGAAGTTCCTTTAAACCGAGCAGTCCGTCCTACAAGGGAGGTCGAGATGGAACCTAATCTCATTGAAAGCGTATTCCAGAATGACGTTAGCTTGTATCACCGCTTTAAAGCAGTGAAAAGCTTTGGACGAACAGTCAGAACGAGCGAATATCATGTTACTAATGCCTGTAACATAAGATGTAAAGGTTGCTGGTTTTTCGAGAACGAGTTTGAGAAAAAAAGTAAAGAAAACAAGTCGCAAGATGATCTGGATGCCTTCGTTAGATCGGAGGTAGCCCGAGGCATTAATTCTGCACTACTGATTGGCGGAGAGCCAACGTTGTTTGTGAGACGCATTCAGACGTATGTCGAACACATGAAGTATGTGTCTGTCTCTACAAATGGCCTGGCTCCACTTCCTTACGCCGGTTTTGAAAACGTACAAGTTTTCATTTCTTTGTTTGGGGGTGGATCTCTAGACGATGAGCTGCGAGCGATAAAGCCTGGTGGTGGGCGCTTTACCGGGCTTTTTGATCAAGCGCTTAAGCACTATCGCTATGATGAGCGCGCTACCTTCGTCTATGCGATAACTGAAGCTGGCATTGAGCATATTGAGGAAACCGTTCGAAAGATAAAGGATAACGGCAATAAGGTCTCGTTTAACTTTTACAGTCATTATGATCAGGATGATCCGCTAAAGATGGAATATGAGGAGCGGCTGCTCGCTGAAGCTCTTAGAGTCAAGGAGAATTATCCTGCCACGGTACTGAGCACTCCTTATTACATTAGGGCTATCATCACAGGAAAGTCTCACTGGGATAGCTTCTCTTACGAGAATTGCCCTAGCATCAGTGTCGATCACCCCGCGCATGAGGATCGATTGAGAAACGGGAATCGAGCCCTGCCTTTATTCAACACGTATG
>Ga0079223_10001282_pt1 | contig 14745 bp, 12 predicted proteins | sample Stecom2011_FD_75072 | JGI IMG/M metagenome (GOLD analysis project Ga0079223, IMG submission 75072) | Agricultural soil microbial communities from Utah to study Nitrogen management - Steer compost 2011 | ecosystem: Environmental > Terrestrial > Soil > Agricultural land | place: USA: Utah... | reverse complement strand
CTGTAGGTGAGCGCAACGATAATGCCGCCAAAAAACACCGCCACAAACAGCAGGGCAAATTTGGACATCAGCCTTGCTCCTCCCGGCCGGTAGGCCGCGCACTGCTCCAGGTTACCTGGGTCTCGCCCTGCATGGCTTTTACGATGCCTTTTACCGCATACAGGTTAACCATCACGAAGTAGTAAGGCGTGGCCAGCCAAAAAGGCATGGCGTGCTTGTCTGCCCTTCGGTGGCCCACAAACGCCAGGCCAAGCAACACGCCCGCCCCCAGAGAAACAAGCTGGAAAAAGCCGATACCCAAGAGTGCGAGCACGAGACTGCCCAGAGCACCAAGCGCGAGAAAAAGCGGGATCAGCCAGCGCAATAATTTGTGGGAAACCACCTCCCAGGCAAAGATGCCGACTTTACCCGGGTTCATCGTGGCCTTTACCCGCATCAGCCCGCGAATACTGCGATTGACGATTCGCTCTTTACGGGCGATTTCCTTGTCAAACTCACCTGCCGTTTCTTCAAAACACCGGGCCTCGGCATCAAAGACGCCTCGATAACCCCGGGCAATGATTTGCAGAGGATTCACAAAATCATTGATGTCTTTCTGCTGCAAGGGCTCCCACAGCGAGGTGCGGATGCCGTAGATTGCTCCGTCTCCCCCAACCACCGAGTGCAACCGGGACTCCATTTTCTTGATGGCGATTTCGTACTGCCAGTAGAGGTTTTCATTGCGGGCACTGGCACTTGCCTGGCCATCGGTATACAGCGCGGCACCCACCACGTACCCGACCTCCGGATCCGCGAAGTTACGCACCAGCCTGGCGATCGCATCCGGTGCGTACATGGCGTTAGCGTCGCTGAACACAACCACGTCTGAATCCACCGTTTCCATGGCCAGGTTCAGCCCCATTGTCTTACCCAGCCGGCCTTCCTGGCGGATCAGTTTTACGCCCAGCGCCTGGTAGCTTTCTACAATGTCATCCGTGCCATCCTCGGAACCGTCAGACACAACCAGCACGCTGAGCTTACCGGAGGGGTAATCAAGCGCCAGGGCATTGTCGAGTTTGGCACCGATAACGGCGGCTTCGTTGTAGCAGGAGATGATCAGTGTTACCGACGGTGTTACCTCGCCCACCCGATGGGTGCGGGCCGGCAACCTCCGGGTCAGAATCCACAGCAGGGCGGGATACCCGGCGTAGACATACACAGGCACCCCGAGGCACAACACGGTAACAAACAACACGCCGACGGTCATAAGCTCACATATTTCCTCAAAACCGGCCCTAACCTGTTGGCAAGAGCCATGGGTAATCGCTGCCAGCACCTCTCAACCAGCATTCGTATCCGGAAGCTGCGCGATCCGGGCTGTGCAGCTTCTGCAGGCGTCTCAACCCCGTCTGCCGTCCAGGTTGTCCACTCTAACGCGACCGGCACCGCGCCCCACTGCTTTTTGAAGCGGTAGGTGCCTTCGCCAAGGGACGATCGCCCAAAGTCAAACTGGCGGCAGCCCTGATCGGTAACGTGGCTCAACAGGCTCCAGTACAACAGCATGTTGGGTGCCAGATGATTGAATTCCGACAGCGTAGACGCCCACGGAATGCAGGCCTGCTGGCCTTGGCAGAGCACGATACCCGCACCGACTACCTGATGGTTATGCCGGACCAGCCCTACCAGCAGGCGTTCACCATAGGTTTTCTGCAGGCACTCAAACCAGGCCCGGCTATGCACAGGCGATCCCAGCCTCCGCATATTGGCGGCGAACACGGGATAGAAACGCTGTATCGCCGCGGCGCCAGAGACAACTTCCGCTGTCAGGCCATTTTTTTCCGCCTTGCGGATCTGGCTTCGTAGTTTCGGCTTATAACTGGCGAACAGGTCGCCGGAGGTCTCCGGCAGATCAAGCAACATACTCACTTTAGGACTGGTGCCTGCGTTGCCCAACTCACGCAGTTCCGGCTCCGAAAAAAGGCTGCCACGGCCACGCACCTCGATCCGGCGCGCGCCAAGCTCAGCGAGCAGTTCCGAGACGCCCTGTTGCAGGCCGGCCCGGCCCTCTTCGGTGAGATAAAGCGGGCCGGCAAGGTCGCAGAATGGCAGTGATACCACCGGGCCTTTGCCAAAGCACCGCAGCTGGCAGAGCGGTAAAACCGCCCGCAGGCCACCGGGGTCGGCAACGCTCACCACCCAGCAGGGATGCCGATACGCCTGGCTGATCGCGTCCAGCCATGCGAGGTTGTGGTAAGGAGTAGCCGAGGGGTGCCCCGCAACAAACGCCTGATAACGTGCTCTGTCCAGCTGCGCCAGCCGCTCAACCCGAATGGCCACCTGCCCGGTACTTTTTTTCTCCACGTCGATCGTCATGCTGTTCATTTTGCCTTTCCGTCCACTTCTGTTCGCAGTCGGTTACGGGCCTTGCGCATCACGCTTTCGAGTTTGAGTTTGAAACGGGCGCGCTGGAGGGACACCTGAACAAGCTGTCTGTGGAATACACCCAACTGGGTTTTGTAGCGTTCCGCGCCGCCCATAAAGTCGTAATAATGGAAGCCGTGCTGGCGATAGTCCTCAATACAGAGGCTGTGTCCCAGAAGGCCGGGTTTGTAACGGTTATCTGCCTCCGGTTTCATTCCGCCCAGATAGAAGTACACACTCTGGCCATAAAGGAGATTGTAGAAAGAGGCAATCACCTCGTCCCCTACCCGGACCGACACCAGATCGACGCCGCCTCTGGGCCACTGCTCCTGGATCAGACCACGATGAAAGCGAACAAAATCCGGGTTCGCGTAGCCACTCTGGTCAGGCCCGTGCCCCCAGCGCTCCAGATGCAGAGGGCCGATCCGGTCAAACGCCGCCAGGGCCTCGTCCACAGAATCCGGACGCACCAACTGCACCGGACCTCGCTCTTCGTACAGGCGATGCGCCCGGTTGATCTGGTAGCGGGTGTTTCGGCTCAGGGTATCGAGGTAGTGCTGGCCGCTGCTCCGCAAGGCGTCCAGGTCTACGCCGTAGCACGGTGCTTCCCAGCGCAGGTGCGGCTCCAGCCCGGTAATGCGGGCATACTCGACGGCATCCCCGGCATCGATGGCGCCTACAATAAACTCGTCCCAGCCCGGGAGATCGTTGCACAGGTACCGCAGGCAGGCCTCGGCGACGGCTTTTTCACGGCCTTTCTCAGCCAGGAAACCGTTGTACTCGATCCAGATCTGGTCTTGCTCCCTCTGGCCGGTCTGGTGCAGCCGCAGGCAGTCGGAACGAAGCAACCCATGGCGACGCTCCTGTGTCTGCACCACAACCCCAAGGCCCACAACCCGTCCTTCTTCCATCACTTCAAGAACCTGAGCCCGGGGCTGGTAAACCGCCAGCCATTGCCCGACCCACTGCCACGAAAGAAAAACCGTCGGAGCCGCGCGGCCCTCCAGGTCCTGCCACCGGGCGCCCAGATGCGCCAGGTCTGTTACCGGATAGCGTGCAACCTCTAACCTTTCCGTGCGCATACAACGCATCCTGCCAGCGGACGTATTCAGTGGCATGGATTGGGGTGTTTGATCAGGTACGGCCCCAGCACCAGATAATCCAGCGAGCCCTGTAAAAACGCCCTCACAGCGTCTTCCGGAGTGTTGACGATGGGTTCCTCGTGCATATTGAAGCTGGTATTTATCAGGCAGGGGATGCCGCTCAGTGCCTCGTATTCTTTCAGAATGTCGTAATAGCCGGGATTCACCTCGCGCTGAATCAGCTGCGGCCTGGCGGTACCGTCCACATGCACTGCGGCAGGGCAGTTCTCTTTCATGAAATCCGTACAATCGAAGGTGATTGTCATAAACTCCGCAGCGTGCTCGGCCCCTTTGATGTTGTGGTAACAACGCTCCCGGGCTTCGTACAGGGTAACCGGTGCAAATGGCATGAATTCGGTCCGCCCGAGCCGTTTGTTGAGCCACTGGTTCACTTCGGGCTCGCGGGCGTGGTACAGGATGGAGCGGTTACCCAGGGCTCTGGGGCCGTATTCCATCCGCCCGTCAAAACGGGCCACCACCTGCCCGCTGTGGATGAGGGTGGCAACCTCCCGGGCCAGATGTTCGGGCCGGGTAACGCTCAGGCCTTCGGCCACCAGTGCCTGTTCCAGGCGCGCTTCCGGATAGTCGGGGCCAAAATAGGCGTTGGGGATCGACGGTTTTACCCCGCCCGGCCAACTGTGATAGAGCGCCGCACCGGTACCACAACCACCGTCCCCCATATTGGGATAAACGAAGATGTGGTTAACGCCTTCGATTTCGAACAGGCGCTGGTTAAGCTTCACGTTGGCGGTCACGCCACCGGATAACACCAGCGTGTCGATGCCGGTTTTCTCTACCCAGTACCGAACGTAGTTGCACGCCACCTTTTCAAGTACGTACTGGTAAGCGGCCGCCACATCGATTTTCGGGAACTTTGAGGCAAGAAAGCGGGAGAAGTACACGTTGTTGGCTTCGTAAATGCGGAAGTCGCCGGGCGTCTGGTCAATCCGGCTGAGCAGAATATCACCCAGGATGGAGGGATCGCCGTAGGACGCCAGGCCGACAATTTTCCCTTCATGGCGACTGGGCCTGAACCCGAGACTGGAGGTAACGTGTTCGTACAGGGTACCCAGAGAGTTGGGGAAAGGCAGGCCGTGCAGGCGTTTGATCTTGCCGTTACCGGCTTCGCTGATGGAGCCTGCCAGGCCAGTGCCATAGCCGTCCAGGGTGACGCACAATGCCCGGTCAAACCCGCTGCACAGAAAACTGTTGGCCGCGTGGGACAGGTGATGGTCCATCCGCTTTAACGGAGCCGACCAACCGTTACGCGCGAGTCCGTCGCTGAGCTCCTTCTCCCAACGTTTAAAACTTTCGGTTGCGGCGTCGCCCCATTGCCTGGAGCCCTTGAGGGCAGCATTGTTAGAGGCAAGTTTCTGAGCCCCCGCCATACTGTAGAACGAACTGTGCAGGAATCCCTTCTCCATAATCGCATTGGGGTGTGGCAGGCCGTGGATTGGCTGATTGCGATCGGGTACCTTCTCCAGTGCCCCCCTCACCTGCCGGTTGAGGTCAGACGGTTCAAACGCCTTGATAAAGGCCTTCTCTTCATCCAGATTCCGGTGAAAAAGCTTTTGCTCGTTTTCCCAGGTCAGGAAGGGGTAGCACACCAGGTCGAAATCGGAAGGCTGCAGGCCGGTGTATTCCAGCGCTGCCTGCAGGGCCTGCTCGGGGAAACCATCCTGTTGCTTAATGCGGGAAAATCGCTCCTCGCCGGCGGCAAACAGAATTTCACCATCCTCAACTACAGCAACGGTTGAATCCTTATCCAGAGGGGAAATTCCGAGAACTTTCATTCCATGCTCTCCATCAGAGTCCGCAGGCGGGTTGGCGTTGTCGCCTTACCCCCCAGATCAGTAAAAAAGAAGTCGAAAAACTGCCGGAAACTGCTCAGGAACTGCTCCAGCTGTTGCTCATTCCGAACATAAGACGTGTGGCCCGGCACCACACTCGGGCTGTGAAAGCTCCAGGTGAAGGTCCGCACGCCCTGATCAAACAATGCCCGGGTGAGTTTGATATGTTCGGCTGGGGTGAACCCCTCCGGCGACAGCATCAGCCGGTCTACCATGCCAAGGCGGGACATCACCCCCGGTACCTTGAAACGCGAAAGTTTTGTGGCCGCTTCGTATAACGGAAGCGCCATGGCCTTACCCCAGCCAATGAAGCCTCCGGTACAGGGAACCTCCAGCAACGGTTTGGCGGGGTCACCAAACCAGAACGGGCGCGCATCAAAGTGCCGGTAGTCCGGCCCGCCGTCGGCCCGGGAATCCAGAGGCGGGCAAACCGAGAGGTCGATACTGAATCCCAGTTCCTGCAATATCTGCGCGGTGTGAGGACCAAAACCGTACCGGCCCGCCTTGTAGGCCACCGGCTCAACCCCCAGGTTCTGGTGAATGGTCTGTTTCAGGACCATCAGTTTCTCCCGCTCCAGCGGTGCAGGCAGGTTGCCGGGGTAGGTGTTTGCCCGGGTGAGTTTTTCCCGGACCGGGGGGTTTACCCAGGGGTGGAGATGCGCACCGATCTCACACTGGCCCCGGTCAACAAACTCCCGCAGCTTACGATACCCCTGAGTTTGGCTGGCAATGGGGTAATCGATGACGTAACAGGGCCGGATACCATAGTCGTTGAAGATATCCTGGGCCCGGCCGATGTAATCCATGGCCGTCACCTGTCGGGCCGCCGTATCCGGCTCGGCGGTCCAGTCAAACTCTTCTTCGGTGTCGACCACCACAACCAGCTGCGGAGGTGCCTCGGAAGGCCACTCAATGTACCGTCTGTTTTCGAACATGCGTCCCTTCTGTCCGTTATGGCTCTCAGCGTACCGAGGTAAGGCTGAAATCCTTTGCAACATACAACCGGACGGCGTACTGCTGCTCGTCCGAATCCTCGGCCTTGCGCAAGACCCAGGCCTGGCGAAACTCAACGCCGGTTCTGATGTCTTCGGCCAACTGCCGGCTTACCCCGAGTATCAACTGGTGCCTTTGCTGACGGATCGCACGGGTCTCGACATCGGAATCCCCCTGCCAGCTATACGCCACGTACAGGCGGTGCAGGTTGGTAAGTTCTACGCCAAGGTTGGCCGCCGCACCGTAATTGTAGGTCTCCAGCCCCGAGAGCTCAGACTCCAGACGCTCGCCGCGCAAAAGCACGCTGAGATTGCAGGCGGTACATAGCCCACGGGTGGAATGCGAAAGAATCAGTTCGTCGCTGATCACCAGCTCACGCAGCTCGATTGTTTCCGGGAAAAAAAGTTGCAGGATCGGAGGCAGGTTAAGGGAGAGATCCGTGGTGCTGTCCGAAAGCTCCCGGTGGTATTCAATCGATGACTGGGACTCAGGCCAGATCCAGACGCGGGTCAGGTAGCCGGTAAAGGCGTCACTGTCCCTGGTAGTTTGCCCCGGATAATCGGATTCAGACCAGCTCTGCCCGGCTGCCATGCTGAAGAATCCGGCCTCCAGTTCTCGCTCGTATGTGAACTGGGCGGTATCAATCGTGCTCTCTACCGCGTCTTCGTCTGCCCAGCTTCTTCGCGCTACTAATCCGCCGCGGGAGCGCTCGGATAACTGCCGCATGAACTCGGCACTGACGGTCTGGGACTCTGAATCGTCAAGGTCACCGCTTCCGAAACTTTTGCCCACCTGGCCTGCCAGACGCAAGGACGACAGTGCTCCGGGGTAAAAGGTAAGGCCGGCCCCGCCAGTGAGCGTATTGCGGGTGTCGTAATCGCCGGCGTTGAGCGCAAAGCCGGTGTTGTTTCTTACCGACTGCACCGAATGGCCAAGATTGAAGTCCAGGGGGTTGGCGGGTGCTGCCCAGGAGTATCTTGCGGCGCCATTAATGGAGCTGGAGTCGGTCTGGTCGCCGGTTGGCAGGCTCCTGGAGGTGGACAGGGTGCCGCCGTAATTCAGGGCCAGGTGGCTGGCACCGCTGCGCAGCGCGCCCCCAAGCTGGCCGGTGAGCCCGGCTCCGGGTTTGGTGTTGTCACGGGAACCGGTGAGGGTCTCTGTTTGGGTATACACCGCCTCGCCATACGCAGAGGCAGAACCCGAGATACTTTCTACGGTATCCGACAGTGACTGCCCGAGCGCCGGCATACTGACACACACCATACCCGCCACTATCGGGCCGCTGACCCTTCTGAACCCTGCCCCGGTATGCTTCATGGCTTCACTCCTGGAAAACCAGTCCGGCAAACTTCTGCGGATCAACCACTTCGACACATTCGGCCACTGCGTCTGCAGTAACCTCCCCGAAAGGCACACCAAAGACGATCTGGTCTGCAAAGCGTTCCAGAATGCGCGCTTCTGTGCTGCGGCGTAGCGGTGGTGTGTTGAGAATAATGCAACGATCGGGGTATCGATGCTTCAGTTCATGCATCAGATCGCGCATGCGGACCGAGGCGAATAATTCCACGGCGTGCGTTACCCGGGTGCCGGCCGGCACAACGGTTAAGCGGTCAACACCACTGGCATAAAGGATCGACCGGATATCCGTTTGGTTATGGGCAACGTAATCGGTGACGCCCTTCTCCATCGGCGTGGACACCAGATCTGGCAGGGTCCGATCGTAGGGGTCGCAATCCACCAGCAACGCCGAGGTGTGAGCGTCCATCGCGAAGGCGGCGGCCAGATTGTATGCGGTGCGCACCGAGCCCGCCTCGCTGCTGAGACTGCTGTACATCACGGTAAACGCCGTGTTGCCTGCCCGGTTCCGGAGCTGGATACGGATCTCCCGATAGGCGTCCATTACCCGCTTGTCGGGCATGCCCGGATAGATAATTTTCCGCTCCTGCAGCTGCTCGGCAGTCCAGGGCCTGGGGTTCGCGATCAGCTCCAGGGACAAGGTCGGATCATAGACCATGGGCCGGTGATCGGCGGTATCGGTGAGCAACGGCGGCATATCGGGAATCCGGCTTCGTGTGCCGGTCAACGGACGTTCCTTGCGGTAATCGTCGTCCGTCTGGACCTGCTGCTGGCGCCGCTCTTTCTGACTCTTCAGCAAGGCTTTATAAAGTTTGTTGTCGTCCATCAGCGCCCCTCACCACCGAACAGGTTCATCACCTTATTCAGCAGCTGCTCCGGCGTTACGCCCATCACGCTGAACAACAGGAATGCCAGATAAGCCATCATGAACAGCCCCAATACCAGAAACAGTGCCACCACATCTTTGCGGAACAAGCGCTCTTTCCAGGTACTGTTGTAACGCGGAATACTGGCCAGAACAGGAATCGCTGGCGGCAGAGCAAGTTGCAAGGTACGCGGAGCACGGACCCGCTGATCAAACATGACCAGCAGCACCAGCAAGCCCAGAACCGTGGCACTGCCCAGAAAAGGCCCGGCGATCCCGACCTGGTATAACTGCAGGCCATCCCAGCTGACCGGATAGGACGCCGGCTCCTGGATTTTGTAACTCACACCCTCGCCCTGGGCATCCAGAGTCATGGTCAGGCGCGCACGCTCCCGGCGCTGCAACATATCCTCGTACACATCCCGGGTAACATCGTAATCCCGGGTGAGCTCGCTTAACTCTGCCTGATTCTCTGCAACCCGCTCACCCCGCAGAAACGCTTCGTCGAGCAAACCCTGTAGCGATGCCAGCCGGTTTTTCTGTACTTCAAGCCTGGTGGTGCTTTCCGCCAGCTGGAGCTTCAGGCTTTCGTAGACCGGGTTCTCCATTACCTCGGTCAGAGCGCCTTCCAGCTGGCCTTCAGGCTGAATAACCACCTGATACTCCAGATCGTCAATCTGGGCCAGAACGGACACCACGTCCGGATGCCTGGGATGGTATTGCAACAGCAGCGAATCGCGCTCCTGACGCAGGGCAGCCAGACGCCGCTCGGCTGAGGACTGTCCGGGGTTAAGGGTAATCCGGCGCACCGGCTGTTCGTTGTTCAGCTGTTCGCGGGTCAGTTTAACCTGGGATTCTGTCTGCTCAATTTCGAGTTTCAGAGTCTCGATATCGCCCCGCAAGCGCTCGATCCGGGCCGTTACGTTGCTTTCGGTACCGTCCTGATTCTGGGCACGAAAGGTTTTCAGTCTCTGCTCAGCTTCTTCGAGCTGACGCTGGTATGCCTTAACCTGAGAGTCGATAAACTCAAACGCGCCCTGGCTCTCTGAGCGCTTTTTACGGGCGGTCCGCTCCAGAAAGCGGTTTAACACCGAGCTCAGTACCTGGAACGACTGATCCGGCTGCCGGCTCCGATACGTCAACTCCAGAAAGCTCCGGTTGGTGATCCGAAGATTGACCTGACTGCGCAGTGCCGAAATCACCTGGTTACGTTGCTGATCATCCGCAGCACCGGCCAGCAACCCGGTATCCACGGCGACCTGCTCCAGAAAGCTCCGGCTTTGAATAAGCTCCCGGGCCTCATTGATACGGTCCAGCTGCGAGACTTCTGCCTGGCCCCGCAAAAGCGGTTGCAACACACTACTCTGGTCGGCATAGAGCACCGCATGAGAGGTGTAGGTTTTCGGGGTCATGAAGGCGATGGTCAGTACACCTGCGGTGACCAGCATAAAAATGACGGCGGCCAGCACCCGCTTTCGGTAAAGCTCAAGCTTTACCGCCCGCACCGTATCAATCAGATACTGGAGATCCATCAGAGCTCACCACGAAACAGCTGTTTTCTCGGGACGCTGATGACATCACCGGGCTGCAGGGAATGGTTGAGGCTCATGTCTCCGTCCCTGAGCATGGCCCCGAGGTCGAGCCCGTAAGTCTGGTACTGGTCGTCGATCACCCGGGTAAGCGTTGCACGGCCTTCGGCAGCAAAATCCGTCAGCCCCCCGGCAAGCAACACCAGATCGAGTACGGTCATGCCCGGCTGAAACGCGACAGACTGGGGCGACATCACCTGGCCGGTAATACGGATGCGATTGCGAAACTCTTTACTCACCGGGTTGGTGACCATCACCGCGACTTCCGGCGTACGGATGTATTCCGATAAACCCTCAGTGATTTCCGAAGCCAGGGTTTCGGGCCGCTTGCCCTCGGCCTTGACATCACCCATCAAGGGCAACGAGATATAGCCATCGGGCCGCACAGTAATCGTCTGGCCCAGCTCGGGGTTGCGCCAGACGTGCACCGTGACGGTATCGCCCACACCAATCTCGTACGCTTCGGGCTCCAGCGACGAAGCCGGTGGCATACTCTCGGATGACGGCAGCCCCGAACAGGCTGCCATCATCACCGCAAACAGGGCCAGCACGCCGCCTCTGATTACAACCAAGGTACTCATGTAGAACCTCCTGTTCCCTTTTTTGTTATCGCGGTTTGATTCACCGAACGCCTTTGCCCAGCAGTACCACCTCTGCGGTCTGGATCATGATCAGAAAGTCCATCAGCAGGCTACGGTTCTTGGAGTAGTAAAGGTCGTATTCCAGCTTTCCCCGGGCATCGTCAACAGATGCACCATAAGGGTATTTAAGTTGAGCCCAGCCCATCAGGCCAGGCCGAACGTAATGACGGGTGTCATAAAACGGAACTTTTTCCCGCAGCTCCGAAACAAACTCGGGCCGTTCCGGCCTGGGGCCGACGATACTCATGTCGCCGCGCAGAACATTGTAGATCTGGGGTAGCTCGTCCAGCCGGGTGTTGCGGATAAACGTTCCCACCCGGGTAACGCGGGAATCGTTCGCGGCTGCCCAGATGGCTCTGCCGTCTTTTTCAGCATCCTTGCGCATGCTGCGAAACTTGAAAATCCGGAACTCCCTGCCCTGCAAGCCCACCCGTGTCTGGGAGTAAAGCACCGGGCGGCCGGTTTCCAGCATGATGGCAAGCGCTGTCACCAGCATGAACGGCAGGGTGAGAACCAGCAACACCAGCGCCAGGGCGATATCCACTGCGCGCTTGCCCCATTGCTGGCGGCGAGAGGTCTGAAAACCGTCCGAGAAGACGATCCACGAGGGATGGACAAGGTCGAGCTTTACCTTCTTCAGTTCCCGTTCGTAGAAGTCTATGCCGTTGGTGACCGCAATCCCCCGCAACTTGCATTCCATCAGCTCAGGAACCGGCAGCCAGCCGCCTTCGCTCCGGCGCCGCTCCTGTTGCAGCACCACGATCTCGGAAATCCGGTTTTGCTTGCAGTACTGGTAAATGTCGGCCGGTGCCGTGATAAGCCGCTCGGCTGACACATCGACCGTGCCTGAATCAGAGATGCAGCCCAGGATCCGTACGCCGAGCGCCCGCATGTTCCGGTCGTACTCATCAAGTAACCGGGCGGCAAACGGGCCGGAACCGAATACCACCACCCGCCGCACCAGTTTTTCGGAGTCTACAACCACAAAGAACAGGCGGCGCAGCATGATGACCACCAGCGAGGACAACAGCACTGCCCAGAACAGCTTGGTACTGCCGGGGTCCAGACCCGGGAGGAAGGCGTAGATCAGAAGGAGGCCGATTCCCCCCAGAAAGCAGTAAGCCACCAGGGTGCGGAAATACAGTTGGGGTACGGTCTCCTGGACGATGCCGGCATAGCCTCCCATGGCGAGGGTACCCAGGCTCAGGATAACGGCGAACATAAGCGACGAGGAGACATCGGACGATGCAGTCTGCTCGGCCCCGAACGGGGACACGGCTGCCAGAACTGCGAAAATCCCCAGCAGCACCACAAACTCAAGTACACCTAGTACCAGATACGGTATATGAAGGTAGTGTTTACGGAACCGGATATACGACACATTAAACTTCCTTGTCGGCTGCCGATACTGCCAGCGACAACGCAACCTGTTCACAGTGCCCGCAATGCGTCACTGTTCCTTTTTTAAACTATAGATCATTCTGCGCCGGGCACCTGCCAGGCTCAAGCTGATTGTATCGTTTTGTAACCATCTTTTACATTGTTTTATGATTCTGTATCACTATTCTCCAGAGACCGATTGTTTTCGCTTCTCTGCTGGGCGAAAATCAATCGATAGTCGTACAGGGAAGGAAATCCTATGTCAGGCCGGAAGCTGTCCAGCAAGCCGTTACACGCGATGAGCATTGATGTGGAAGATTACTTTCACGTAGCGGCCCTCTCGGGTGTGATAAAACCGGCACAATGGGGGGAGCTGCCCTCCCGGGTCGAACAGAACACGCAAAGGCTGCTCCGCCTGTTCGAACGGCATCAGATAAAAGCCACATTCTTTGTTCTGGGCTGGGTGGCCGAACGTTATCCGGCGCTGGTGCGGGATATTGACCAGGCCGGCCATGAGGTAGCATCCCACGGCTACAGCCACCAGTTGATTTACCGGCAGACACCTGAGGTGTTTCGTGACGAGACCCACCGCTCCAAAGCCCTGCTTGAGGACATCGTCGGGAAACCAGTGGATGGCTATCGTGCTGCCAGCTACTCCATCACCCGCGATTCGCTCTGGGCACTGGACATACTTGCCGAGTGCGGTTTTCGCTGGGACTCCAGCATTTTTCCCATCCGCCACGACAACTACGGCATCCCTGGCTCACCACGTGCGCCCTACAGCATCCGGACCCAAAACGGTGCGGTACTGCAGGAGTTCCCGCTGACCACTGCCAGGGTGTTCGGGGTGCCGGTTCCTGCAGCGGGCGGTGGCTATTTCCGGCAGTTTCCCTACCCCGTGTTCAGAGCCCTGTTCAATAACGCCTCGGGTAACGGCCAGCGGCCGCAGATGTTCTACCTCCACCCATGGGAAATTGATCCCGGGCAGCCCAGATTTGACAACGCAAGCTGGTTCTCCCGGTTCCGTCACTACACCAATCTGGACAAGTGTGAAGCGCGTCTGGAAAGGCTTGTGCAAGACTTCCGGTTTGGCACCGTCAGCGAGAGCTTCCGAGCCTATCGGCCAGATCAGCAACCCCTCAGTACCCAACAAATTCTGGGAATGGCCTGAGCACTCTAAGGACGTCATCATGTATCTGGATTTTTTCGGACTGCACCGCCACCCGTTCCGCATAACCCCGGAAGACGATTTCATTTACATGAGCCAGCAACACTCCCGGGCTTATGTTTACATGTCATCCGCCATCTGGAACTCGGAAGGCTTTGTGATCATCAGTGGTGAAATCGGTTCGGGAAAGACCACGCTGCTCAAAAAGACGATCCGCAATCTTGAGGGCAACCTCAAACTGCTGAACATCTCCTATACCAATCTGGAAGCACGGGATCTCTTTGCCCTGATCCTGCGCAAGGCGGGCCTGGACGTAAAGAACGACACAAAGGTAGCAATGCTGTTCCAGATTACCGAGTACCTGGAGGCGATGGCCCGCAATGGTACGCCGGTGGTGCTGGCCATTGACGAAGCCCAGAACCTGACGCGCGAGAATCTTGAAGACATCCGGATGCTGACGGGAATGGAAAGCGTGGGCGGGCCTTCCATGCGGGTGATCCTGCTCGGCCAGCCAGAACTGCGACAGGCGATTACTGCGATCCCCCAACTCGCCCAGCGGGTGAAGCTGTTTTTTCATCTGGAAGGGCTTTCCCAGGCCGAAACCGCAGAGTATATCGATTACCGCCTGCTGGTATCCGGCCACGGCGGAAACAAGCTGTTTGATGATGCCACGGTGAAAGAAATTCATAAAATCAGCAACGGCATCCCCAGGCTGATCAATAAGCTGTGTGACGGCATGCTGATGTGTGCCTATTCCGAAGACCGGCCGTTTATCGACCCCCACGACCTGCAGTCCATTCGTACCGAGATTCTGGGTGAAGAGCCTCTTCGTAACGTCAGGCATCCGGGCGTCAGGGTAGCCGATGCTCAGCAACCGGCAGAACCCTCGTTAAACGCTTCTCACACCCGGCAGGAACAGAACCTCGACCGCATTGCAACAGCGCTGGAGCGCATCGAAGCCAGACTCGCCAGGCTGTTCCCCGATGACCATGGCAGCGAACGGGTGAGTAAGGTGCCGGACAATCTGGCCAGCCTGCCCCGGAAAAAATAACGCCCTGGGCTTCCAGGGCGTTACGATCGCGGCCGGCCTGTCTGGCGTTCAGGTCAGAAGGTATCGCCGGGTACCCGTACCCAGCCTTCCATAATGATACGCGCGCTGCGGCTCATGATGGCTTTGGTGGCCGTCCACTGCCCGTCCATCTCGTTTGCCTCTGCCCCCACCTGAAGGGTGCCGGAAGGATGGCCAAAGGTAACTGCGGTACGATCTCCCCCACCAGCCGCGAGATTAACCAGCGTACCGGGAATGGCAGCAGCGGTGGCGATGGCCACGGCGGCGGTCCCCATCATCGCGTGATGAAGCT
>Ga0079223_10001281_pt1 | contig 14752 bp, 15 predicted proteins | sample Stecom2011_FD_75072 | JGI IMG/M metagenome (GOLD analysis project Ga0079223, IMG submission 75072) | Agricultural soil microbial communities from Utah to study Nitrogen management - Steer compost 2011 | ecosystem: Environmental > Terrestrial > Soil > Agricultural land | place: USA: Utah... | reverse complement strand
CTGGAACAGCTGCGCGCGCTCTGGCACGGGGTGCGCATCCATGTGGCCGATGCCCTGGAGGCGCCGCCCACCGGCGTGGACACCCCGGAAGACCTGGCGCGCGTCCGCCGGCTGCTGGGCGCCTGACATGAAGGTGCTGTTCGTCTGCCTGGGCAACATCTGCCGCTCGCCGACCGCCGAGGGGGTGTTCCGCCAGCGCCTGCGCGAGGCCGGCATGGACGGCCGGGTGACGGTGGATTCCGCCGGCACGGCCGCCTGGCATGTGGGCAAGGGGCCGGATCCGCGCACCTGCCGTGCCGCGCTGCGGCGCGGCTACGACCTCAGTCCGCTGCGCGCCCGCCAGGTGGCGGCGGAGGACTACCGGCGCTTCGACCTCATGCTGGCCATGGATCACGACAACCTGCTGCGCCTCAAGGAGTTTCGCCCTGACGGGGCCCGGGCCGAACTGGACCTGTTCCTCGGCCGCTACGGCCTGGGGCGAGGCGTGGTGCCCGATCCCTACCATGGCGGCGCCGAGGGCTTCGAGCAGGTGCTGGATCTCATCGAGGCGGGTTGCGACGCGCTGATCAGCGAAATCAAGGGGCGCCTGTGAGCCTGACCGTCATCACCGACCAGTCCCTCAAGGCGTTCAACACCTTTGCCGTGGCCGTGCGCGCGGCGCACTACGCCGAGGCGCACAGCGAGGCGGAGGTGCGCGAGGCGCTGGCGCTGGCCCGGGACCGGGGCTGGCCGCTGCTGCCCATCGGCGGCGGCAGCAACCTGCTGCTGACCCGCGACCAGGACGCCCTGGTCCTGCGCATGGCCCTGCGCGGCCGGCGTATCCTGGCCGACGATGGCGAGGCCGTGGTGGTCGAGGCCGAGGCCGGCGAGCCCTGGCATCCGTTCGTGCTCTGGACCCTCGAGCAGGGCCTTTGCGGTCTGGAGAACCTCAGCCTGATTCCCGGCACCGTGGGCGCCGCGCCCATGCAGAACATCGGCGCCTACGGGGTGGAGATCAAGGATCGCTTCGCGGGCCTGACCGCGCTGGATCGCCAGAGCGGCGAACTGCGCGAATTCGACCTGGAGGGCTGCCAGTTCGCCTACCGGGACAGCCTGTTCAAGCGCCAGAGCGGCCGTTGGCTGATCCTGCGGGTGCGCTTTCGCCTGCAGCGCACGCCGGCGCTGCGACTGGACTACGGGCCCCTGCGCCAGTACCTGGCCGCGCAGGGTTGCGCTGCGCCGACGCCGCTGGACGTCAGTCGCGCGGTGTGCGCCATCCGCAGCGAGAAGCTGCCCGATCCCGCTGTGCTGGGCAATGCCGGCAGCTTCTTCAAGAACCCGCTGGTGCCGGCCGAGCAGGCGCAGTGCCTGCGCGAGCGGCATCCGGGGCTGGTGGCCTATCCGGCCGAGGCAGGCCAGGTGAAGCTGGCCGCGGGCTGGCTGATCGACCAGGCCGGCTGGAAAGGTTTCCGCGATGGCGACGCGGGCGTGCACGACAGGCAGGCGCTGGTGCTGGTCAATCACGGGCAGGCCAGCGGTGCCGAACTGCTGGCTCTGGCGCGACGCATCCAGGCAGACATTGCCGCGCGCTTCGGCGTGGCGCTGGAGATCGAACCCAACGTCTGGTGAAGCTACCGGGGAGCCGGCGCGCTCCAGGCCGCAGGGCTGAACAAATGGAGAAACAAAAAGGGGATGCCGATCGGCATCCCCTTTTTGTTCAGCAGGACCGCACTCAGGAGTGCAGGCGCGTCTGCTGCTCGGCTTCTTCCGCCGGGGTCTCGGCCTCGACCTGGGTAGCGGCCTCGTCCTTGCCCTCGGCTTCCTGAGCCTGGCTTTCCAGGTTCTTGGCTTCGAGCGGCTGCTCGGCGGCGTCCGTAACGGACTCCACGGCTTCCGCTGCCGGCGCGGCGACTGGCTCGACGGCTGCCACGGCCGGGGCGGCTTCGTCGGCGACCGGCTGGGGCTCGGCGGCTACCGGCTCGGGCTCCGCCACCGGAGCGGCCTGGGCGGCGGCTTCGGCTGCAGCGGCCTCACGGGCCAGGCGCGCGGCCTCTTCCTGTTGACGGCGGCGGATCTCGCGCGGGTCATTGGGTGCGCGGCCAGTCGGGCGGGCCGGTACGGGAGCCGGAGCCACGGCCGGCGTCTCGACCACGGTGGGCTGAGGTGCCGGTGCGCTGACTTCCTGGGCCACGGGCGCGGCGGCCACCGGCTCGACGGCCGGAGCCTCAGCCACGGCCGGCGCGGCTTCCGGGGTCGGCTCGCTCGGGCGGGCCTGCTCGATGACCGGCTGCGGTTCGGGTTGGGCTTCCTGGGCTTCCGACTGGGCAGCGGCCGGGGCGGCGGTGACGCTGTCGGCGGCTTCGCCGGCCAGGGTGGCGGCCACGGCGCTGGCCGCGATCAGGCTGGCATCCTGCGGTGCGTTCGGATTCTCTTCCGTGCTCTCGGCCGGCAGCAGACCGGCTTCCTGCTGGCGCTCGCGGCGGTTGCTGCGGCGACGCTGGCCACGGGAGCGGCGGCGCGGACGATCATGCTCGCTGCCTTCCTGCTCATGAGCCTGGCTTTCCTCGGTATTCAGCAGCTCTTCTTCCACGGACTCCACCGGCTCGGGACGCGGCCTGCGCTCCTCACGGTGCGGGCGTTCCTCGCGCTGCGGACGCTCGGCGCGCTCGCGGCGGGCCTCCGGGGCCTGCTGCGGCTCGCGTGCCTGACGCTCTTCGCGGGGCTGACGATCCTCGCGCGGCTGGCGCTCGGCGCGGGGCTGGCGACGGTTTTCCTGGCCTTCACGGGCTTCACGCGCCTCGCGGGGCTGGCGTTCTTCACGCGCCTGCTCATTGCGCGGCTTGCGCTCCTCGTCGCGGCGACCATCGCGGCGGCGGTTCTGCTGGCGACCGTTGCGACGCTCCCCGCTGGTGCGCTGGGCGGTTTCGCGGCCGGACGGCTCGGCGGGCTTGTCGGACTCGTCCTTGCGCAGGCGGCCGATCAGGCTGCGGATCTTGCTCAGGAAGCCGGCGCTGGGGGCGGCGGCCAGCGGCGCCGGCGCGGCGGCGGGTGCGGTGGCAGGGGCCGGGCGGTCATGGGCAACGGTCTTTACCGCGGCTTCCTGGCGAACCAGGGTGCGGGTGGCGCTGACCGGCTGCACTTCCTCGTTTTCGGTGGGGGTCATCTCGTAGCTGGAATGGCCGGCGATCAGCTCGGGGCTGTCGTCGCGCAGGCGCTGCACTTCGAAATGCGGGGTGTCCAGGTGCGCATCGGGCAGGATGTAGATGCGGGTGCGGGTGCGCAGCTCGATCTTGGTGATGGCGTTGCGCTTCTCGTTGAGCAGGAAGGCGGCCACCTGGAAGGGCACGCGGGCGCGCACCTCGGCGGTGCGGTCCTTGAGGGCCTCCTCCTCGATCAGGCGCAGGATGGCCAGGGACAGGGATTCCACGTCGCGGATGATGCCCTGACCGTTGCAGCGCGGGCAGACGATGCCGCTGGTCTCGCCCAGGGACGGACGCAGGCGCTGACGGGACATTTCCAGCAGGCCAAAGCGCGAAATGCGACCGATCTGCACGCGGGCGCGGTCGGCTTCCAGGGCCTCGCGCATCTTGTCTTCCACGGCGCGCTGGTTCTTGGCCGGGGTCATGTCGATGAAGTCGATGACGATCAGGCCGCCGATGTCGCGCAGACGCAGCTGGCGGGCGATTTCCTCGGCCGCTTCCAGGTTGGTCTGCAGGGCGGTTTCCTCGATGTCGCCGCCCTTGGTGGCGCGCGCCGAGTTGATGTCGATGGAGACCAGAGCCTCGGTCGGGTCGATGACGATGGAGCCGCCGGAAGGCAGCTTCACTTCGCGCTGGAAGGCGGTCTCGATCTGGCTTTCGATCTGGAAGCGGTTGAACAGCGGCACGCTGTCCTGATACAGCTTGATCTTGCTGGCGTACTGCGGCATCACCTGCTGGATGAACGCCAGGGCCTCTTCATGAGCCTCGAGGCTGTCGATCAGCACCTCGCCGATGTCCTGGCGCAGGTAGTCGCGGATGGCGCGGATGATGACGTTGGATTCCTGGTAGATCAGGAACGGGGCGGGGCGGTCCTGGGAGGCTTCCTTGATCGCGGTCCACAGCTGGATCAGGTAGTCCAGGTCCCACTGCAGCTCCTCGCTGGAGCGGCCCAGGCCGGCGGTACGCACGATCAGGCCCATGTCGGCCGGGGCGTTCAGGCCGTTCAGCGCTTCGCGCAGTTCGTTGCGCTCCTCGCCCTCGATGCGGCGGGAAATGCCGCCGGCGCGGGGGTTGTTGGGCATCAGCACCAGATAGCGGCCGGCCAGGCTGATGAAGGTGGTCAGGGCCGCGCCCTTGTTGCCACGCTCTTCCTTTTCAACCTGGACAATGACTTCCTGGCCTTCCTTCAGCACGTCCTTGATGTTGACGCGACCGCCTTCGGGGGCCTTGCTGAAGTATTCGCGGGAGATTTCCTTGAGGGGGAGGAAGCCGTGGCGTTCTGCGCCGAAGTCGACGAAGGCGGCTTCAAGGCTGGGTTCGATGCGGGTGATGCGGCCCTTGTAGATATTGGCCTTCTTCTGTTCTCGGGCCCCGGACTCGATGTCCAGGTCGAACAGACGCTGGCCATCGACGAGTGCGACGCGCAACTCTTCTGGTTGGGTCGCATTAATCAGCATTCTTTTCATGTTGTACCGTTGCTTTCCGGGCTTCCGGATACGGCAAACGGCACACACGACTCTCACGGTCGGTGTCGGGCGCGTTCAGCAGCGGCATGGCCGCTGCAGTGTCAAGCGAGTGCCGGTCAGTCGGACCGGGCCCGCGACGAACGTCTCCTGCTACAACTGGCATGCAGGAGCATTGAATCAGGAGGAGGAATCAACCTGCGGATGTGGACGGGAAGCGTCTCGAGAAGCCTGATGCTACACAGTCCGGAGGTTGTGCATCTCCACCCTACACGATCCTAGAAAATCGGGTGCCGCTTACAGATTCCGTAGCGGGTTGTCATTATCGCGCCCAGTGACTCCTGGTCGCGCGTCACAATTCAAGGCTTGGATTCCGGGGGCCCGCATGGCGCTGCGCAACTGCCCGGGGGACGGCCTGACGTCCTGTAATGAGGTAGCCCAAGCGGAGCGGCGTTCTTGGCAGCGCTCACGACTCGGCCGCTTTTGGCGGCGTCCGCGACTATAGCAGCTCTCAATAAGTGCTTCAATTCCAGCAAAGTTGCTATTATGGCGCCCCATGAATACGACCCCCTCTCCGACCTCCGGCGTTCAGCTGCTGGAGGTCGCGCCGGAACTGGCCGGCCAGCGCATCGACAATTTCCTGCGAACGCAATTGAAAGGTGTCCCCAAGACGCTGATCTATCGCATCCTGCGCAAGGGAGAGGTGCGCGTGAACAAAGGGCGCATCAAGCCCGAGTACAAGCTGCAGGCCGGCGATGTGGTGCGCGTGCCGCCGCTGCGCCTGGCCGAGCGCGACGAGCCGGTGCCGGTGGCCCAGGGGCTGCTGGAGCGCCTCGAGGCGGCCATCGTCTACGAGGACAAGGCCCTGCTGGTGATCAACAAGCCGGCCGGCATTGCCGTGCATGGCGGCAGCGGCCTGGCCTTCGGTGTGATCGAGGCGTTCCGCCAGTTGCGTCCCGAAGCCAGGGATCTGGAGCTGGTGCACCGCCTGGACCGGGATACCTCCGGGCTGCTGATGATCGCCAAGAAGCGCAGCATGCTGCGTCACCTGCACGAGGCGCTGCGTGGTGACGGTGTCGACAAGCGCTATCTGGCGCTGGTGCGCGGCAGCTGGCCGACCTCCAAGAAGAAGGTCAGCGCGCCGCTGCTGAAGAACAACCTGCGCTCGGGGGAGCGGATGGTGGAGGTGAACCCCGAGGGCAAGGAAGCGCTTACCGAGTTCCGCGTCGTGCGCCGCTTCGGGGAGTTTGCCACCCTGGTCGAGGCCAGTCCGATCACCGGACGCACCCACCAGATCCGCGTGCACGCCCGCCACGCCGGGCATGCCATTGCCGGTGATCCCAAGTACGGCGACGAGGCCTTCAGTCGCGAGATCCGCGAACTGGGCGGCAAGCGCTTGTTCCTGCATGCGCACCGGCTGAGCGTTGTGCTGCCGGACGGAGAGCGCCTGGAACTGGAGGCGCCCGTCGACGAGATGTGGGAGCAGACCCTGGAGCGACTGGGTGCCTGACTACGAGCTGCTGATCTTCGACTGGGATGGCACGCTGGCCGACTCCGTGGCGCGGATCGTCGAGTCGGTGCGCGCCGCCGCCCATCTTCTCGACCTGACGCCCCCCGACGAGCCGGCGATCCGCGGCATCATCGGCCTGGGCCTGCCGGAGGCCATCGCCGCCCTGTATCCCCATCTGGATGCGGATGAGGTGGAGCGTTATCGGCAGGCCTACGCTGATCACTACCTGACCCTCGACGAGGAGCCGCCGCCGCTGTTTCCGGGGGTGGCCGAAGGTCTGGAGACGCTGCGCGAAGCGGGCTACCGGCTGGCCGTGGCCACCGGCAAGAGCCGTCGCGGCCTGCAGCGGGTGCTGGCCGGGCATGGCTGGCTGGACTACTTCGAGATCACGCGCTGCGCCGACGAGTCCGGCAGCAAGCCCGATCCGCGGATGCTCCACGAGATCCTCGCCCACTGCGACGTGGCTGCCGAGCGTGCGCTGATGATCGGCGATGCCGTCTTCGATCTGCAGATGGCGCGCAATGCGGGGATGGACTGTGTGGCGGTCGGCTACGGCGCGCAGCCGCTGGAGCGCCTGCGGGCATTTTCGCCGCGCCGGGAAATCATGGAATTCGCCGAACTGCGCGACTGGTTGATGATGCCGGTGGCGCGGCGGCGCTCGCTTGAGGTGTTGAATGGCTGACGAATGGAAGGCGCCGGAAGAGAAGGCCGAGGACAAGAGCTGGAAACTGCTGGAGAAGGCCGTGCTGGCCAGCGTGCAGGAGCAGCGTCGGGCACGGCGCTGGGGCATCTTCTTCAAGATGCTGACCTTCGCCTACCTGTTCGGTGCCCTGCTGCTGTTCTCGCCCTGGAAGAGCGACTCCGGGGTGGTGAAGGCGGGCGGTGGTGCCCACACGGCGCTGATCGAGGTGCGCGGCATGATCGCCGACGAGGAGGCCGCCAGCGCCGACAACATCGTCGGCAGCCTGCGGGCGGCGTTCCGGGACGAGGGCACGCGCGGCATCATCCTGCGCATCAACAGCCCGGGCGGCAGTCCGGTACAGTCCGGCTACATCTATGACGAGATTCGCCGGCTGCGGGCGCTGCACCCGGACATCCGCGTCTATGCGGTGATCACCGACCTGGGTGCCTCGGGCGCCTACTACATCGCCAGTGCCGCGGATGCCATCTACGCCGACAAGGCCAGCCTGGTGGGCTCCATCGGGGTGACCGCCGCCGGCTTCGGCTTCGTCGGCACCCTGGACAAGCTGGGCATCGAGCGCCGCCTGTATACCTCGGGCGAGCACAAGGCCTTCCTCGATCCCTTCTCGCCGGCGCGTGCCGATGAGGCGGAGTTCTGGACCTCGGTGCTGGAAACCACTCATCGCCAGTTCATCGACAGCGTGCGCAAGGGGCGCGGCGATCGTCTGAAGGCCGACGAGCATCCCGAGCTGTTCTCGGGCCTGGTGTGGTCGGGCGAGCAGGCGCTGGAGCTCGGTCTGGTGGACGGCCTGGCCAGCAGCAGCCAGGTGGCGCGCGAGGTCATCGGTGCCGAGCGCCTGGTCGATTTCACTCGCAAGGAGTCGCCGCTGGACCGCTTCGCCAAGAAGCTGGGCGCCGGCGTGGCGACCTATCTCTCGCCCTGGCTGGGCCTGCAGGGTCCGGTGCTGCGCTGACGGCCGGCGGGTGCCCGGGTCAGGGCACCTGGATGCCTTCGGCCTCCAGCATATCCACCAGGCGGATCAGCGGCAGGCCGACCAGGCTGGTGATATCCTCGCCCTCGGTGCACCGGAACAGGCTGATGCCCAGCGCCTCGCACTTGAAGCTGCCGGCGCAGTCGTAGGGCTGCTCGGCGCGCAGGTAGCGTTCGATGCGGGCGTCATCCAGCTGACGAAAATGCACCGTGAAGGGCACGCAGTCCACCTGGCTGCGGCCGCTGCGCGCATTGTGCAGGCACAGGCCGGTGAGGAAGCTGACACTGCGGCCGCTGGCGGCGCGCAACTGCTCCCGGGCGCGCTCGAAGCTGCCCGGCTTGCCGATGAGCTGGCCATCCAGTACGGCCACCTGATCGGAACCGATGATCAGATGCTCCGGATAGCGGCTGGCCAGGGCCTGGGCCTTTTCCTGGGCCAGGCGCATGGCCAGGGCTGCGCCATCCTCTCCGGGAAGGGGGGATTCGTCGATTTGCGGGGCGGCGCAGTCGAAGGGCAGGCGCAGCCGGGACAGCAGTTCGCGGCGATAGGCCGAACCGGAGGCGAGCAGAAGGGGAGGCATGCATTCTTCCTTATATATAGGGATGCGTGGCGGGGAATTCTAAGCTCGCCGCAGCCCGGCGCACAGGAAGGAATATCCTTTGACAGGGGCAGGCTGGGTCCATAGAATCTCGCGCCTATGTTGAATGGGCCGATTCCACCTCACGTCGATCCCCGCAAGCTGGCTGATCGCGGCGCCGTGCTCCAGGGCGAAATATCCCTGAGCGCCCTGCCTCGACTGGCGGAGCAGATGGTCGATCATGCCGGTACGGTACGCGCGAAGCTGAGCTTCGAGCGTGACGAGCGCCGCGCGGTCGTCATCCATTGCGAGTTCGACGTCGAGGCCAAGATGGTATGCCAGCGTTGTCTGGACGTTGCCAGCCTGCCGATCCACGGCGAGTACCAGTACCTCGTGGTGGCGGAAGGCAGCGAACAGGTCGTGCCGAAAGGTTACGATGCGCTGGAGGTGGGGGAGGACCCACTGGACTTGCTGACACTGGTCGAGGATGAGCTGTTGCTGGCCTTGCCGATCGTTCCGGTCCACGATGACGACATCTGTCAGCAGCCGGCGGATCTGAACGCCCCCGAGCCGAGCGAGGATGAAGTTTCGCGGCCCAACCCGTTCAGCGTACTGGCGCAGTTAAAGCGCGACCCAAACGTTTAGGAGTTAATCAGTTATGGCTGTTCAGCAGAACAAAAAATCCCGTTCGGCACGCGACATGCGCCGCTCGCACGATGCCCTCGAGGCCAACGCTCTGTCCGTCGAGAAGAGCACCGGCGAGGTTCACCTGCGTCACCATGTTTCCCCGGAAGGCTTCTACCGCGGTCGCAAGGTGATCGACAAGGGCGCTGACGAGTAATCCTTGTCTGCCTCGGTCATTGCCATCGACGCAATGGGTGGGGACTTCGGTCCCCACTGCGTTGTTCCTGCCAGTCTGGCCTGCCTGGCGGAAAATCCCCTGCTCAGGCTGACACTCGTCGGTCAGGCACCCCTCCTCGAAAAGATCCTCTCGCGTCATCCCGACGCGGATCGTTCCCGTCTGAACATCGTGCACGCCTCGCAGGTCATCGACATGCAGGAGCGTCCGTCCCAGGCACTGCGTGGCAAGCCCGATTCCTCCATGCGCGTTGCCCTGGAGCTGGTCCGTGACGGTCGCGCGCGCGCCTGCGTGAGCGCCGGCAACACGGGGGCGCTGATGGCGCTGTCGCGTTATGTGCTCAAGACCCTGCCGGGTGTCGACCGGCCGGCCATGATGGCGGCCCTGCCGACCCGTACCGGCAGCTGCTATCTGCTGGATCTGGGCGCCAACGTGGACTGCTCGGCGGACAATCTCTACCAGTTCGCCGTCATGGGCTCGGTGGCCGCCGAGGCGCTGGGCGTGCGGCGGCCGCGGGTCGCGCTGCTCAACGTCGGCTCCGAGGACATCAAGGGCAACCAGCAGGTCAAGCTGGCCGCCAGTCTGCTGCGCGAGGCGCGGGGGCTGAATTTCATCGGCTACATAGAGGGCGACGGCCTGTACCGGGGCGAGGCCGATGTGGTGGTGTGTGACGGTTTCGTCGGCAACATCCTGCTCAAGTCCAGCGAGGGGCTGGCCGAGATGGTCGCCGAGCGCATTCGCGGGCTGTTCGAGCGCAGCCTGCCGGCCCGGGCGATCGGCCTGCTGGCCCTGCCGCTGCTGCGCACCCTGCGTCACGATTTGCGCCCGGCGGCGCATAACGGCGCCAGTTTCCTGGGGCTGCAGGGCATCGTGGTGAAGAGCCATGGTGGCGCGGCGCCCGAAGGCTTCCAGAGCGCCATTCGTCGGGCCTGCGAGGAAATTCGCGAAAATCTGCCCCAGCGTCTGCATGGCCGGCTCGGAGACCTGCTGTTATAGGTAGCCGAGTCGGATGTGACCGACCCGGGAGGGCGGTCATCCAATCCTCAATTCGTTGTGCTCCGCAGGTCGGGCACAGCGGTTTCGACGAAGACACAAGGGACCTTTATCCATGTCCGTAACCTCCGCATTCGTCTTCCCCGGCCAGGGTTCGCAGTCGCTCGGCATGCTGGGCGAGATCGGCGCCCAGCAGCGCATGGTGCTCGACACCTTCGCCGAGGCTTCCGAAGCGTTGGGCTATGACCTCTGGGCGCTGACCCAGAATGGCCCCGAGGAACAGCTGAACCAGACCGACAAGACCCAGCCGGCCATCCTCACCGCCTCCGTCGCGCTGTGGCGCCTGTGGCTGGCCGAGAACGGCTCGCGTCCGGCCTATGTCGCCGGCCACAGCCTGGGCGAGTACTCGGCGCTGGTCGCCGCGGGCAGCCTGCCGTTTGCCGCCGCCGTGAAGCTGGTGGAACTGCGCGGCCAGCTGATGCAGCAGGCGGTGCCGGCCGGGCAGGGCGGCATGGCCGCGATCCTGGGTCTGGAAGATGACGACGTGCGTGCCGCCTGCGCCGAAGCGGCCCAGGGCGAAGTGGTCAGCGCGGTGAACTTCAACGCCCCGGGTCAGGTGGTGATCGCCGGCAGCGCCGCCGCGGTGGCCCGTGCCGTGGAGGTCTGCAAGGCCAAGGGCGCCAAGCGCGCCATGCCGCTGCCGGTCAGCGTGCCGTCCCATTGCGATCTGATGCGTCCGGCGGCCGAGCGCTTCGCCGAGGCGGTGGCCGCCGTGAACTGGCAGGCACCGCAGATCCCCCTGGTGCAGAACGTCAGCGCCGATGTGGTCGATGATCTGGACACCCTCAAGCGCGACCTGCTGGCGCAGCTGTACAGCCCGGTGCGCTGGGTCGAGTCGATGCAGCGCCTGGGTGCCTGCGGCGTCACCGCGCTGGTCGAGTGCGGACCCGGCAAGGTACTCTCCGGCCTCAACAAGCGTTGCGTGAAGGGCGTCGACACCTACAACCTGGATACCCCCGAAGCCTTTGCGGCCACCCGCGCCGCCCTGGCTTGATCAAGGAGAATGTTCCAATGAGTTTGCAAGGCAAGGTTGCCCTGGTCACCGGCGCCAGCCGCGGCATCGGCCAGGCCATCGCCCTCGAGCTGGGCCGTCAGGGCGCTATCGTGGTGGGTACCGCCACCTCCGAGTCCGGTGCGCAGCGCATCGCCGAGACCCTGAAGGACAATGGCATCCAGGGCGGCGCCCTGGTGCTGGACGTGAGCAGCGACGATTCCGTGAATGCTGCCCTGGCGCAGATCCAGGAGCAGTACGGTCAGCTGGCGATCCTGGTGAACAACGCCGGCATCACCCGTGACAACCTGATGCTGCGCATGAAGGATGACGAGTGGTTCGACGTCATCAATACCAACCTGAACAGCCTCTACCGTTTGTCCAAGGCAGTGCTGCGCGGCATGACCAAGGCCCGTTGGGGTCGTATCATCAACGTCGGTTCCGTGGTCGGTGCCATGGGCAACGCCGGTCAGAGCAACTACGCGGCGGCCAAGGCCGGCGTGGAAGGCTTCAGCCGCGCGCTGGCCCGGGAAGTGGGTTCGCGTGGCATTACCGTGAACACCGTGGCGCCGGGTTTCATCGATACCGACATGACTCGCGAGCTGCCCGAGGCACAGCGTGAGGCCCTGCTGGGCCAGATCCCGCTGGCGCGCCTGGGGCAGCCGGACGAAATCGCCAAGGTGGTCGCCTTCCTGGCCTCCGATGGCGCCGCCTATGTCACGGGTGCAACGATTCCCGTCAATGGCGGCATGTATATGTAGCAGGAAAATGTGACCTCGACCGATGGCCCGTTGTCAGAAGGGCTATCCGAAATCATGTAGATTGGTCGGGTACGGATTTGCAAGCGATCAGGCCGGGAACTCCTGGCTTGAAATGTGAAAAACCCTTTCTATACACTTACCGGCAGTCCAGCTGCCTGGATTTGTCCATTAGGAGTGAAAACAAGGTATGAGCACCATCGAAGAACGCGTCAAGAAGATCGTTGCCGAGCAACTTGGCGTCAAGGAAGAGGAAGTCACCAACAGCGCTTCCTTTGTCGAAGATCTGGGCGCCGACTCTCTTGACACCGTCGAGCTGGTGATGGCCCTCGAGGAAGAGTTCGAGACCGAAATCCCGGACGAGCAAGCTGAAAAGATTACCACTGTCCAGGAAGCCATCGACTACATCACTGCCCACGCGCAATAAGTAGTCGCACGCTTTCCAGGCGAGAGAAGCCGCACAACCTTACGGGCGTGCGGCTTTTTCTTGCGGCGGGTCCTGCCCGCCAGCCTTCCGTCAGGTAGGCGGGAGGATGGCCGCAGCGGACGGCTGTGGTCTTTCCGTTAGTGAACAAGAGGACAAAACTGTGTCGCGTAGACGTGTCGTGGTCACCGGGATGGGTATGCTTTCACCGCTGGGTACCGATGTGCCGGGCAGCTGGGAAGGTATTCTGGCTGGCCGCAGCGGCATCGGTCCGCTTGAGCATATGGACGTCTCTGCCTATTCGACCCGTTTCGGCGGTTCGGTCAAGGGCTTCAACGTCGAGGAATACCTGCCCGCCAAGGAGGCGCGCAAGCTCGACCTGTTCATCCAGTACGGCCTGGCCGCCAGCTTCCAGGCAGTGCGTGATGCCGGCCTGGAGATCACCGACGCCAATCGTGAGCGCATCGGCGTGGTCATGGGCTCGGGCATCGGTGGCCTGACCAACATCGAGAACAACTGCAAGGCCCTGTTCGAGCAGGGGCCGCGGCGCATCTCGCCGTTCTTCGTGCCCGGCTCCATCATCAACATGGTGTCCGGCTTCCTGTCCATTCACCTGGGCATCCAGGGGCCGAACTATGCGGTGACCACCGCCTGCACCACCGGCACCCACAGCATCGGCATGGCCGCGCGCAACATCATGTACGGCGAGGCGGACGTGATGATCGCCGGCGGTTCGGAAATGGCCGCCTGCGGCCTGGGCCTGGGCGGCTTCGGCGCGGCCCGCGCGCTGTCGACCCGCAACGACGAGCCGACCCGCGCCAGCCGCCCGTGGGACAAGGAGCGCGATGGTTTCGTGCTGTCCGACGGCGCCGGCGCGCTGGTGCTGGAGGAGCTGGAACACGCTCGCGCGCGTGGGGCCACCATCTATGCCGAGCTGGTGGGCTTCGGCATGAGCGGTGACGCCTACCACATGACAGCTCCGCCGGAAAACGGCGCCGGCGCCGCGCGCTGCATGGTCAATGCCCTGCGCGATGCCGGCCTGAACCCGGAGCAGGTGCAGTACATCAACGCCCACGGCACCTCCACGCCGGCCGGCGACCTGGCCGAAGCGGCGGCCATCAAGTCGGTGTTCGGCGAGCATGCCTATCGGCTGGCGGTGTCCTCCACCAAGTCGATGACCGGTCACCTGCTGGGTGCCGCTGGTGCGGTCGAGGCCATCTTCAGCATCCTGGCGATCCGCGATCAGGTGGCGCCGCCGACCATCAACCTGGAGAACCCGGACGAAGGCTGCGATCTCGACTTCGTCGCCGGCGAGGCACGCGCCATGCCGATCGACGTGGTGGTGTCCAACTCCTTCGGGTTCGGCGGCACCAACGGCTCGCTGGTGTTCCGCCGGTTCAACGGCTGATGCTGAGCTGGGTTGACGGGCGCCCGGCTGCGCATCTGCCGCTGGGCGACCGTGGCCTGGCTTACGGTGACGGGCTGTTCGAAACCCTGCTGGTGCGCCGGGGCAGCCCGACGCTGCTGACGGAGCATCTGCAGCGTCTGCGCCTGGGCTGCGCCCGACTGGGCCTGCCGCTGGACGAACCCCTGGTTCGCGATGAGCTGCTGGCCTTCTGCGCCGAGCTGGGCGAGGGTGTGGCCAAGCTGATCCTCACCCGGGGCGACGGCCTGCGCGGCTACGCCCCGCCGGCCGAGGCCGCGCCGCGCCGGCTGCTGCTGGCCAGTCCGTTGCCAACCTACCCCTCCACACATGCCGAACAGGGCATCGAGCTGTATCCCTGCGCGCTGCGCCTTGCCGAGCAGCCGGCCCTGGCCGGGCTCAAGCACCTCAACCGTCTCGAACAGGTCCTGGCCCGAGCCGAATGGCAGGACGCCCGCTACGCCGAGGGCCTGCTGCGCGACCAGGTGGGGCGGGTCGTCGAGGGTGTGTTCAGCAACCTGTTCCTGGTCAGCGACGGCCGCCTGCTGACCCCGGCGCTGGAGCGCTGCGGCGTGGCCGGCGTGATGCGCGCCGCGCTGCTGCGGGAGGCGGCCGCCCGAGGGCTGGTCTGCGAGGTACGCGACATTGCCCATGACGAAATGCTCGCAGCGCAGGAAGTCTTTCTCTGCAACAGTGTCTACGGTGTCTGGCCGGTACGCCGGTTGCAATCCCACACATGGTCGCCCGGGCCGGTGACCCGTAAACTCCAGGGCATTGCCCGTACTCTGCTGGATGGTTGATGTGATACGTACATTGTCGAGGCTGCTGCTCGGCGGCCTGCT
>Ga0079223_10001280_pt1 | contig 14755 bp, 16 predicted proteins | sample Stecom2011_FD_75072 | JGI IMG/M metagenome (GOLD analysis project Ga0079223, IMG submission 75072) | Agricultural soil microbial communities from Utah to study Nitrogen management - Steer compost 2011 | ecosystem: Environmental > Terrestrial > Soil > Agricultural land | place: USA: Utah... | reverse complement strand
TTTATAAAACTTGCTTTGAAGCCTATGTTTATTACCTTTTAAAGACAAACCAGGTTGTGGAGTTTTTCTTTGAAGGGGGAAGAACAAGAACAGGAAAACTTTTAAAGCCTAAGTTCGGTCTCTATCAAATGCTCTTAGAGACTCACTCAAACCTTCCAGATGCCAAACCTCTAATGTTCATTCCAGTTTCTCTGGCCCATGAACATATTCCTGAGGAAAAAGCACATGCCCGTGAGTTGGGTGGGGCAAAGAAAGTTCCGGAAAGTGGAGCCCAGCTTTTTAAGCTCTTCAAGCTTTTTGGCAAGCGCCTGGGAACGATTCATATTCATTTCGGAAAAGGCATTATCATTGATCAGGTAAAAGGAGACTTGAAAGAGGAAACCCAGAAGCTTGCCTTTGAATGCTTTATTGCTGTCGGTAAGAATATGCCGGTAACACCAACTTCTCTTCTGGCCCTTATTATGCTTGATGAACCATCAGGGGCTATGACCTGGAAGCAAATTGAGGAAAGAGCAGAAGAGATTATTGACTATTGTTTAGCCGTTAAAATTCCTTTAACTCCTTCCTTGGAGAAAGATGAATTCAGAAATTCTCTTCGTTCAGCACTTGATATGCTTATCGGTGATAAAAAAGTTGAAGTTGTAAGAAGTGAAAAGTTGAATCAGATTTTTTATGTGATTAAACCTGATAGGAGAATCGAAGTTCTTTATCACAAGAACATGATCCTTCACCATTTTATTGTTCCAAGCATGATCAACTCCGCCTGGTTCAATGTGTTTAATGGTAATATTAAAGATGGTATGCAACTCACTCGTTATTTAATGAAGAAGAGAAAAGAGCTGAAGTATGAGTTCTATCTTCCAAGCATTAAGGAAATGATGAGTGAAGCGATGAGAATTCTTTCCTATGCTTTAGGGAGAGAAATTAAATCTTTTGATGAACTGATGAATTTTTCTTCGCAAGAGATGTTTCAGATTGCCACTAAAATTAAAAACTTCTCTACGGCCCTTTCTTACCTGTACGAGAGTTACTATATTTCTATTCTCGCAATTAACTATTTAAAGGCAGAACCTTTTACCCAGGATAAGTTCCTGTCGGTTGTTAAAGAATTATTTCAGCTAGAAATTGAGCATGGAAGGGTCATTCGTTATAATGAATCCTTTGCTGTGCCTATTCTCAAAGATACTCTGGTGCATTTTCAGAGCGAAAAGATTCTTGGCCGTACAGAAAGTAGAGAATTTGTCGTTAATGATCCTGAGAAACTGGAACGGGCCCTTGATCAATTCGTCAAAGATCTCAATGATCAGGTGGCCATTAACGTAAAATTTAACAAGGTGAACTTGTGAGAGAACAACTACCTAACTTACGTCTCCTTGGATTAGAGTCCAGCGAGTGGGGAAGGGATTGGGAAGTCCTTGTTCAAGAAATTGATCAAAAAATCGATGACTATGCTTTTGAGCTGGCTTCACAAGACATCTACATTGAGTTTACTCATTGGCCTGCTCTTTCTAAAGTGATGGTCTATAGATCAGTGATTGGCCCTTTGAAGGAAGTTGATTTACCATTGGTACTTACAGACTGGGAAAGTTTTCCTGTTAATCGTTTTGATCTAAAAGCCGATTCTTGGACAGAGTTGTTTGAAGAAATTTCCCAGATTCGCCAAGACCAGGAGCAAGCAACGGATTTCATCATTGTTTTTTCCCGGCGGTTAAATAAAGAACTCTCTTTTTATAAAAAAGTGTTGTTTCGTTAGTACTTGTCAGCTTAATGCTTACATTGTAATTTTTTGTTTATTTTCATGCCCAAAGAATTAATGGAGGTGGGTTATTACCGAGAAATTCCAAGAACCACGCGTAAATGAAAAGATTCGTGCCCAAGAAATTCGTCTTATTGGAGATGATGGCAAAGCGTATGGCGTGGTGACTCTAGCACAAGCAAAAATTATAGCTGAGTCAGAAGGATTAGATTTAATTGAAATTTCACCGAATGCAAAACCGCCAGTGGTGAAGCTTATGGACTATGGTAAGTATAAGTACCAAGTTCAAAAAAGAGCTGCTGAAGCTAAGAAAAAACAAGTGGTTATCGATGTTAAGGAAGTTAAATTCAGACCTAACATTGAAAAGCATGACCTAGACGTCAAAATGAAAAATATTGATAAGTTCTTGGACCAAGGTGATAAGGTTAAGCTTCTTATGCAGTTTCGTGGACGAGAAATGGCCCATAAGGACATTGGTCTAGGAAAATTTAATGAAATTCTAAAGCAAATAGCTGAAAAGGGTGCTGTTGTAGAATCAGCGCCAAAGTTTATGGGGAATCGCGTTATCGCAATGATTGCTCCTGGCAAGAAAAAATAGTTAAAAAGACTTTATCTATTGGTTATCTCATGATAACTTCATGCACTCTTTTGCGAGGCATTTTTTACGATTTTAGGAGCAAATATATGTCGAAGATGAAGACAAAGCGCGCAGCTGCAAAGCGTTTTAAAGTTACAGCTACAGGTAAGATTAAGTATAAGAAATCTCACCTACGTCACCTTCTTATCAACAAGTCTAAAAAGGCTAAGAAAGATAAGAATACTCCAGGATATGTGAATCCTGCTGATTACCACAATGCAATCTCTTGTTTACCATACATGAGATAATTATATTAACAACTCATCGAGAGTAGTGAATCAGGGTTAAGTGAATTGAGATTCCCCCTGTGAACGAAGAAGGAGAAAAACATGGCACGTGCTCGTCGCGGGTTTAAGGCCCGTCAAAGAAGAAACAAAGTATTAAAACTAGCGAAAGGCTTTCACTTCGATCGTCGTACGAAGTATAAGCACGCTTCTGAAACTGTTCGTCGCGCTCTTCATTACGCTTACATTGGCCGTAAGCTTCTTAAGAGAGATATTAGAAAACTATGGATTGTTCGTATCAATGCTGGTGCTCGTATGCTTGGTACATCTTATTCTCAGTTTATCTCTGCTCTTAAAAAGAAGAACATTGAAATCAACCGCAAAATGCTTTCTGAGCTTGCGATCCATGATTTCAATGCTTTCAAAGCTATCTACGAAGCAACTAAATAATTTGTCTCCAGTAGTTAGATCCTTTTCCGAGGATCTAACTACGATATTCTAACTCTTCGAAATTACGATCACACATCCCCTCTGATCAAAAAAATCTAACTTTTTTTATTGTACAAATTTCAATTTCAGCTAACCTATTAATTATTAGTACAAAATGCCGATAAGCTTTTGAAACTTCATGGGGGATTTCAATGAGCATGACTAAAGCTGATATTGTTGAACGTATCTATAAGGAAGCTGGTTTTTCAAAAAAAGAAGCAGCGGAATTAGTTGATTTGGTATTCAAAGTTATTAAAGATACTTTGGCCAAAGGAGAGAAGGTTAAGATTTCTGGTTTCGGGAATTTTTCTATTAGAGATAAAGCAACTCGAGTAGGAAGAAACCCTCAAACAGGAACGGCCATGAATATTAGTGCTCGTCGAGTACTAACATTTAAACCATCTCAAATTCTTAAAGAAGACATTACTGATCGTTATGTTCATCGTCTTGATGAAAATGGGAATGAGGATAAATCAATTCCTCCAAAAGATGCAGTACCTAGAGCATTGAGTTCATTCTTAAATAACGTTGATGATACAGTTTATTCTGATGATGATAATGATGAAGATTAATGGCTAATTCCTCCATGATTCCTCAAAAAAGTAGTTTTAAGTTTCAAGAGCTCACCCCAATTACTGGGGTGAAGCCTTATGTGATTCGCTTTTGGGAAACTGAGTTTCAGGAAATTAGTCCAATCGAATCTGATTCAGGTCAAAAAATTTATTCCAGACAAGATGTAGAATACATTCTAAAAATTAAAGAGCTCTTGTTTGAGAAAAAACTTTCGATCCCAGAGGCCAAAAAAGCACTACTGCAAGAAGAGGAAGAGGGGGCAGAAGTTGAAGCTCTCAATTCAGTACCACAAGCATCTTTAGATCTATCGGATGTAAAGGCCCTTCTAAGGGATTCTCTTAAAGAAATTCGTGCGATTAAAGAGCGACGAAACTGGTAATCCAGTTCTTTAAATCACTTCTAAATTGATTATTCTTATTGAAATGATTCAAAAGAGTTTCACTGTTTTGGGTGAAGCTTTCCTGATTTTTTTCCAAGTAACTCTTCATCATATTCTTAGTATGAGTAAGATTTTGCTTTTGCAGAATCTTATAAAGAGTTATTAGATTTTTATCTAAGATAGCGAGGGTTTCTTCAGGGTAGAGGATGAAGGGATTGATCTCTTCTTCATGGGAGCTAACAGTGCTTTCTGTTAATTCATTAAGATCATCGAGAAGCTGGAAACTCACTCCGATAACATTTCCAAGTCGTAAATAGTCTTTGAATTTATCAAACACAAACTTTTCACTAACGAGATAACTCCCAACAGTCGCTACCTGAATGAGTCTGGCCGTTTTAAGTTCATGAATTCGAATAATGTCCTCAAGACTGGCCTTGCCTTGAGCACCGAGATCTAGAAATTGTCCGAGAATAAGTCCTTTGGCCCCTGTGGCCCAGGAAAAAAACTTATTAATTAAGTGGAAATTCTCACTTTGAATTTTATTTAATTCAGCAAAAGAATGAATAAGGAGAGCGTCCCCTGCAAGAATGGCCTTCCATTCGTTAAAGGCCGCATGGGTTGATAGTTTTCCGCGTCTGTATTGGTCGTTATCCATTGATGGTAGGTCGTCATGCACTAAGGTATAGGCATGATGAGTTTCAATGGCAGAAGCTAAATTAAAGTGATTAGGGCCTAGAGCTGAGCCTAAGTCGAAGGCAATGGCCTCCACTAGTTTAGGTCGAAAAAGTTTTCCTGCAGGAAGTACCGCATAATCCAGAATATGGGCAAGTTCAGGATGAAGACAGGTAGACTTTAGAGATTTTTCGATCGCTTTTAAGAGCATTAAGGGGTCCTTTATTTAAAACTAGGCGCCCCCACTGTACCACCAATTTTGATCTGATAAAAGCCATCTTTGATTTCATAATTTTCAAGCATCATTTCAAGTAAAGGGATGGCCTCTTTTAAGTCTTTAGAGAAGCTTACTTCGCTTGAAAGATTAAGAGCAGAGCTGAGCATATTTCTTTGGGAGAGATTAATGCTTCCAGTGATATTAGCTCTTATAGGAGAATTCTCATTAGTCCCACCGATAATAAGTTTTTCTATGTCTAAACGGTTACTCTCTTTAGTCTGAGCATCAATAAAAACATCTTTTATAGCAAGAGTTGGAAGTGAGAAGCCCTGAATATTTTGAGCAGGTACTTCAAAATTTGAACTTGATGCCTTGAGGGTGAGCTCGTTAATAGCGTTCCCTTCAAGAATCGTTCTCATGTCCACTGTGACGGCTCCTCTAAGCTTTACCTGGGGAAGGAGAGGAGAGAGTTTTGAAAGATCAAGTTTTTGATCTTTGAGTCTGACTGATTGTTTTCCTATCCCTAGAACATAGTGAAGAGCAATGTCCTGTCCATAAAGTCTTGTATCAACTCGAAAAGGGAGACCGAATGGTGCAAAACTAATGAGGTGATAATTAAGGGTTACCGTTTTAAAAAAGAGATCTTCAGTTCCGCCAGTACAACGACGTGGAAGATTAAGATCAGAAATAATGATTTTAGGAAGAAGAAATTCAAACTTTAAATTGGTAAAAGTCGCAGGGCAACCAGTTGCTCTCAGATTGGACTGAATAAGGTCATTAACTTTTCCGCTAATAGGATAATGAGTTAGAAAAGCGAAGATAAAAAGAAATGGTAGAGAAGTCAAAAATAAGTATTTTTTGATCTTCAGGGCATAGTTGATATTTTCCAGTGACTGTATTTCTGAGCTCATTATTCTTCCAAATCCTGAGGTATTACGCTGTAATGAATTCCCTGAAATTGTCCTGATAAGAGGCTTGTGGAATCATTACGATTGATTTTTAAACTTTCAATTCTAAACTTTTCTCTTCTGATAAGACCGATAAAGGTATCCATAAGTTCATTGACACTCATATTAGTAAAAGAGAACTCAGCTTGAGAGCTGATAATTGAAGAAGAGATCTCATTTGATTCAAAGTTGGCCACGCGAATCTTATTCAAATCCACGCCTAAAGGGGCCAGGCTATTTGAGATCTTAGAAATAACCATCTCGGAACTATCAATCGGGTTTTGAGAAAGAATATTACTGGAAACTTGTCTTACCCCTTGATTCTTAGAAAGAATCTCGTTGGCCTTAGAATAAATCTCCACTCTCTTATTAAAGTCCGCTTTGAGATTAAGGTTTTGGAAAAAAAGAAAACTTAACAGCAGCAAGGGGAGAATAAATAACAGAGCAAGTGTCGCAATCTTAAAAATCTTCTGTTGCTCATCTTCAAGACCCGTGTAGAAATCAAGAAAAGACTGATATTGAGGATTTTCTTTAAACTTATCAATCCTTTGAAAAATTTCAGAGTCTACTCTTTTAAATATCGCATTTTTCATTTTTAGTATTCCGCATTCATTTGAATAATTTTATCGCCAATTGTTTCAAAGTTTACAGAGATGAGTGATGAGCTTCCTAGTTGAGCTTGTAACTTATCCTGAACTTCCTGATTCTTAACACTGAAGCGAGCTGTGATTAGTCTGTCTTCAGTTACTTCTAATTCAATGAGTGTTGCTTCTAATCTTCCCATGGCCTGAGTAATAGTTACTAGAGGAGAGAGGGCCTGAATTTGCACTGCTGATTGAAGAGTGGAAATTTCTTGTTCAATTGAACGGGTTCTTCGGGTCAGGTGAGTAAGGATCTGGTCAGGTTGAGTCTGAATACTTCTACGCAAGCGAGGAGTAAGATTAAGTTCCTGATTTCTTAAAACAGAAGTCAGTCGTGCATTAACGGCCTTAATATCCTGATTAATAAAATAATTTTGAATAAGAAGAGAGATGGCCAGTAATGCTGTTACTGCTAGTACTCGAACTCCAATAAAAGCATAGGAGTGAAGAGGAAAATCAATTCCGGAAGCCTGGGCATATTTTCCTGTTAGAAGATTGATGAAGAGATCTCTTCTTTTATAACCATAGGCAAGAAGATTTGCCATGAAGTATTTAGTTTTTGATTTCGGGTTCAGATCAACTTTTGATGTATCAATGCCTTCAAAGGAATTAAAATTTTCTACCGGTATCTGCCATTTCTCGCTCAGGTATGGAATGATATTTTTTATATTGGAGCTTCCACCTGTAATGAAAACTTTTTCTAACTTAATATCAAAGTTAACTTGAATCCCCACTTTCCAACGATTGAAATCACTATTCAGAGTAGAGAAGACCCTGTCCATGGCATTAGCAAATTCTCTTTGAGACTCATTAACTTCTGAGTATTGATTCAAAGTCAGGAGAAATGCATTCTGATGCTTATAAATTTGGGCTTCTTCAGGGTCAATATTATAAGTTTGAGCAATCATCTCACTCACATGATGTCCTCCGAAGTAACTGATGTTGCTGACAATGAGCCTGGAATTATAGAAAAAATAGGCCTTCGTTGTTCTATGGCCAATATCAATGACTCCAAAACAACCTGGCATTGCTTGTTGATGAAAATAATTTTCAACTGCAGAATTTTCAGTCGTCAGAACTGAAGGTATGACCCGGTGTTTTTGAATCAATGAGAAGTACTGATCAAATGATGATTGCTGTGCAAGATCAACCATTGCAGTGTAATGAGTTTTTTGACTATCTAAACGGTAGGCATAATGAACTTCAGAAAGAGGGTAAGGGAGATCTTCTTCCAACTGGAAAGGAAGCATAAGATCTGCTTTCTTTTTATTTTTTACTGGAAGTTGCAGAAAGCGAGTGGTCATCATTTCGTTTTCTGCTTGGAATATGACCTTAGTATCAGGTCTTTTATACTCTTCAATAATTTCTCGAGCTATCATCATTTGCGCTTCATAAAAATTCTCCACGCTATTTTCTTTTTGATAGTCGGCAATATTGATTTCACACATCTTCAGATGTTGAACTTTTTTTCGTTCAACAATTGAGGAGATAAATTTAACACTAAAATTTCCTAAATCTATGGCGAGTATATGCATAGACTTATTTTAAAACAGACTGTTACTGTTTCCTAGCTAATTTACTTGGATTTCGATAATACGTGGCTCGGTTAGCTGAGTGTTTTGCTCAGTGTTTTCTCCTCGAATTCCGCCACTAGAGTCTCCTGTCGCTCCTGTCGTGCCTCCAGGCTCTCCTCCTGGGCTTTGACTATTTCCCTGAGGGGTGACGCTGGTTGCTTGATTGGCTACACTTACGATGGCCACTAGAGTGTAAGTAGAGCGATTATAAATCCCTTCTGAAACGACTCGAAAGAGATTTGGGTTTGAAGAGAAAGTGATACCTTGCTTAGTGAACATCTCAATACGCTGATTGAAGTATTCTTCAGTTAAGTTTCGTGCTGTATTAACAAAGTATTGTTTTAAATCGTCTGTGGTATTGAAATGGCGAGGTCTTTGCGGATCGTTTTTATAGTTAAAGAATTCTTCAATATCGTCTTCCATCAGATTGGGGAAGAGAAGCTTTAGCATATTGCCGGAGACCTTATTGAGGTCAATTTGATTGGTAGGATAAAAAGAGAATTCGTTCTTAATAAGTTCAACCAAGTCATCATCCCATCCAGGGATAGTGTAAATTTCACTGGAACTGGAGAGCGGGCCGTATTTAGGAGTGATGTTGTTTTGCTGGAAAGCAGAACTGGCTTGAGCTGCAAAGGGGTCTTGGGCAAGAATTCCCTGGTCCGAAATGTAGTATTTAAGATTAGAAATCAACTCCTGATAGTTTACCCGTGAGTATTTCTCCGCAAAAGCTTCATCCTGGTCAGACTTTCTTGTGATGAGTGTTCTGAGCATGTAGTAAAGAGATTGATCCACAGAAACATTATCATGAATAGCTGTTTCAGATATATCCAGGGGAGTACTTATCCTCTCCACATCAGTTTCTGGATTAAAAGTCAGATAGCTCATGCGAAGCTGATTAAGATTAATCCGATTGGAGATACTTTGAATAGAGACTCTCATCTCTCCTTCAAGAATGGACTCTTTTTCAAAACTATCCACCGTATTTTTAAAAGCTGCAGAAGCATTCGGAGGTACGGGAATAGGATACATGAAAGGGACTTCCCATAACTGATTGAGAAGCTGGGGAGATACTGTATTCTTGGCATTCTCATTGCTCTGAACCTTATTATAGGCTTCCACGTAAAGCTTTAGTCGGGTCATAGCAAGCTGAAGACCTGACTCGGCCATGAGTTTTGCCTGAGATTTATCCAGGATATTAGTCGTCTTGATTCGAGAAATTTTTGATTCAAAAGTAAATTCTGAGTAGATGGCGAGTAAAAAGATAATCGCCGTCATAATCATAATGAGGGCAACACCTTTTTGGTTATTAAGAATTTTCTTTAATTCATTACTCATCTTCAAAATTTTCACCATCATCAAATACTTGGTCATCGCTGGACTGATTGCTAGTGTTGTTGGTACTTCCATCTCCACCTGCTCCAGCGCCACTTCCTCTGGTGCCAGCTCGAGGTGTAGACTGGACAATCGGAGTAACCAATGGCCAGTGAGTTCTAAAGACTTTAATCAGTTCCCGTTTATTTCCACTCTCATCATACCAGGTGATATCCATTTTCACACCGCGAATAAGATTCTCTCCATTCTTGATACTTCTGAGATTGGTTTCCCATTTCCTTTTTTCAAGATCCCAGAACTGAAACTCGAGATTTTCAACATTCTCCAAAAGGACCGCACGCTTTACTTTTTCGATGTCCTCAATATCAAGACGGTTATCATCCCATACGTCTGAATTGGAAATATAGCGAACAAGATTTTTTACACCAGATGGGATACGTTCATTTTTCTCTACTTCAGGATCCGCTGGTGCATCTTCTAATGCATAACGGACCCAAGCAAAGTGGGATTGCAGGGTATTCTGCATTTTTCTACGATTAGAAGAGGTCATGAATTCAAAAGTACTTTTATCAGGAGCATAGTAGCGAGGAATAAGAATGCCATCACTACTTACGGAACTAAAATGCTGACTCACTTGAAAACGTGAGCGAAGCTGTTCCCGGTAAATATTAATGTAATTTTCCTGAGGAGAAATTTCAGGATTTTCAACATCAGCTGGATTTTGCATGGTCGTCGCAAAATTCATAGGAGCTGAAAAATAAAGAGGGGAGAAGGCCTGAGAGAAGTCCCAGTCCATGCGGGCCAATGCGGTTTCAATTTGTAAGTTGTCCTCATTGATCTGCATCGTTCGTTCTTTGGTATTAACGGCATCATCAGTGATTTGCACAACTCCAAAGGTCATGAAGGAGAGGATGACAATAGCGATGAGAATTTCAAGAAGGGTAAAACCCTTTTCATTATTAGATGCCAACATTTAACTGAACTTTTTGATTGTAATCGGTCAGATAACTAGACAGTGAGTAACTCATTCCATTTTCTTTATTAATAACAGTGATTCGAACTTGCCAAAGGATGCGTTCGATATTTTTTTTCAATTCATCAAAAATAATTTTTTCCAGATTCGTGTTGCGATTGGCGCGGTTGGAATCGCTGTAATAAGCATTATCTTGATCTTCAGAGTTTCCTCCTTGAGAGAAAAGTTGTCCGAAATCAGGGATAACAAGTTTTTTGATCTCAAGTTCGTATTCAAAGTTTGCATATTGAGAATCTTCAAACTTTTTTACTTCCTTAGAATTTTGAGTAGCATTGGTGAAGCGCGGAGGATTGATGATCAGTTCATTCATTGTTCGTTCAGCCAAGGAATGAAGAATAAGTTGCTGTTCAGAGTTCTCAGAATCGGTGACGTTATAACCTTGAGTTGTAAGGAACGCAGTTATAAAGAAAGCAAAGAGAGTAATGGCAATCATTACTTCTAATAAAGAAAATCCGGACTCTGATTTCACTTTCACTATCGCCACTCGCTATAAATGGTTGTCATTCTAGTTTGCAATATATCTTCCAATCTAGAAACACTTTCTGTATTAAGCGCCTCGAAATGAGTTTTGGTTCTATTTAAAAAGGGAGAAACTTCCAGATAAGCGAACTCTTCAATGGTTGCCAGAAAGAAAAGGGCCGCATCCTTTTCTCCGGTCGGGTAAAAGTAAACGGAAACTTCTCCCTCTTGAATAAGTCCTTTCTGATCACCGACGCCAACTCCAAGGACCATCACTTCTTCGTGAAGCTCATATTTAATATCTTCAAACTCCTCAACCGGAGTAAATTGTGAAGAGAATTTTTTTTGTTGTTCACTCCACATCTTTCTTTCAGCAATTGATAGTTTGGAAAGGTCAGGTATTTCAGGCAGGGGAACATTACCAGAAGGACCGTATTCAACCGTATAGTTAACAGGATTACTTTCAAGATCGAGTTTAAGTCTAACAATAGAGTTTCTTAAAATAGCTTCGTTCTGGGCAAAGCGTACGGCCCGATCGATATTGTCTATTCCTGCTTTGAGATGACGGTGACGTTGAGTGCTATCTCCAGAAGGCACTGCCATGAACATGAGAGCAGCAAGCAAAAGGGCCACCAGAATTTCAATTAATGAAAATCCTGAAGTGGCCCAGACTTTATTAAAGGTCGTTTGAGTTGATATCTGCATCTACGCCTTCGCCGCCTTCGGCATTATCGGCTCCAAGAGAGATAATTGTAAAAGTTCTACCATCTGATTCATAGATGTATTCAGCATCCCAAGGATCAAGAGGAATTTTCCCTCCCTCAATATAGCCACCTGGAGCATATCTTTTACAGTCTCTTCCACCAGTAGGTTTTTCAATAAGAGCATCTAGCCCCATTTCTGTAGTAGGGTAGAAGTTACAGTCTCTTCTGAATTCTTTTAGACGATCAGATAAAGATTTAATCTGAATCTTTGCTGTCTGAACTTTTCCTTCTTGAAGGTTTTCGAAAACGCGTCCACCTACGAATGTACCAGCAAGAGCAAGTAGAGTTAGGGCGATGAGGATCTCAATTAAGCTCATACCTTGATTGGATTTTAATATTACTTTCATCTTCTTAAACATAAGAACTCCTTATTCAACTATCGAAGACTATTGAGGTTCATCATAGGTATTACAACAGCGAAAACAATAAAGCCTACAGCTCCACCTAGACATATCATCATTACCGGTTCTAGTACAGAAGTAAGACCGTTGATTTTAGATTGTACTTGATCCTCATAGTTTTCCGAAATAATTTTAAGCATCGGTTCTAATTCTCCGGTCCGTTCACCAAGACGTATCATGTGAGTGACGAGACTAGGAAAATATCCGCTTTGGATTAATGGTCCTGTGAGAGAGGCTCCTTCAGAAACACTGATGCGTGCTTTCTCTACAGCTTCTTTCATATGAACATTAGGGATAAGGTTTTTTACAATAGTTAGGGCCGTTAGAATAGGTACTCCTGAATTCAGAAGTGTTCCTAGTGTTGAGCAAAAACGGCTTACATTAATCATCTGAGTCAATGTTCCCAATAGAGGAAGTCTAAGCTGAAGACTATGCCATCTTGCCTGACCACTCTGGGTGTTAATGTAACGATGAGTAATGAACACTGTGAGAAAAAGGGCACCAAAAGCTGCCCACCAGTAATTCACTAAGAAGTTTGAAATATCAATACAAATTTTAGTGATGAGCGGAAGCTCTCTTTTCATGGAAGTGAAGATCTTGGCAATTTGCGGAATAACGAAAATAAAGATGACATTCATCATCACAAAACCAAAGACTCCCATAAGAACAGGGTAGGTCATGGCCCCACGAATTTTATTCTTTAGCTTAACCTGGGCTTCGGTAAAATCAGCAAGACGAAGTAAAACAACTTCCAGAGTTCCGGAAGCTTCTCCCGCTTCAACCATGTTAACAAAAATAGAGTTAAAGACCTTAGGGTGATCCTGTAGTGCTTTTGCGAGGCTCGATCCTTCGTTAACTTTTTGTTTCAGGTCCGCAAGAATAAGTCTAAGTGTAGCGTTATCAACCTGATCAGTAAGAGCAGAAAGGGCTTCAACAATCTGGATCTTTGCTCTGATCAAAGTGGCAAGCTGTCTTGTCATCATGGCCAGGTCATCAACAGGAACCGTTCCTCCTAGGCGAAAGAGACTAGGTTTTCCAGAGGTCCCCTGGGCCTTCTGTTCTTTAATCTCGATGAGCATGATGCCCATGGATTTAATTCTTTGTTTAGCTGTGACCATACTATCGGTGTTGATAGTGTTTTTTACTTCTTTACCTGTACGATCAAGACCTTTATACGAGTAAATTGGCATTAACTTGCCTCTTCTGAGTTAATGGCCCTCATAACTTCTTCAACGGAGGTTACTCCTTCAAAAATTTTATCAAGAGCATCTCCACGAAGTGTTCTCATTCCATTTCTGACAGCAGCTTTCTTAATCGTGGCAGCGTCAGCTTTTTGGATGATAAGAGCACGAATTTCATCATTAATCAGGAGGAGTTCTGAAACTACAGTTCTTCCTGCATATCCAGTATTGCTACATTTTGCACAACCTACTGGCCTATAAATAGTGGGTTCTGTTGGAAGATTGTCAATGTCGAGCACGACTTTTTCAAAATCAGTAAGTTTTGAAGCTTGTTTACAATCATTACAAAGGGTTCTTACAAGTCTTTGTGCAAGAACACCAACAAGAGAAGATGAAATTAAGAATGGCTGAACCCCCATATCAATAAGTCGAGTAGGGGCCGACGAGGCATCGTTCGTGTGTAGAGTAGATAATACAAAGTGACCTGTTAGAGAGGCGTTAATGGCCATTTCAGCGGTTTCCTGGTCACGGGTCTCTCCCACCATTACCACATCCGGGTTCTGACGAAGAATAGAACGGAGAGCAACGGCAAAGGTCAGATCGATTTTATGATTAACCTGAATTTGAGATATTCCTGGAATTTCATACTCCACCGGATCCTCAACAGTGATGATCATTTTATCTGGAGAGTTAATGCGATCAAGGATAGCAATCAGAGTCGTGGTTTTACCGTGACCTGTTGGACCGGTTACATAGAGAACGCCGTGCTTATGTCCAGAAAGTTCAATAAGACCTTCTAAAACTTTTCCACGAAAACCAAGAGTCTCTAGTTTGAGGGCCATATTATTTTTTTCTAGAATACGCATAACAATTCTCTCACCCGATTGGATAGGAATGGTTGAGAGACGAATATCGATATCTTTACCAGCAATTTTAATTTTAATACGGCCGTCTTGCGGGAGGCGTTTTTCCGCAATATCAAGCTTGGCCATAACTTTGATACGGCTGGAAACAGCTGCATGGGTTTTCTTAGGCTGCCTGAGAATTTCAGTCATAACCCCATTGATACGAAATCGGTAAACAGTTTCTTTATCATAAGGCTCAATGTGAATATCGGAGGCTCTTTCTTTAACAGCGCGGAAAATGATGGAGTTTACGAAACGAATAACAGGAGCTTCATCAGCAGTGGCATCCAGAATATCAATAGGTCCTTCCAGATCCATCGTTTCTTCAAAGTGCTCATCTTCAATTGAATCTACAATGTTTCTATTCGCTTTTTCATAGACTCTATTGATGGCATCTTCCAGCCTTGCAGGAGTCGTACAGATGATCTTTATTTCTTTCTTAAAGATCATGTGAAGATCATTGATCACATTGTAGTTAAAAGGGTTACTCATTAAAACTGTGACTGAAAAGTCTGTTTCAAAGCAGGGAAGAACCTGATGGTGTTTGGCATAATTGATGGAAAGATCCTTA
>Ga0079223_10001278_pt1 | contig 14775 bp, 10 predicted proteins | sample Stecom2011_FD_75072 | JGI IMG/M metagenome (GOLD analysis project Ga0079223, IMG submission 75072) | Agricultural soil microbial communities from Utah to study Nitrogen management - Steer compost 2011 | ecosystem: Environmental > Terrestrial > Soil > Agricultural land | place: USA: Utah... | reverse complement strand
CTGTCGATCCAGCCGCCCATATAGCCGCCCGTCAGCCCGGTGATGGTGCCGAGAGAGAGCGACAGCGTAACCGCGATCAAGCCCGCGCGGAGCAAGACGGACATGCCGTGCCCAACGCGGCGCATGATATCGCGCCCGATCTTGTCTGCGCCGAAAGGTAGCTTGCAGGACATATCTCCAAGCGCCATATCCGGCTCGGTGTCGCTCAGGTGCGAGCGTACGTAGCCGATGATACAGTCTGGTTCGGCGTAGCGATCGGGCAGGCTGCTGTCTCGCGATGCGTCGTAGTTGTCAAAGATCGTGACCCCGGCGGATAGGCCGATGGTAAACAACACAATGACGCCGCCGACTCGCGCGCTGGGGCTGGCCCACAACCGCCGAAGGAAATCGCGCAGGACTTCCATGCGGTCTGACCATGTTTCGCGTCCAGCAGTTGGACTCAAAGAAAGGGGCTTGATGTCTTCCATAGGTTAGTACCTTATGCGCGGGTCGATCACGGCGTAAAGCATGTCGACGGCGAGATTTACGACGATGAAGACGAGCGCGATAATCAGCGTCATGGATTGTACAATCGGATAATCGCGCGCAATAATCGAGTCAAAGAGCCATTTGCCCACGCCCGGCCACGAGAAGATGGTTTCCGTCAACACCGCGCCGGAGAGCAGCCGCCCCAGCGACAGGCCGATGATCGTGACAATCGGCAGCAGCGCGTTGCGAAAGGCGTGGGTCATCACGACGTGGCGGGCTTTCAGCCCCTTGGCGCGGGCCGTGCGAATATAGTCTTGATTGAGCACTTCCAGCATGGCCGAGCGCGTGATGCGGGCGATGATCGCCAGCGAGACGGTCGCCAGCGTGATCGTCGGCAGGATCAGATGTTCGACTGCGTCCTTGAACCCGGCAAAGTTGCCACTGAGCAGCGAGTCGATCACATGCATGCCGGTTCGGCGCTCAATGCCGGCGCCGGAGGTCAGGCGTCCCACAAAGGGCAGCCACCCCCATTCCACGCCGATCAAAAAGATCAGGAGCAACCCTAGCACGAAGATCGGAATTGACACGCCGAACAGCGCCCCGAACATAGTGAGCGTGTCAATAATCGAATTGCGCTTGATACCCGAGATAATGCCCAGTGGAACCCCTACGACGGTTGCGACGAACAATGCCGCGAGCGAAAGCTCAATCGTCGCGGGGAACCGGGCGCCGATCTCGTCGGCAACGGGGATATTTCCCCGCACCGTGTGGCCGAGATCGCCCTGTAACATTCGCCCCACCCATAGCAGGTATTGCTCGTACAGCGGTTTGTTCAGCCCCAGCCGCTCGCGCAGCGCCTCGACGTTTTCGGGGGTCGCACGCTCACCGAGCATTGCGCTCGCCGGATCGCCTGGGATCAAGTGAAGCAGCATGAACACAAGAATTGAAACCCCGATTATGACGGGGATGGATTCGATAATGCGGCGCGCAAGGTACTTAGCCATAAGTTCGTCCAGTGCCTGCAGAGAATTGAATCAGAAGGTTGAGCGTATCATCATGGACCGGTTAGGCGTAGGGTTCGCGCAGGCTTGAGTGACATCCCACCGGGAATGAAGAAAGTGGGATGGAACCGTCATGCTCGCGGTTCCATCCCGTTGTTACCTAGAGGACAGCCAGCATCTGCTTACTGGACCGACACGTACTTGAAGTGCTCGGTCGCCAGCGGGTTCGGCACGTAGCCAGAGACGCGGCTGCCGAAGGCCAGCGGCACGCCGGAGTGCGCCAGGTAGAGCCGCGCGACTTCGTCGGACATGATCTGGTTGACTTGATGATAGATCGCCTCGCGCTCCGATTGGTCGGTGAGCGAGCGCGCTTCTACCAACAGATCCCTGACCTCTTCGTTGTAGTAATAGCCCTCCTGCGGCACCGGCTGGCTGAGGAAGAAGTAGCCCAGGAAGTTGTCGGGATCGCCGTTGTCACCCGTCCACCCGAGCTGATACATACCGAACAGCTCACCATTGGAGCGGGCGTCGAGGTAGGCTGACCAGTCGCCAACCTGCTCAAGCGACGCGTCCAGGCCGATCTGTGCGAGGTAGCTCGCCATTGCCTCACCCACGCCCAGACCATCAGGCATGTACGGGCGCTGTACCGGCATGTAGTAGAGGCGGAGCGGGATGGTATCGACAACTTCGTCGGTGACCATATTGTTCTCGTCTAGACCCAGCACAGTCACTTCACTGAAACCATCTGGATAACCCGCTTCGGCCAGCAATTCCATCGCGCGCTCGGGGTTGTACTCCGGCTCTGGAATATCCGCGTTGTGACCCCACAGCGAGGGTGGGACGAATTGCTTCGCAGCCGTCGCACCAGGCGGATAGAACGCATCCACGATTTCTTGCCGGTTGATCGCCAGTGAGATCGCTTCACGCACCAGCGGATCGCGGAATTCGGCGATGCGGTAGCTAAACGCCAGGTACGCGGCGTTCAGCGGCGGGCGCATGAGCAGGTAGGTATTCTCACCGGACTCGATCGCGTCGAGGTCTTCCACATTCGGCTGCTCGAAGGCATCGATCTCGCCTGCCTGAAGCGCCGCAAACCGCGCCGCGGCGTTCGGGATCACGCGGTAGATGATCGTGTCGACGTTGCCGGGGATCTCGTCCCAGTAGTCTTCATTACGCTCAATCGTGATGTGATCGTCGCTCACCCACTCGACGAACTTATACGGGCCGGTGCAGGAGTAACCAACCGAGGGCGTGCCATAGGCCGAGCCAGCTTCCTCGATGGCAGCCGGGCTGGAGATCGCGAACATCGGCATCGCGAGCGTGTTCAGCATCGCGCCGTTTGGCGAGCTCAGCGTGAAGGTCACTTCATATTCGCCAGTTGCTTCAACGTTGGTGATGAGCGAGTCATCGTCGAAGCCGTTCCACATGCTTCCATAGTACTCGAACACCACTTCGGGGAAGTGAGTTGGATGATCGGTGAAGCGCCAGCGCTCGAAGTTGTAGACCACGGCATCAGCGTTGAAGGGCGTCCCATCGTGGAACATCACGCCTTCACGCAGCTTGAACGTCCAGACCAGGCCATCGTCGCTGGCTTCCCAGCTTTCGGCCAGGCCGGGGGTCGGGTTTGTCGTTTCATCCGCAAACTGCAGCAGCGGCTCGCAGCCCTGGACCGTCACGCGGAACGAGATGCCGTCGGTGACGATGGCGGGGTCAAGCGCCACTGCGTTTCCGAACTCACCAAATGTAAAAGTATTGCCCTGGGCGGTAACGCTGCCCGGAGCCAGTGGCACCAGCAGGGCCAGAACAACTAGCAAAACAAGCCATTTGCGCATGGGAAGTCTCTCTCCTTAGTCATATGCGAAAAATACAGCCGACGCGGTAAGTTGGTACTATATATACGCGTTCGGTTGCGAGGCCAGGATGTCATTTGTGCATCTTGACCAAAGGGTGCAGGAAGTGACAGCAGCGAATACTTAATTTCGGGCGATGATTATCTCCTTTCGGCTGGTGCGTCTGATGCGCCCGTCACAAAGGGTTCTGCAATGAAGAGTGTGAGCGTCCTGTGCGACAGTCCAATGCTACTCATTTATGACCGTCTTAATGTTTAACTATCTGAAAGTCTAAGCAGTACCAAAACTATAACTTCTGACATATCCAGTTGTCAAGTAGACCCGATTTGGCGGGCTAGCCGTCACCGCCCTGCGACGGCGCGCGCCGCCAGCCACGCTTGCGCGCGCACCAACTGCCACGACGTCTCGCCTGTCCCGCCGAACGCGTGCCGCCGCTCGACCGCTTCTTTGAAGTCGAAAACCTGCGCGACATCTTCCGCGATGTACTCAGAGAGGGACATCAGGTCGGCTACCTGCAATTCGTTGAGCGCCACGCCGCGCGTCTCCGCTAGCTTCACGGCGCGCCCGGCGATGGCGTGCGCCTCACGGAACGGCACGCCCCTGGCGACCAGGTAATCCGCCAGATCGGTGGCGAGCATCGCCGGGTCGAGCGCAGCGCCCATCCGCTCGGGGCTAAGTGTCACACTGCTCACCAACCCGGTCAGCGTGGGGAGCAGCGCATCCAGCGTGTCGAATGCGTCGAACAACGGCTCTTTGTCTTCTTGCAAGTCCTTATTGTAACTGGTTGGCAGCCCCTTGAGCGTCGCGAGCAACCCGCTCAGATGCCCGATCAAGCGGCCACTTTTACCGCGCGCCAACTCAAGCGGATCGGGGTTGCGCTTCTGCGGCATCAGGCTGCTACCGGTGCTATAACGCTCGTCCAGCCGCGCAAAGCCGAGCGCCGGATTGCTGAAAACGATCAGGTCTTCGGCGAGGCGGCTGAGGTGCGCGCCCAACAGCGCGGCGATGAAAAGGAACTCGGCGGCGTGATCGCGGTTGGCGACGGCATCCAGGCTGTTTTCGCTTGGCGCGAGAAAGCCAAGCGCTTCGGCTAACGCCTGCCGATCAATGGGGTAGGGTGTCCCGGCCAGCGCGCCGGAACCGAGCGGGCATTCAGCGTGCCAGTGCTCGGCGGCGCGCTCCAGACGCTCGACATCGCGCGCCAGCGGCCAAAAGTGACTGAGCAGCCAGTGCGCGGCGGTGACCGGCTGCGCGGGCTGGAAATGGGTGTAGCCCGGCATCAGCGTCGCGATGTGCTGTTCCGCTTGCTGGACGAGCGCGCTCCCCAGCGCGAGGAGTTGCGCGCCAAGCTGTTGCACCGCACCGAATAGCCACAGCAGCAGATCGGTCGCCACCTGATCGTTGCGGCTGCGCCCGGTATGCAGCTTTCCGGAAACTGTTCCGGCGACCTCGCCCAGGCGCCGCTCGACTGCCGTGTGAATATCCTCGTCACCCGAACCGGCGGCGAAGGAGCCATCCCCGAACTCCGCGCGGACGCGCTCCAGCCCTGCCACGATCTGATCACGTTCGTCCGGTGTTAGCACGCCTGCGTCCGCCAACGCGCGCGCCCACGCCTGACTACCGGTGATGTCTACATCGTACAGCCGCCAGTCAAAGCGAAGACTATCGTTCAGGCGCCGAACGGCATCATCCGTCGCCTGCGAGAACACGCCGCCCCACAACGTCATGCTGCGCCGCCTTCTTAGTCGCGCTTGAAGCGCGTGTAATCCGGCTGGCGATAGCGGCTGGCGCCGGTTCCGTCGATGCTGAGCAGCGCATCAACCTTCATCGGCAGCCCGAGCAGGCGGATAAACCCGGCGGCGTCAGTCTGATCGTAGACGTCCATATGCCCAAACGACGCGTAGTCCTCGCGATAGAGGCTGTACGGGCTCTTGCGTCCGACGACGATCGCATTGCCATTGTAGAGCTTAAGTCGGACGGTCCCGCTGACGGTTTGCTGCGTCTCCTGGATGAACGCGTCGAGCGCTTCGCGCAGCCGTGTGTACCACATTCCGTTGTAGACCAGTTCGGCATACTTGACGGCGATGAAGTCCTTGTAGTGCATGGTGGCTTTGTCCAAGCACAGGCTTTCGAGCGCCTGATGCGCGGTGCGCAGGATCGTGCCGCCGGGCGTCTCGTACACGCCGCGACTCTTCATGCCGACCAGCCGGTTCTCGACCATGTCCACCCGCCCGATCGCGTTGATCCCGCCCAGCCGATTCAAGCGCGTCATCAGCTCAACCGGGCCGAGCGGCTGTCCGTCAATCGCCACCGGCACGCCCTTCGCAAACTCGATCTCGACGTAAGTGGGTTCGTCGGGCGCAGTCTCCGGGCTGCGGGTCAGCACGAATATCGACTCTTCCGGCTCGTTCCACGGGTTCTCGAGCGGGCCGCCTTCGTGGCTGATGTGGAAAATGTTACGGTCGCGGCTGTAGATGCTCTGGCGCGTTGAGGTGATCGGGACGTTGAACTCCTCGGCGTAGGCGATCGCATCCTCGCGGCTGCGTATGTCCCACTCGCGCCAGGGCGCGACGATTTGCAGCTTGGGGTTGAGCGCCATCACGGTGAGCTCAAAGCGAACCTGATCGTTCCCTTTCCCTGTGCAACCATGCGCGATCGCGTTCGCGCCTTCGGCTTCTGCGATCTCGACCAGGTGCTTGGCGATCAGGGGCCGCGCGAAGGAGGTTCCCAGCAGGTACACGCGCTCATACACCGCGCCGGATTGTAGCGTCGGGAATACGAAATCGGTTAAGAACTCCTCTTGCAGGTCGCGGATGATCAGCTTGCTGGCGCCGGATCGCAGCGCTTTTTCTTCGAGTCCGTCCAGCTCCTCGGCTTGGCCGAGGTCCGCGCAGAAACAGACGACCTCGCACTGGTAATTGTTGCGCAGCCACGGGACGATAATCGAGGTGTCGAGTCCGCCGCTGTATGCGAGCACGGCTTTGTTGATGGGCTGCATGGTAGGTTGCATCCTCTCCATTTTCTTGGAAATTGCAATTGGTAGGTGCAACCAGCAGCGGCGCGTGAGGGTGACGCTAGGAAGCGCGACTAGAGGGCTGCACGGCACGTAATTATCCCGCGATTCAGTGCGGCTCTGCCGCTAATTTGGTGATATTTCACAAACACGAATTGGCGCAAATAGCTTGACACAGCCTCAGGCTTGGCATACAGTCTAGGACAACTTCTGAGCAGATATCGCGAAAGTGGCTGTCGCCGTGCAATCTCGTTTGGTCGTCCTTCTTATCGTCGTTCTCCTCGTCATTCTTGGCGGGGTTTTCGGCGTTGGGAGGACCGAAGCGGCACTGTAAGCAGCCAAATCAGTCAAAGGAAGCAAGGGCCTCCCAACGAACGGGAGGCTTTTTTGTTTTCGGCTCGGCAGAGCGGCGCTTCCATCGAAAAAAGGACGCAAGATGCGGTCAGATCGGATCAAGAAGGGTTTTGAACGCGCGCCACACCGGAGCTTGCTCAAAGCGACCGGCGTGCGCGATGACGATATGCGCAAGCCGTTCATCGCGATCGTCAACTCGTATGTGGACATCATTCCCGGTCATGTTCACTTGCAGGAATTCGGCAAGGTCGTCAAGGAGGCGGTTCGCGAGGCGGGGGGCGTCCCATTCGAGTTCAACACAATCGGCGTGGACGACGGGATCGCAATGGGGCACATCGGGATGAACTTCTCGCTGCCCAGCCGCGAGCTGATCGCGGACTCGGTCGAGACGATGATCATGGCGCATGCTTTCGACGGCATGATCTGCATCCCCAACTGCGACAAGATCGTGCCGGGGATGCTGATGGGCGCCATGCGCGTTGACATCCCGACGATCTTCATCAGCGGCGGGCCGATGGCCGCCGGGAAGACGCCCGACGGGCGCGCAGTCGACCTGATCAGCGTGTTCGAAGGCGTTGGCGCGTATAAGGCGGGGACGATTGACGACGCCGAGCTAAAGATGCTGGAAGACTACGGCTGTCCGTCGTGCGGATCGTGCTCAGGCATGTTCACGGCTAACTCGATGAACTGCCTGATGGAGGCGCTGGGACTGGCCCTGCCGTACAACGGTTCTGCGCTGGCCCAGACGCCCGAACGGATCGCGCTTGCGCAGCAGGCGGCGCGCCAGATCATGGACCTGATCGATCAGGACCTGACGGCGCGCCGTATTGTTACCGCTGAAGCGATCGATGACGCGTTCGCGCTCGATATGGCGATGGGTGGCAGCACAAACACCGTCTTGCACACGCTGGCGCTCGCCTATGAAGCGGGGATCGAGTATCCGCTAGAACGACTGAATGAGGTCGCGGCGCGCGTGCCGCATCTGTGCAAAGTCAGCCCGGCGTCCGAGTGGCATATGGAAGACGTGCATCGTGCGGGCGGCGTGCCCGCTATCCTGCGGGAGATTTCACGCGGCGGAAACACGCTGCACCTGGACCGCCCGACGGTCACCGGGCGCACGCTCGGTGAGAACATCGCGCGCGCCGAAATCTGCGATTATGACGTGATCCGCCCGTTGAAAAACCCGCACAGCGCGCAAGGCGGCCTCGCGGTGCTGTTCGGCTCGCTGGCGCCGGATGGGGCGGTGATCAAGATCGGTGCGGTTCCTCCGGCGCTACGACAGCACACTGGCCCGGCGCGGGTCTACGAGAGCGAGGAAGCGGCGTCCTACGGCATCCTCAACCGCGAGGTGCAGCCGGGCGACGTAGTCGTGATCCGCTACGAAGGGCCGCGCGGCGGGCCAGGGATGCAGGAGATGCTGGGACCGACCGCGCAACTGCAAGGGATGGGCCTGGGCGACTCGGTCGCGCTGGTGACGGATGGGCGCTTTTCCGGTGGTAGCCGGGGCGTGTCTATCGGGCATGTCAGCCCTGAGGCCGCGGCGCGCGGCCCGATTGCCGCGGTGCAGAATGGCGATCAAATCGCGATTGACCTGGAGCAGCGGACGCTCGATCTGCTGGTTGCTCCGGCGGAAGTTGAGCGGCGTTTGGCGGCGCTGCCCCCCTTCGAGCCGCAGATCGAAAGCCGCTGGCTGCGACGGTATGCCCGGCTGGTGAGCAGCGCCAGCACCGGGGCGGTTTTTCTGGATTGAGGCGGGCCGGTGGCGGCGCGCAGAGTGCATGGCGAAGGAGCGAATGGTATGGGCTTGAACGAACAGAAATCGGAATGGATGTGGCGCAATGGCGAGTGGGTGCGCTGGGAAGACGCGACAGTACACGTCACGGCGCACGCGCTGCATTACGGTTCCAGCGTCTTTGAGGGGATTCGCGCCTATGCCACGCCGGACGGTCCGGCGATCTTCTGCCTCGACGCGCACGTGCGGCGCCTGTTCGACTCGTGCAAGATCGCGCGCATTCCCATGCCGCACACGCACGAGGATCTCACCCGCGCCATTGTGGAAACGGTTGACCGCAATCGCCACGAAAGTTGCTACATCCGCCCTCTGGCGTATCGCGGCAGCGAAGTTCTGGGCGTGGATGGCCGCACCTGCCCGACCGAGGTCGTGATCCTGACGCTTGACTGGGGACGCTACCTCGGCGCGGAAGCGATCGAGCAGGGTATCGACGTCATGGTGAGCTCGTGGCGGCGCATGGCGCCCGATACGCTGCCGGCGATGGCGAAGATCGGCGGGCAATATATCGGCAGCCAGCTGATCACGATGGAAGCCAAAGATAACGGCTATCATGAGGGGATTGCGCTCGACGTGACCGGCTATCTGGCTGAGGGCGCGGGCGAAAATGTTTTTCTGGTGGTTGACAACGTCATTTACACGCCGCCGACCTCGTCGTCGATCCTGGCCGGTATCACCCGGCAGTGCGTCATTACGCTGGCCGAAGCGCTCGGCTACGAGGTCCGCCAGCAAGCGATCGCGCGCGAAATGCTGTACATCGCTGACGAAATGTTCCTGACCGGCACAGCCGCCGAGATCACCCCGGTGCGCTCGGTCGACCGGTTGCCGGTGGGCGAGGGCAAGCGCGGCCCGGTCACGCAGCAGATTCAAGATCAGTTTTTCGGTATCACCAGCGGTCATTTGCCTGATCGCTTTCACTGGCTGACGCCGGTGCGCGAGACTAGCGTGAGCTACGGCATTGCGCGCAGCTTCGAAGGTCATTGATCCCGTTCGATATCGCTGAGAAGAGGAGCACCCTACCGTGAAACTGACCGGCGCAGAAATCATCCTTGAATGTCTGCTGCGGGAAGGCGTCGAAGTGATGTTCGGCTATCCGGGCGGCGCGATCCTGCCGACCTATGACGCCATGACCAAGTACCCGCAGATTCGCCATGTGCTGGTGCGGCACGAGCAAGGCGCCGCGCATATGGCCGACGGCTACGCTCGCGCAACCGGGCGAGTCGGCGTGGCGATCGCGACCTCTGGCCCCGGCGCGACGAACCTCGTCACGGGTATCGCGACCGCGATGCTCGACTCGTCGCCGATTGTGTGCATCACCGGGCAGGTCGCTACCGGCGCGATCGGCACCGACGCGTTCCAGGAAACGGACGTCACGGGCGTGACGCTGCCTGTGACCAAGCACAACTACCTCGTCTACAATGTCGAGGAACTGGCGTACACCATCAAAGAGGCGTTTCACATCGCGCGGACGGGACGGCCCGGCCCGGTTCTGATCGACGTGCCGAAAGACGTGCAAAACGCCGTCACCGAGTTCGAATATCCTGAAGAGGAGCCTTCGCTGCCCGGTTATCACCCGCCTCGCGCCGCGACTGAGGACGAGCTGCGCGCGGCGCTGAAGCTGATCGAGCAGGCCGAGCGCCCGGTGATCCTGGCGGGGCACGGCGTGGTCATGTCTGGCGCGACGCGCGAAGTGCTGGAGTTCGCCGAAAAGACGCAGACGCCAATCGCGCTGACGCTGCTCGGCAAAGGCGGCGTGCCAGAGAGCCACCCGCTGTCCCTGGGCATGATGGGCATGCACGGCACGGGGCACGCGAACCTTGCGATCCAGCAGGCTGACCTGCTGCTGGCGTTTGGGATGCGCTTTGATGACCGCGTGACCGGCAATTTGAAGACCTATGCGCCAGACGCGAAGAAGATCCACATCGAGATTGACCCGTCCGAGATTCATAAAAACGTGCGCGCGGATGTGCCGATTGTAGGCGACCTGCGTACGGTGTTGGGCCAGCTCAACCCGCGCGTGGAGTCGCGCGAGCACCGGACATGGTGGGCGCAGATCCGTGACTGGATGGAAGACGCGGACGAGCGGGACATCCTCCACCGCGACGCGGGTGAGCGTCTGTTCGCCGCGCACGTGATCCGCGATATGTGGCAGGCGACAGGCGGCGACGCCGTGATCGTAACCGACGTCGGCCAGCACCAGATGTGGGAAGCGCAGTATTACCCCCACGAGCGCCCGTACACGCTGATCACATCCGGCGGCCTGGGGACGATGGGCTTCGGGATGCCTGCGGCGATCGGCGCGCAGATGGGCTTGAAGACCAACAACGTCTGGGCGATTGTCGGGGATGGCGGCTTCCAGATGACCGTGACCGAACTGGGCACGGCGGCGCAGGAGCGCGTGCCGATCAAGATCGCGATCATCAACAACGGCTATCTCGGGATGGTGCGCCAGTGGCAGGAGTTCTTCTACGAGGAGCGCTACAACGCCACGCCGATGCATAACCCGGACTTTGTGAAGCTGGCTGAGGCGTATGGCATCCCGGCGCGGCGAGTCACCACTCGCCAGGACGTGATCCCGGCGATGGAGTGGGCCGCGAGCGTCAATGACGGCCCGGTGCTGATTGACTTCGTGGTAGAGAAGCACGACATCGTGTATCCGATGGTTCCGGCGGGGGCCGATCTGCACAACATGATCCGCCGCCCGATCGAAGGAAAGTGAGGCACAGAATTATGACGGGCAAACAAACGCTCGTGGCGCTGGTCGAGAACAAACCCGGTGTGCTGAACCGGGTGGCGAGCCTGTTCAGACGTCGGAACTTCAACATCGACAGCCTGACAGTCGGGCGCACGCACTCCGTTGACCTCTCGCGCATGACAATTGTGGTCGATGCCGGAGCGGATCAGGTTGCGCAGCACCTGTACAAGTTGGTGAACGTGATCCAGGTTGAGAACATCAGCGAGGTGCCGCGTGTCAGCCGCGACCTGGCGCTGATCAAGGTGCGCGTTGACGCGGACACGCGCGGCCAGGTGATCCAACTCTGCGACATCTTCCGCGCTCACATCGTCGATACCAGCCCTGAAGCGCTGATCGTCGAGGTGACCGGCGACGAAGAGAAGATCAACAGCATGGTCGATATGCTGCGCCCGCTGGGAATCCTGGAGATGGTGCGGACCGGCGTGGTGGCGATGGCGCGCGGCGACGAGGCGCTGGCGCCGGTTGATTATACGCCGCGCCGCTCTGGCACCAACGGCCACCGCGCGAGCGTGCTCTAAAGAATCGTTCAAAATGCGTTGGCAAACGCGGCGCTCGCCCGGGGAAACCTCACCTCTGGCCGCTCTTCATCAATGGAGAGGGGAAATGGGGCAGGGGATTAAAGGGTGAGGTTCTGCACGCGAACCAAATACGCACATCGCTTTCGAACGATCACGTAAACCTTGTATGCGTTCTGGCGCCGAGACACTTCGGCGCAGTATCGAAGGAGAACACTCTGTGGCAACGCTGTATTACGACCAAGACGCGGACATGCGTTACCTCGAAGGGAAGACCGTCGCCGTAATCGGCTATGGCAGTCAGGGCCATGCGCACGCGCTGAACCTGCACGACAGCGGCGTGAGCGTGGTTGTCGGGCTGTATGAGGGCAGCCGGTCCCGCGCGCAGGCGGAAGCCAACGGCCTGACCGTCATGAGCGTGAGCGACGCGGCGGCGCAGGCGGACGTGATCATGATGCTGATCCCCGACACGCGGCAGGCGGAAGTCTACGCTAAAGAGATCGCGCCGCACCTCAAACAGGGCGACACGCTGATGTTCGCGCATGGGTTCAACATTCGCTATGGGCAGATTCAGCCGCCGGAGTTCGTAGATGTGAGCATGGTCGCGCCCAAGGCGCCCGGACATCGCGTGCGCGAGTTGTACGCCGAGGGCGCCGGGACGCCTGCGCTCGTCGCGGTCGAGCAGGATGCCAGCGGCGAGGCGCTCGCCCGGGCGCTGGCGTATGCGCGGGCATTGGGCTGCACGCGCGCCGGCGTAATCGAGACGACCTTCACTGAGGAGACCGAGACGGACCTCTTTGGGGAGCAAGCGGTGTTGTGCGGCGGTGTGACCGCGCTGGTCAAGGCCGGGTTTGAGACGCTGGTTAAAGCGGGCTATCAACCGGAGATCGCGTATTTCGAGGTGCTGCACGAACTGAAGCTGATTGTTGACCTGATGTACCAGGGCGGCATGAACTATATGTGGTACTCCGTCTCGGACACGGCAGAGCACGGGGGCTATACCGGCGGCGAGCGTCTGATCACCGAAGAGACCAAGGGCGAGATGTTCAAGATGCTGACCGAAATCCAGGACGGCACCTACGCCCGCAAGTGGATCGCAGAGAACGAAGCCGGGCGGCCCTGGTTCAACCAGGCGCGCCAGCGCGAGCGCGAGCTGACGATCGAGCAGGTCGGCGCGGAGCTTCGCCAGATGATGCCGTTCCTGAACGCCAAGAAAGCGCCTGCTGACGCCTGAGCGTCAGGCTGAGCCAACGAAAGGGGGTGATCGAATGTCCGAGGATGGGCTTAGCGCCCAGAGCGAGAACGACCTGGATGACCTTACGAACGAATTGAGCGGACGAACCGAGTTTCACACAGAAAGGATACAACAGATATGGACGAGCCTGGGGTTCATACCGATCGCGTTTGGATTTTCGACACCACCCTGCGGGATGGCGAGCAGTCGCCCGGCGCGAGCCTGACTAGCGCGGAGAAGATCGATATCGCGCGGCAGCTTGCGCGGCTGGGCGTGGACATCATCGAAGCAGGCTTTCCGGCGGCCTCACCGGACGATCTGGAAGGCGTGCGGCGTATCGCGCATGAAGTAGGCACCGCCGACGGCCCGGTGATCTGCGGGCTGGCGCGCGCTACCAAGAATGATATCGACAAGGCGTGGGAAGCGATTCAGGACGCGGCCAAACCACGTATCCATACGTTCCTCGCCACGTCAGATATCCACATGGAGCACAAGCTCCGCATGACGCGCGAACAGGTGGTGGAGCGCACGCGCGAGATGGTGGTGCATGCGCGCTCGCTGTGCGCGGATGTGGAGTTTTCGCCGGAAGACGCCTGCCGCTCCGATCCCGACTTTCTGGTTGAGGTGTTGAGCGTGGCGGTTGAGGCAGGCGCGACGACGCTCAACATCCCGGACACTGTTGGCTACATCACGCCCGCTGAATACAGCGCGCTGATGCGCAAGCTGATCACGGAGACGACCGGCGGCGATCGCGTAATCTGGTCGGTCCACTGCCACGATGACCTAGGTATGGCGACCGCCAATACCCTCGCCGGCCTGATGGCAGGCGCGCGGCAGGCCGAGGTGACGGTTAACGGGATCGGCGAGCGCGCGGGCAACACCTCACTTGAAGAAGTCGTCATGGCGCTGCGCACCCGCCCGCAGATTTATGGGCTGGACACGGGCATCGACACGACGCAAATCACGCGCACGAGCCGCATGGTCAGCAATTTCACCGGCCTGTCCGTCCAGCCGAACAAGGCGGTCGTCGGCGCGAACGCGTTCAGCCACGAGGCTGGCATCCACCAGGACGGCATGCTCAAGCATCAAGCGACCTACGAGATCATGACACCGGAGACGGTCGGCCTGACGCAGAGCAGCCTGGTGCTCGGTAAGCACAGCGGGCGGCACGCTTTCCGCGTGCGGCTGACGGAGCTCGGCTACGAGCTGGATGCAGACGAGCTAAACCAGGCGTTCGAGCGCTTCAAGGCGCTGGCGGACAAGAAGAAGACCGTCACGGATGCGGACATCGAAGCGCTGATCAGCGACGAGTTCTACGGCCCCGAAGAGATCTTCACGCTGGAAGGGATCCAGGTCGCGTGCGGGCAGCCGGGGATGCCGACCGCCACGATCAAGCTGCGCGGCCCGGACGGGCAGGAATATGTGCGCGCGGCGATCGGCACCGGCCCGGTGGATGCGGCGTATCAGGCGATCGACGCGATCGTCGCTGCGCCCGCGACGCTGGTCGAGTACCGCGTCAGCGCGATCACCGAGGGGATCGACGCGCTGGGCGAGGTAACGGTGCGCATCCGCCGCGATGAAAACGGGCGACGCACCTTCGGCGGTCACGGCGCGGATACCGACATCATCGTTGCCAGCGCGAAGGCGTATCTGTCGGCGCTGAATAAGATGCTGGCTTACACCGGATTCGCGGACAAGGCGCCCGAAGGCGACGCCGCGACAATTCAGATGCAGGCGCCGGTCGTATAGCGGTTGTTATGGGCTTGCGCCGGGGAACCCCCCATCCCCTGCCCCCT
>Ga0079223_10001275_pt1 | contig 14801 bp, 13 predicted proteins | sample Stecom2011_FD_75072 | JGI IMG/M metagenome (GOLD analysis project Ga0079223, IMG submission 75072) | Agricultural soil microbial communities from Utah to study Nitrogen management - Steer compost 2011 | ecosystem: Environmental > Terrestrial > Soil > Agricultural land | place: USA: Utah... | reverse complement strand
GACCTTAAATAAATGAAGAGCTGATTTTTGTTTACTAAAACTTTGGCATTTTCTTTTGGTTTATCTAACACTCTTTTAACCTGAGCCGTAGTCACTTCGGTTTATCTTTATAGCTAAGAATAAACCAAAACCATGAAATCATGAAAACTAAAAACATTTTAACCTTTGCAATGTTCCTTTTTGCAACAATTATTTTTGCGCAATCTGCGGACGATAAAAAGGTAATAAAGGACGCCCATAATGCAAAGGCAGCATTTATCAAAGCCAACCCGAAACTGCAAAATTATTTTGATGACGCCAAGGCTTACGTCATTTTCCCGAATATTGGAAAAGGCGCTATAATTATTGGTGCCGCTTCCGGACACGGAGCTGTTTATGAAAGAGGAGTGCTTGTTGGCATGGCCGGCATGAAACAATTGGACATAGGAGCACAAATTGGAGGAAAAGCCTATAGCGAGGTAATTTTCTTTAAAACAGATAAAGCCATTCAAGATTTTATGGATAACAGTTTTCAATTCGGCTCCAAAGTATCTGCAATAGCAGCTGATCAAAGTCCGCCAACATTGAATATTACTTACGATGATGGAGTTGCGGTCTTTATCTTACCCAAAGAAGGTTTGATGGCGGAAGTATCTGTAGGAGGCCAAAAATTTGATTATACCAGTCTCGATTAATTTTCAAAAGTATATTCCCAATCCCCCAATTGGGAAACTAAGAACCGTTTCAATTTAAAAAACTGAAACGGTTCTTTTTTTGTGAAAATGCTTCAAATAAAAAGGATGTTTCAAGGAAAGGCACCCCACGCACCCTTTTGCCCTCAAAACATCCTGCTCAAAAAAATACTTCTACAGCTGTATCGTCAACTTTACAAAATGTCATCGAAAGGAAATCATCCTTTTTTTAAACGAAAATCTGAAGAATTAATTCCAAACTCCCAAAACGGAATTTGCCCACCCCAAAAACATATAAAATTCGATACCTTTGAAAGAAAGACTTGGCGGAGGTTATGATACACGAAAAAACCCTAAAGGAGCGAATAAAGGAACTAACCTGCCTCTATGAGGTATCGTCTATTATTGTAAACAACGATTATAGGGAGCTTGACAAAACGCTTTATTCCATCGGTCTTAGTCTACGTAAGGCACTTCAATTTAACGAGGATACCATAGTAGAAATTAAATCTCCCCCCATTCATCTTATCACCGCTGCCCTTCCGAGGGAAACCGTGTATATAGAGCGCAAGATCAAAGTTTTTAACGAGCCCACCGGAACAATTAAAATCCATTACCCCGCGGATAAATATTCTGAAAGTGATTTCTACAAAGAAGAGAAGAAACTGCTCAAGGCCATAGCCATAAACGTTGGTGACTTGTTAGAGCGCGCTTCAATACGGGAAAACGAGGCGGTGGTAAAACGAAAGATGGAACACGCTGACCGTTTGAGTATTTTAGGAGAAATTACCGCTGGAATCGCCCACGAGCTCAATACTCCTTTGGCCAATATCCTAGGCTTTGCAGAACTTCTAAAATCCAAGGAAAATGATGAAACCCAAACCTCAAAAGATCTGGACAAGATAATAAACAGCGCCATTTTCTCCCGAGAGGTGGTAAAGAAATTGATGTTTTTTGCCTGCGAGATGCCCCAAAACATGGCCCAAGTAGATGTGGTCCCCGTGATAAAAGACGCTATAAATCTGCTAGATCCCATTTTTAAAAAGAACGAATTAAAGTACGAATTTAATCATCCTGACGAAAAGGTTTTGCTCAAGGTTGACACCATTCAGCTTACCCAGGTAATCTTTAATCTGGTGCTAAACGCTATATATTTTTCCCCAAAAGATGGAATGATTTCACTGACCTTAGAAGAGGGAAAGAAAAAAATCACTTTAAAAATTGCGGATGAAGGCCCGGGAATTCCGCAGGAAAATCTCCAAAAAATATTTCAGCCATTCTACACCACCAAAACGGTGGGCGATGGCTCGGGTTTGGGACTGAGCGTGGTACACGGAATAATAAGAAGCCATAGGGGCAGTATAGATTATCAACCCAACAGCCCACAAGGCACCATTTTTATTATTAATTTTCCGAAACAATGAATATAATGCTGCAGAAGGAAAACATATTGATAGTGGACGATGACACCAATATTCTGGAACTGATCCAACGGCATTTGCATTCTCTGGACTACCACACTTTTAAGGCGGTTTCAGTAAAAGAAGCTGTTGCGATTTTACGCGATACGGAAATAGACCTCTTGATTACCGATTTAAAAATGCCCGATGTGGATGGGTTTCAGCTTATAAAATTTGCTTCCGAACACTATCCGGACATGCCCAAATTGGTAGTTACCGGTTATCCCTCTGTACAGGACGCCCTTTCCGCCATTAAATCGGGCGCAGTAGATTATTTGGTAAAACCGTTTACCAAGGAGGAATTGCGCCAAGGAGTACTAAAATCGCTGTCCTCCAAGCCAAAGAAGAGTCGGCAAAAACCCGCGATGGCGCAAAACTACAATGAGATAATAGGCAACAGCGAGAGTATTAAAACTCTACTTCAAACTATTGATCGGGTAAAAAACAACAAAGCCACGGTTTTTATTAGCGGCGAAAGCGGTACAGGAAAAGAGTTAGTTGCCCGTTCCATTCATTATAATGGCAAGTTTTCCCGAGCGCCATTTATCGCCGTGAATTGCGGGGGTATTCCAGAAACTCTTTTGGAATCGGAGCTGTTTGGATATGTAAAAGGCGCCTTTACAGGAGCGGCCGAAAACCGCGATGGCTTCTTCCAAGCAGCTGATGGCGGTACTATTTTTTTAGATGAAATCGGCAATGCTCCCTTGTCCGTTCAAGCGCGACTTTTGCGCGTACTACAAGAAAAAGAAGTGATGCGAGTAGGAGATAGAAAAACTGAAAAAATAGATTTGCGCGTAATTACCGCCACCAACACCAACTTACTTGATTTGATTGCCAAAGAAAGCTTCCGGGAAGATCTGTATTATAGATTGACGGTTGTAGAAATTGAGGTGCCACCGCTGAGGGAGAGAAAAGAAGACATCCCAATTTTGGCGGATAAATTTTTAATGAAATACGGCAACGAGTACAAAGATCGGTATGTAACCATGGACAACGATGCCACTGCCCTACTACAGCGTTACGATTGGCCCGGAAATATTCGCGAACTGGAGAACGTGATTCAACGGGCGGTAATTATGTGCGACAGGACCATAGGTGTAAACGATTTGCCGGACAATCTAAAATTCGAGATCGATTTCCCTGCCGATTCCCTGCTTCCATTAAAGGAAATGGAAAAGCAGTATATACAGAAAGTGCTCTCCGCCACAGACAACAACCAAACCAAGGCTGCAGAAATTCTTCAAATAGACCGAAAAACCCTGAGACAAAAAATTCGAGAGGATTGATTGGGCAGGGTTTTACCATATCAAAATTTAAACTTTAATCCTCGAAATCACCAATTGGGTAATTTCTCCCCATTGAGGAAAAAACTCCCCAATAGCGTTTTCTTGGAATACAATAGCTAAAAACCTTCAATAACTTGTTTATAAACTGATTATCGAGTAATTTTGATGTAAGATTATTAGTTGGCACACAGCTTGAAGATATTATCGCACATGTTAAAAGATATCTACCATAACGGTATAAACCCCTTGCCAAATTCACATTTAACTTCCACTTACAATGTTCGGGTCGCATTTAATTATAATGTGGACTGAAAATTTTAATAGAATTGATTGAATAATTGAAAGAAAAACGAAAATAATTTATTTACCCTAAAATCGAAGACCAGCAGTGGTAACCATTTAAAAAAAAGAAAATGACACAAGCACAAACTTTGGAAACACCAAAACCTGTAAAGAAGAGCATGTTGGACAACGTATTGGAACAATTCAATCACGCTGCCGACAAAATTGATTTGAACCCTAACGTTCGAAAGATTCTTAGTATTACCAACACCGAAATCATTATACATTTCCCTGTGCGAATGGACAGTGGGGATGTAGAAATATTCACGGGTTACCGAGTACAGCACAATAACGCATTAGGCCCATACAAAGGTGGTTTGCGATACCATCCAACTGTAGATGTTGATGCCACACGTGCATTGGCTATGTGGATGACCTGGAAAACTTCTTTGGCCGGTTTGCCTTATGGAGGTGCTAAAGGGGGAATTCAAATTGATCCTTCCAAATATTCCAAAAATGAATTGGAGCGCATTACCCGTAGGTTTACTTATGCTCTTGGAGAAAACATCGGGCCAGAGCACGATATCCCTGCACCAGACGTAAACACCAACGACCAGACCATGGCCTGGATAGCCGATACTTATATGAGTACAAAAAGTACTTCCGAAAGATCTAAAAATCAGCACGTCGTTACTGGAAAACCGGTAGGAAGCGGTGGTTTAGAAGGTCGTGATAGAGCTACTGGTTATGGTGTGTTTTTAACTATTAAGTTCTGGGCAGAAAAGAACAACGAGCCTTTAAAAGGCAAAAAAATTATCGTTCAAGGCTTTGGCAATGTGGGCTATTGGGCCGCACATTTCCTTGAGGGCGAAGGAGCTATTTTGGTAGGTTGCCAAGATGCTTTTGGAAGTATTTCCAAAAGCGAGGGAATTTCAGTTGCCGATCTCTTCACATATAGTAGAGCCAATAAGGGCAGTATTCTTGGTTTTCCAGGAGCTTCCGTGGTAAATAACGAGGACTTTTTCGGTTTGGATTGCGACATCTGCATTCCTGCAGCCCTTGGCAATCAAATTACAAAAGCAAACGCCCATTCCATTAAAGCGAGTCTAGTAGCAGAAGGCGCTAACGGTCCTACGGATGTGGAAGGCGAAAAAATACTAATGGAAAGAGGCATTAATATCATCCCAGATATTATGTGTAATTCCGGAGGTGTGATTGGTAGCTACTTTGAGTGGCTACAAAACAGAAATGGAGAACTTTGGCAAATGGATGAGATTTTGGAGAAAATCGAAAAGAAACTTCGCTCTACATTCAAAAAAGTGACGGAGTATGCCGATGAGAACAATATGGACCTAAGAACCGCCGCCTATTGCATCGCAATTGCGAGAATTGAGAAAGCTTACATACTTCGAGGTATTTTCCCATAATAATTTAATTGTTCTGAGAAAATGAAATATGGAAGTTTGGTCTTGGAAAAAAAGGAGTACGTGTTCTTAAAACGCCTGCTGAACGTAAGTGGGTATTATAAAGATCAGAACACCAAGGACACTTTGAAAAAACTGAGTACCGAAATCTCCAGTGCCCGGATTATTGATAATGAGGATATGCCCGTTGATGTGATCCGATTGCACAGTACGGTATCGGTAACTTATGGAAACAGACAGATGGAATTTCAATTGGTTGTTCCCACAGAACGAGATATAGCAGCCAACAAGATTTCCGTCCTCTCCCCTATGGGGGCGGCGGTAATAGGCTATGCAAAAGGGGATGTGGTATCTTGGAATTTTTCCAATGGAGCAAAGGAACTGACAATCACTCACGTGAAACAAGCTGAACGACCCGTTGATATTGATGTGCTGTCGTAAAAGTTAGAGAGCAAAGATATTCAGGAGGCATCAAAACGGCATTCCTGAATATTTCTCTTCTTTAAATTGGAAAGATAAAATACTTGATAAATCATATAATGCAGATATACAGTCACGATTCTCCAGAAGCTATTGCTTATAAGAACAATTATATTGAATTGGAAAATTGGATTGGCCATCTCAACTATGTGGAAAAAGAAATCATCAATCTGATAAACCTCGGGAACACGGAACTCACCACCAGCTTTATCATCCAACCTGTGCTTACTAAGTTGGAACGAAAAAAAGAGGAAAACAAACTGCAGCTCCTAGCACTTTCGCGATATAAAGACGACCTTCCAAAAGCGGCGGAATGCGAAGATGTGGAATGTGATATGTTTTACGTAACCGAACACGAAAAGTTTAGAAATGATTATTTAAAACATTTAGATAAATACCGAAACATAAAGGAAGAATATTTCAGCGTACTTATGAAATAAACTATTTTAGCGAAGATTAAATCCTATTATTATCTATGAGCGAAAATATACAGCCCAAAACAATTGGAATCCTCACAACCCCTAATGAACCTCGGGTTTGTTTATTACCCAAAGAAGTAAAACGCCTCACGGCAGATTTAAAATACAATGTCCAATTTGAGCCCGGTCTGGGCAGTTCGCTTCAAATTGAGGACAGTCAATACACAGAGGCAGGCGCGAATTGTATTTCTAGGGATCAGATTTTAAAATCTTCGGATATAATTGTCTCTGTCAATCACACTTTTAACGGAGAGGAAATAAAGCCCGGAACTACTTTCATCGGTATTTTCAATCCGATTTTTTATTCCTCAAAACTCGATATATATCAAGAAAAGGGGGCTACAGTTTACAGTTTGGATCTTTTGCCACGAACTACCTTAGCCCAGTCCATGGATGTTCTTTCTTCCATGGCCTCATTGGCCGGATACGTGGCTGTAATAAAATCAGCTTCACTCTTTAATGGAATTTTCCCAATGTTTACTACTGCGGCCGGAACACTTTCTCCCGCCAAAGTTTTGATTTTGGGGGCTGGAGTTGCAGGACTTCAAGCCATTGCCACCGCTCGTCGTTTAGGGGCTGTAGTTGAGGCTTTTGACGTGCGAACCTCAGCCGGAGAAGAAGTTAGAAGCCTCGGCGCTAAGTTTATTGAAGTTGAAGGATATACCGAATCCGCTAGTGCCGGTGGATATGCCGTGGAACAAAGCGAGGAATATCAAAGAAAACAAAAAGAGTTGATTCATCAACACATTCTATCTGCGAATGTGGTAATAAGCACGGCCAATATCCCAGGAAGAAAAGCTCCCTTGCTGATTGAAAAGCGTTCGGTAGATGCGATGCAGCCAGGAAGTATTATTGTGGATCTCGCGGCTGAACAAGGCGGAAACTGTGAGCTTTCTAAAAACAACGAAACCATCGATTACAAGGGAGTAAGCATTGTAGGAAATTCAAATCTTTCATCTGAAATACCGAATTCTGCTTCCCGCTTGCTTTCCAATAACTATTTTTCCTTTTTAAAATATATGGACAAGGCCGAGAAAGCAGACGATCCGCTTCTTTCCCCAAGTCGGATTTTGGAGAATGGAAATTGGACACATCCTCATTTTAAACAACCTCAAACCACCTAATTTATGGATTTCATCAATCAAAACATCCAAGAAATTTACTTTGTCATTTTCTGTATTTTCATAGGTATAGATGTGATCTCCAATGTTCCAGCTATTTTACACACCCCTTTAATGTCGGGCGCCAATGCCATTAGTGGAGTAATTTTGGTGGGAGCTGTCTATATGATGCTAAACATTCCGGGCGACGACTATCTCAATCTAACCCTAGGTGGAATTGCGATTTTCCTTGGGACTTTAAATATCTCAGGCGGATTTTTCGTGACCGGACGTATGCTTAAAATGTTTAGTCCCAAAAAATGATTGTACAGCTAAGGTTGAAGAACTATACCTTGGCTTCAATTAAACAATTTCCAAATACCCAATTAAATAACCAAACCGCTTGCATTAGATAAGGCAAGCCCAGAAAAAAGAAATCTCCGATGGAAGCATTTATCGAAATAGGATATTTGTTAGCTACTCTTTCCTTTATAATGGGGTTAAAATATATGAGTTCCCCGCAAAAAGCCAAAACCGGGAACTTCATCGCCGCCATGGGAATGGTCTTGGCAGTAATATTAACCTTCATTGCCGGATATACGGGGACGGTTCCCTATATAAACTTGATAATAATGCTTGTGGCTATTGCGGTTGGAACCATTGTAGGGAAAAGGCTTTCCGATAAGGTGGAAATGACAGGAATGCCGCAATTAGTTTCCCTATTCAACGCAACAGGCGGTGGATGTGCCATGTTGTTGGGACTGGTGGAAGCTAATCCGATGTATCCCGAACAGACCGATTTGGCCATGCAGATTCTGCTCATTGCAGGGTTGATAACAGGTGCAATTGCATTTACAGGAAGTATCATCGCCGAGCGAAAACTAGCAGGAAAGGTGAAAGATTACCGAACGATTGGAGTAGTTCTTTCAGCAAGAATTCTATTGGGCCTTATGCTTGTATTGCCAGTATTATACTTTTTAGGCGTTATTCCTATTGGTTTTGCTCCCTTTATGTACTTTTTAGCACTGTTAGCTATGGTTTACGGGATTCTCTTTGTACTGCCCATAGGGGGTGCAGATATGCCTGTGGTGATTTCGCTCTTGAACAGTATCACGGGTATTGCTACCGCCTTCACGGGACTTGTTTACGGAAACAAAGTTATGATAGCTGGTGGAATTTTTGTGGGAGCAGCAGGTATTTTCCTAACTCTTTTGATGTGTAAGGCCATGAACCGCTCCTTGATGAAGGTATTGGCAGGGAAGTTTAAAAAGAGTACTGGCACTGTTTCAGAAGAGGATCAGGAGATTAAAGAAATAAGTGTTTCAGAGACGGCACTTGCCCTTTCATTTGCCCAAAAAGTGGCGGTAATACCAGGTTATGGGCTTGCCGTAGCACAGGCGCAACACGTTTGTGCGCAATTGGAGCAATTATTGGAAAAACGAAATTGCGAAGTAGATTACATCATCCACCCAGTGGCCGGACGTATGCCCGGGCATATGAACGTACTACTGGCAGAAGCAAACGTTGACTATTCCCGATTAAAAGAAATGGACGAAGGCAATGAAATGATGTCACAATACGATGTGGTGTTGGTAATCGGCGCCAACGACGTTGTGAATCCAGCAGCCGAGAACAATCCGGACAGCCCAGTTTATGGCATGCCAATCATCCGCGCTCACGAAGCTAAGCAGGTAGTTGTTATGAAGCGAGGAATGAGCAAAGGTTATGCAGGAGTAGTAAACGATCTATTTGAGATGGACAACTGCAGCCTTCTTTTTGGAGATGCCAAGACTTCATTACAGGAAATCGTGAACCAGTTGAAGCTGATCTAAAACAGTCGAAAAACACCTAAAAGGTCTTGGAGACTTTGTAGAAAATTGATTCAAACTTACAAGGTCTTGAAGACCTTGCAGCAATTTAGTTTTCATCAAAAAGCCCTCAACTCTTAAACTCCTCAACTTCTCAACTTCTCAACTCATAAAGAGACAATCACCAAAATCGAGCTGATAGAAATAAAGATCCAAAGCGAAACTCCAAGGATCATCGGTTTCCAGCCGGCCGACTTTATTTTATCAATTGAAAGTCCGGCGCCAATCAAGAAAAGCGTGAGTACCAATAATGATTTTGAAATACTCGTTGTTCCTCCAGTGATTTCATCAGGAATGGGCAAATAGCTATTCATAATAATAGCCAATATAAAAAGAAAGATAAAATAAGGGATTTTTATGCTCTTTCCTTTTCCTTTAAAAAGAAATACAGAAAGAAGGGAAAGTGGAATAATCCAAAGGGCCCTTGCCAGCTTTACGGTAGTCGCCACTTTCAGAGCTTCTTCCCCAAACGTATAGGCAGCCCCAACAACCGAGCTAGTGTCGTGAATGGCAATAGCGCACCAAAGTCCAAATTGATGCTGACTTAGGCCCAGTAAATGTCCCAGCGGCGGGAATACAATCAGGGCAATGGAATTCAAAAGAAAAATCACCCCCAAGGATATGGAAATATCTTTTTCAGATGCTTTTATTACAGGGGCAACAGCAGCAATGGCACTTCCCCCGCAAATGGCAGTTCCAGAACTTATAAGATGACTGCCCTTGCGATCCATCTTCAATAACTTTCCCAAGAAATAACCGAGAATCAAAGTGGCTGCAATTGAAAAGACCGTCAAAATGAATCCTTCTTTCCCAGCCTTAAAGGTTTCTACCAGATTCATTCCGAAGCCCAAGCCCACAACCGCTATCTTCAGCAGCCAATTAACAGCTTTGCTATTTAGCGCAAGAAAGGGATGTCCGAGAAAATAAGAAAATAGAAATCCCCCCACCAGAGCAACAGGGCTGCTTACATATCCTGAAATACAGAGCACCATGACGATTATAAAAATCACCTTTATCAAAGTATTCTTGTCATTGCTTAATTTCTCCATAAACAAGTGGCCATTTTTTTACAATGCAAATTTCGGAAGCTTTGGCGAATAATATCTATAAAATATAAAAGTTCAATGTTGTCGCGACAATTTTAAACACTTTTAGCTTAAAAACCATTGAAACTAATTAGGAAGTTGATTCTTCCTTAGTGTCTTTAAAAACTACTGTTCTATAAGGGAATGGTATTTCGATGCCTTCAGTTTCAAAACGTTTTTTAATACTTTCCAATAGATCGCACTTCATATCGAACGAATTTGAATAATTCCGTGCCCAAGCCCAAGCTCGAATGGTAACAGAAGAATCATTCAAGGAAATTAGCGCCACCCTAACTATTGGTTTGCCGTCCAAGACATCTGTGGCAGAACGGTTGTCGAAAATCAACGGATGCTTTTCACATTCCTCTCTCATAATTTTTTTTGCGAGATCCACATCGCTATCATATGAGATTCCAATTTCAATTCGCTCGCAAATCTTTAAGTCCTTTAAATTATAATTAATGATTTTTTCTTTATTCATAATCGCATTTGGAATTACGATCATTTTATTTTCGAAGTTGCGCAACACGGTATGGCGAAGCGTTATATCTACGACTGTTCCGACCATAGCATCGGATAATTTTATTACATCTCCAATTTTAAAGGGTTTGAAAGAAATTATAAACATACCCCCAATCAAGTTTGCCAAAGCTTCTTGGGACGCGACCCCGATGATCAATGCCAAGACCCCTGCGCCGCCCAGCGCGGTTTGGGCAACCCCCTTAAAGGAGGGGAAAGCTAAAAGCGCGAACATAAATCCGATAATGTACACCATAGAAACAGCGATGTAACGCAAGAATTTAAAGGTAGTTGGATCTTCCTTCAGCGATATTTTATGTTCTACTTTTTTTCGAAACCAGATATTAACCGAGGATGCTAGAATAATAGAAATAACTACAACCACGCCCAAATAGAGAATCAACTTAAAATTATCTTGAAGTCGCTCATAAATATCGTGGAAAAACAAAGAGATTATTGCCATTATCCCCAATACGAGCCAAATGGCATTTACGATGCGTTTAACCAGAAGAAACGAATTGCGTCGCACTCCGCGAAAATCTTTGTGTTCCTCTTTAATTATCCACTTGTATGATAAATTGGTAAAAAACCGCAATAATAAAACACCGCAGACAACCAAGAAGGCGTAAAGGAATTCGGTTTGATATGTTTCAAAAAATTCTATCATAAAAATGAAATATGCTTAATGAATTTTCGGCTTTTAAAAAAGATGTTTATCTCGGGACTGGCCTAATATCTTTTCTTTTCTCACGAATCAAATAAATTCCCCACAAGATAAGTAATCCGCCGAATACATACCAGATACTAAATCTTTCGCCATCCAACAATCCCCATACCACTGCTATCAATGGCAGGAGATACGTCACACTACTTGCAAATACCGGCGTGGTGTTTTGTATTAATTTATAGTACAGTATAATGGCTATTGCAGTTCCCAAAACGGTTAAGATACTAAGATAACTTAAAGATTTCAAGGTATGGGGAGTTGCTTCAAGATCGTTAAAGAACCCACTAAATACTAAGATTAAAAATGATGGAATCATCCAAAATGTAAATACAGCACCCGACAGATCCTTTGAACGTATGTGATGAAGTCTTTCTTTAACAATAAGTGCGGCCACAGCGTAGCAAGCCGTTGCCAACACCACCAACAAGGCATAACCTAAGTTTGATTCTTCTGAAGATGCTTCAGAAAAGTACATTAGCATCGAGGCGCCTACAAAACCAATTACGGCACCCAACACTTGAAGTGTTTTACTCTTAATTCCAAAAATTAAAAATCCGAAGACCAGGACAAATAATGGCACAAGGGAATCCAATATTCCTGCAAGAGAGCTGCTCACCCTCGTTTGAGCGATAGGAAATAAAAACATTGGCAAAAAATTTCCAAAAAATCCAGTAGTAGCAACCCAAAACAAGGTTTTTTTATCCATCCTTCGGATGGCTGGAATGCCGATAAACGCCAACAGCAATCCAGATATTCCGACCCGGAAGGCACCTATTTGGTAGGGCGTAAATGCGAGCAAGGATTTTTTGATAAGTATAAAGGAACTACCCCAAGTAAGCCCGATGACAATCAACAAAAACCAACGGTTCTCAAAAAATTTTCTCATACAGCTGCAAAGATAAAAAGCAATTGCTTCGAGCAACTGCTTTGAATCACAATTTAATTTGTTCCTGCAATATATTAAGGAGCCAATCCAAATCATTCGGCATGCCAAATGCTCACAGATATCGAGCTTCAGGCTCTCTCAATTATTAGAAAGCAAGAGGGAAAAGGGTATATTTCGCAACCTGTTCCACGCTTCTTAAAAGTTTGGGCAACCAAAGAAAGATTAATTGCAGCCGTCAAGAAATCCAAATTAAGAATCGGTTGATGCATCTGGTTCTCTCGATTATTTGCCATATTCCTTGGAGTAATACATAATTTTATCTTAAAACCCTAATTTTATAATAAACGATTTCAAAGTATGTTTACGACTTAAACTCAAAATTTGAAACAAATAATGCTCGAGCCTACTAAAAAAACCTTCTTCAAAATTGCCCTACTGATGGGCAATTTCGCATTTGGACAGTTTGAAGAAACTGTAGCGTTTGAACAGATTGACACCCTCTTGTTTGCTTCAAAGGAACCGTTCTTATTAACGAATACAAAATTCTCTGACTTTAAATACACTGAGAGTTTTATGAAATTCAAGAATTTGGACACCACAGATTCTTCCGTTTCTGATAAAAAATCATTCTTCGAAACAGATGTTGTTAGAATCGGTCTTCCGCCAATGATCTTTTTTACGGCAAGTGCCGCTACTTGGGGAAGCAGAAAAGAAATAAGAGAATTGCGCAACAGATACCTTCCATCCTTTAAAAACGGGTTTGACGATCATTTGCAGTACGCTCCGGCAGTTGCAGTATATGCTTTAAAACTTTCTGGGGTTAAAGGCAGAAATAACATAGGAAGAGCTACTATATCGTATGCTACGAGTGCAGCTATTATGGCTTTATTGGTCAATGGCATAAAATACACCGCGCAAGTGGAACGTCCTGACAACAGCAGCAATAACTCTTTCCCTTCTGGGCACACTTCAAATGCATTTATGAATGCTACATTTCTGCACAAAGAATACGGATTTATAAACCCCACCTATAGCATTGCGGGATATTCCATGAGCACCTTTACTGCTGTAGGAAGAGAACTCAACAACAGACATTGGGTTTCGGATGTTTTGGCTGGGATGGGAATCGGAATTCTCTCCACTCAATTAGGATATTTTATAGTAGATAAATTTTATAAGAACGACGGGGACCACGAGCACACTCCCCAATTCGAAGATCGCTTTGCACGGCCATCATTTCTTAGTCTCAAAGTTGGTTCGGCTCATGCCACCAGCAATCTTGTTGAAAATTTTGAAATCGGAATAAGTTCCAAGGCCGGTATTGAACTTGGTTTGGAAGGGGCCTATTATTTTTCGCACAATTGGGGAGTCGGGGCAGAATTTTCTGTGGCTAGTTTTCCTATTTCCACTGAAGACCTTTTTAAGTATGATCCTACTCTTGGGGACAATACCTCATTTCTTGTAACTCAATCAATGGGTGTAATGAATTTTATGGCAGGTCCTAATTACACCCATTTTTTTAGTCGCAAATGGTTATTGCATGCAAAACTAAATGCGGGAATAGCTATTGGTGCCTCTGGGAAAGTATCCTTGGCCTTGACAGAAGTAGATGAGGACGACAATGTGGTGGCCAATGAAATACCCTTGTTGACCTATAAGCCAAAAAATGCTTTTAGGACTACCGCTGGCGTAGCGGTAACCCGAATGCTTACCAATCAAATTGGAGTAAGCGGATACTTTGATTTTAGCTATTCAAATCCTAACTTTCTCTATACGGCTATAGAATATGATGGTGCCGATTTAGACGATTCGAATCCTCCTTCGGTGACGGAATACAACGATTTCAGTTATTGGACTCTTGGGGCGAAGGTGATTGCGTTTTTTTAAGATCAATTTTAATTCTCAATTGGGATTTGGCTTACTTTCCTATTCCTGTAGCATATAAATACAAATTCAATCTTCCACATTTAAGAGAATCTGCATTTTAGCATTTCACATTTACTATATCCAACGTATATTCGCTGTATCTAAACCATCTCTTAAATTAAGAATGGAAGTTTTCATTTTAGATGTAGTATTTTAGTATCGATTTTATATCTATCGTCATTTATGGATTTCATACTTAATCAACTTATAGAAGAGTTCCAATTACCTCTTCAAAATCCAGTATTGATATTTTCATTGATACTGTTTATTATTTTGTTGGCTCCCATTGTTTTACAACGAATTAGGATTCCCGGAATTATTGGGTTGATAGTTTCTGGAATCATTATAGGCCCGGCGGGCTTGAACGTATTGGAGAAAAGTCTTTTTGTCGATGTGTTTTCAACCATTGGGCTGCTCTATATTATGTTTATTGCGGGATTGGAATTGGATTTAAATCAGTTCAAGGCTAACCGAAACAAGAGCGTATTATTTGGATTTTTCACCTTTGTAATTCCGTTGGGACTTGGATTTCCAATATGCCATTACTTATTGGGTTTAGATTTTAATGCGAGCCTTCTCACTGCAAGCATGTTTGCCACCCACACGCT
>Ga0079223_10001268_pt1 | contig 14832 bp, 11 predicted proteins | sample Stecom2011_FD_75072 | JGI IMG/M metagenome (GOLD analysis project Ga0079223, IMG submission 75072) | Agricultural soil microbial communities from Utah to study Nitrogen management - Steer compost 2011 | ecosystem: Environmental > Terrestrial > Soil > Agricultural land | place: USA: Utah... | reverse complement strand
GGCGGCGAGTTCAATGGCCTGCTGTTCGAGAGCAATCTGTTCCTGCTGTGCGCTGGTCAGGTCAAGCAGGCTGTAGCGGCCGACGCGGTAGCCTTTCTCGATGTCACGGTAAAGTTGACGGGCGAGAGGCAAGGCACTGTCCTCGACCAGGGCAAGCTCCTCGCGAACCAGTGACAGGTTTCGATACAGGGCTTGCAGAGCCGAGATCAGCTCTATCCGGCGGGCGTTCAGCTGTGCCTCGCTTTCGGCAAGCTGAGCCTGGGCGCGGGCAATATTGCCGCGATTGGGATTGCGCAGGTTCAGGGGAATGGACAGGCCCGCCACCAGGGTGTTGTCGTCGGTGAGTCGGTCGTGGCGCGCACCCAGCGTGATCTCTACGTCCCGCCGACCATTGGCCTTGGCAAGACGCATCTGGGCCTCCTGTAGCCGGGCTTCGTTGGCAAGACGCATCAGGTCGGGCGCCTGATCAAGCTGCGCGTTGATTGCCTGCAGCGTGGGCAATTCAGGCAGCGGACGGAGGGCAGTCACTGGCACCAGATCTACAACATCGGCTTCACCCCAGAGTGCCGCCAGCTGCTGACTGGCTGCATCGCGCTCCACTTGGGCCCGTTGTAACGCAATATCGGCTTGCTGAAAAGCCAGCGTCAGGCGGGTAAGATCTGCCTGGGGCGCGGCGCCGGCACGTACCCGCTGGCGGGCAGCGGACTCCGATTGCCGTGTGAGTGCAAGGCTGCGCTGCGCCAGCTCGACCTGCTCCTGCAGGGTTGCCAGAAGGATGTATCGGCTGACTGCCTCGCCGAGTATGTCCAGCCGGGCCTGTTCGTAGGCCAGGTGCGAGTCGTCGCGCGCAAGGCTGGCTACCGCCATACGCTCGCGGCGCTTTCCGCCCAGCTCGATGACCTGGCTCAGCGCCAGCGTCAGCTCGGCGCCGTTAACGCCATCAGCCGGTGCCTTGCCGGCCAGGTTTTCTGCTTCCAGTGTCAGCGTGGGTTGTGGCCTCAGTGCCGCCTGTAGCCGGTCGGCATCCGCGGCCCTGAGGCGGTACGGAAACGTTGCCAAGGTTGGATTGCGCTCCAGCGTGAGGTTCAGCGCCTCAGCAAGGGCAACAGGTTTCCCATCCGTTTGTGGCTTGGTGTCTGCCAAAGCCATCTGGCTGGCAAAAGCGCCCGCCATGGCCAGCGCCCACAGGCGGCGGCCGAGTATTCGGAAATGCATGTGTTACTCCCGTTACGACAGTCACAGCGGCACGAGGCCGCAAAGAAAGGGTCAGGACTGCAACGGGCTATCCGGAGGGGGAACCGGGGGGCTGTAGGAGGGGGAGTCAGGTGTCACCCCGTTCAGGGGTAACCAGTCCCGGGTCGGCCCCGGGATGGGTATGCCGATGTCATCACCAGCGAGAACCAGTGGACTGTGGCTGTGGCAGCTGTGATGAGAGGCACAATCTGCTTTTTCAGTATCGTGGCCCTGAACATGCTCGGCGAGATGCCCGTCATGATGCGTTTGGGCAAGCACCTCTTCCTGCACGGAATGAATCGCCTCTTCTCCCAGAACTACCACCGCATTCACCAGCATGAACACGGCCAGTATCAAGGCCGTGACAGCAGTTCTTGTGGGTGAATGGTGGGTCATTCGCAGCGGTTTCCGAGTCATTTGCGATGAATGCGCATAGATACTAGCAGCCCACTGGGCTGCGTCAATGTGTGCTATCCGTCGGCTGCGATGCTTCCTGGCGAGCCTGGCGTAATATGGACACGGCACTGTGGGTGAACAGACTGGCCATGATCAGGGCAAAAATCAGGTCCGGCCAGGGGGAGTCCAGCCACGCGACGAGCACGGCGGCTACCAGCACACCCAGGTTGCCGATGGCGTCGTTCCGCGAACACAACCAGACGGAGCGGACGTTGGCGTCACCATCGCGAAAGCGCATCAGCAACAAGGCACTGACCACGTTGGCTACCAGTGCCAGCACCGCGACACTGCCCATCCACAGCGCCACCGGCGGTTCCGGTCGCATGGATGCCTGCAGCGTCATGATCAGGACCGTGGCGCCCATGACCAGCAGCGACAGGCCTTTGAAGGTCGCCGCGCGACTGCGCCACAGCAGCGGCTTGCCGATCACCCACAGGCTGAGCGCATAGGTTGCCGTGTCGCCGGCGAAATCCAGTGCATCAGCCTGCAGTGCCTGTGAGCCTGACAGCGCGCCGGTGACCATCTCGACAGCGAACATGATCGCGTTAATGCCGATAACGATCCAGAGTGTCCGGCGATAGGCTGGCGACTGACCATCAAAGCCTGTCGTGTTGTTGCAGCAGTCCGCCATGTGGGAGCTCCTTGTGCGGTTCAGTTGTACTGGTCGGGATTCCATGCAAGCATAAAACCTATAGTCATTGTAGGTTCAAGCCTATGTCCACCATCGGAAAACTGGCCCGTGATGCCGGCTGTACAGTCAGCCTGATCCGGCACTATGAACGCGAAGGGCTGATGCCGGAGCCAGCACGTACGGAGGGTAATCAGCGCCGCTATGGTGACGCCCACCGTCGGCGCCTGTTGTTCATCCGTCATGCCCGAGAGTTGGGCTTCAATCTCTCTGATATCCGCAGCCTGCTGGGAATGGCCACCGATCCCGGTGCTTCCTGTGCCGAAGTTGACGTCCTGGCGCGCCAGCACCTGGCTCGGGTTGAGGAGCGTATTGGTCGCCTGCAGAGCATGCAGCGAGAGCTGAGTCGCGTAATAGCTGAATGCGGTGCCGGAGAGATTGGCCAGTGCCGAATTATCGAAGCGTTGTCTGACCACAGCCTGTGCGATCACCAGCATGCGGAACCCGACGAGGTATTCCGCTGAGCACGATGCCTGCTTACTCGTTGCGTTCCAGGATTGTTCTCAAATCTTCTGGAACAGGCATCGGACGGAACGCGTTGACGTTTGCCCCGCCTGTGTTACCCATTGGAAGCTTGCCTGTTATATGGCCCAGTGGTGTCAGCGCCAGACGCGCTATCTGCCCGAGTATTTCGCGCAAATCCTTGCGCTGAAAGGCCACCATCAACATGTGCCAGTGGGTTCTCAGGTGGAGTGAAAACCAGCGTTGGCCGAGAATGTGCGCGCGCTCCAGATGCTGAAATGCCGTTCCTGCGTCACCTGTGATCCGTGCCTGTAAAGCACTGGACATTTCCTGCTCGAACGCAGTCTTGACATGTGTTGGCAATTTTCCCATGGCGTTTCTCCAGTGAGGGACCAGACAGAGCCACCATTGAAAAACATGTCATGGTTGTAGGTTCAAGTCCTGTTTGGGTCAGGAATGATGTGCCATTGAAGGACCAAAAAAGATCAGACTTGCGCCGACGAGGCACAGCGCGGCACCGGCCATGTCCAGGGACGATGGCGTTTGCTTTTCCACCACGGCGCCCCATAGCAAGGATGCGATGATGTAAACGCCGCCGTAGGCTGCGTAGGCGCGACCAGCAAAGCTCGCTTCGATCTGGGTAAGCGCCCAGGCGAAGCCGGCCAGGGCCAGCATGCCGGGAATCAGCCAGAGGGCAGACTTGTCAAGCTTGAGCCATGCCCAGAATGAAAAGCAGCCGGCAATTTCCAGTAATGCGGCAAGGGGAAACCAGTAAACAGACGACATGATTATTCCTTGTAATCAGGGCGATTTGATTCGCCCCTGGAGGATCTCTTACCGGCTGTGTCCCAGCGCAAAATTTCCGTGTGGGATATTCTGGCCGGATGATGTTAAGCCGTTTTGTTGCTGCCTGAGCGAGTTGTCTTGAGATTGCTTTGCAATCTGTCTGGAAACGGCAAAAGTTCGTTCGCTATGGTTCGCAGATACTCATGGAAATCCGGCGCGCTGGTATAGCTTTTAGTATAGCTTTTCACCCTCTAAAACAAATTAAGTCATTGAAAATCAAGGAACACGCACTGCTGCCTCATTAACGTCTATCTGGGAGCTGGCCCAAACTCTGGAAACCAAGCCATCGGATCTATGGTTGGTTGCTGAGCGCCTCTACGAAACTGCCTCTGGCTCTAAGAAGGGTTAGTAGGAAGCAGGCTCCTGACGACATGCCAGCTTGATTGCTCGTCGTATTTTAAAGAATGAGTGTTCTTGGATCGAAAGTGAAAGACGTAAAGGGAAAAAGCATGGAAGCGAGCATTGCCAAGCATGATCGGCAGGCCTCCAACGGGAGGTGGGCGGGGATTATGCCGGGTGATGCGAGTTGGTTTTATTCATTTTTCTTGCCGCCGCCGCTGTTTATCTGGCGCTATTTTAGGCTTCCATCTACCTTTGCTGGGATATTGAATTGGGTCGAGAAGGCGGAACATATTTCCCTGTCTGGTGTAAGACCATCAGATAGCGAGATTCCCAATATTCTGGCTGGCAAGGCGAAGGATTCTACTGAGGCAGAGCTTGAAGAATACCTGTCCCCCATCGTACAGAAAATCCCTAAAGATGTTATAGAGGATGTTCAGGTTGCCGGAACGATATTCAATTTCGGAAGGTGGCGATGCTTTCTCTTGGGGGCGAGTGAATATCTTGATAGCGCTCCAGAGTTGGCGCGAACAGTGCAGTTTCTGACTCGAAGAATAGAGCAAGAGAAAGAGATGAGGTTGGCGTTTCAGGAAATAGCAGGATCCAACAAGTCTGATGACGAAAAGCAGAAAGATATCGAGCATGATCTTTTTTCTAGGCTCATACTTCCTAAAGAAATTATAGATCTATTTTTATCGGATTATTCACTCCTTTCTCGTGTGGGAATGGAAGGTCATGGTGAAAATTCTCTGGTAAGGCTAGAGCTATCGGTGCAGATCGATTTTGTTCTATCGCTTCTGGCAAATGTGGAGCTTGGTTTGATCGAGTACCTTGAAGAGCAGGGTAAAAGTAGAAGGGATTGGATCGCCACTTGCGGCGAGTTGGGTATTATGTACTGGGTATTGCCTTTCTCCGGGGAAAGTAAGGTTTCCACTCCATTCTGTAGATTTATTGATGGTGTAAGGTGTCGATTTGGCTCTCCAGATAAGCCAATCAGCTGGGCTAAGCTTTCCGCATACATTCCAGTCGCCGAAGAAGTGATATCTAATGGCAACAAATTGCAGAATCAGCGCTCAACACTCAGGGAGTGGAGGAAGGGAAAGACTCTTGCGTCTATGCCTCGATTGAATGGATTTCTTGAGGCATTTTCTGGTGATGATGTTGAACGTAACTGTTTGATCGTTCTAGGCCAGGCTTCTGTAGCCCTGACCCGACTGTACATGGATCAGGTTCGGGCTGTTCGTGATGACGGTTTTGCGGATGCTGATCGTCTGGTTGCATCTGTTTATCAGCAGTACACGTTGCATCGAGCGAAGGCGTTTCGACCATCTATGTAAATGGCGTGAGCTGGCCCGTGGTGGTCAGCTCACGCCTCCCTCCTTTTTATGTCTTTTTCAGGTTGTCCCGCTTCTTCCCTGACTTGCGGTGTGGCTTTTTGCTTGGCAGACCAGCGGGTTTCTCGGCTTTCATGTGCGTGCTCCTTACAGGCAAGTGCATTTTTATCGGCGTGGGGGGTTATTGCCCCGACCGCGACCTGAGGGGTTACCGGTTTGGCTGGGACCATTTGGTGGCGCAGGTTTGTTGCTCATTGCTTTACTCCCTTGACTTAAAGAAGGGCTCAAGAAAGCCCGGGGAGTAGATGTTCGACATATTGCGATTGAAAAATAAGGGGGGGTGACAACACAAATTTGAGGTGGGGAGATGGCACCCTGAGCTAAGGAGCTCCTGATATCTGCCATCTCTCCAGATCCTGCAGATTCGCGATCACAACCTGTTGCGCTTCCGGTGTGCGGTGTGTTGTCGGAGAGTCCAGCCTGAGTTGGTACAGAACGTACTTCACCAGCGCTCCTCTGCTTTGAATCTCCAGCTGACCATTCGCCATTCCGTATTCTCTGGCAATCACCGTCTGTTGGGCGGGGGTGAGGCGAGGATCGGGAGTAATGATGATGGTTGCCCGAGTATTCCAAGCCTCATCGAGCTCGGCTCTGTGGGTGGTCGGCAGGGTGATGCCGGGCGCATCGCTGATCCGGCTCAACACAAAGTCACGAAACTCGCCGTTTTTCTCGCACCAAGCCCGGGTATGCCAGCGGTAGCCGGAGTGCACCACAGTGTGCGGCTGGATCACCCGGTACTCAGGTTCGGGGTTGGTAAGGGATGCGTATTGGATCTCCACCCGTTTCCCCTCGCGGCAGGCCTGCAGGATAGGGCGCAGAATCTCGGGCCTCAGGTCCCTTGCTGGCGGCAGTAGCACCTCTGTATTCAACTCCCGCACGGCCAGGCTCTCGAAGGAGCAGGCCAGATCCTCCCGGGTGTGCATCATGTGCAGGTACTCATCTGCCAGCCCACGGGTAAACACCGGACAGAAGTTGAGGGTAGGGCGGTAGCCCTTCAGATGGCGGTCGTACTCCAAGTTGCCCGGGCCATGATCAGCCAGATAGGTATTGATGTCCTTCGAGGCTTGCTGTCGGCCGATACCGAATGCACGCATCAGGTGATTGGTAGTCAGGCGGCCTTCCCACAAGCTGATCACCTCGATCAAGCGGTAGCGCAACAGTAGATCCCAGCGGATCGGCCATCCCTTTGTATCAGCATTCAACGGTTGCACAGACACCTCCCTTTATATGTTTGAAAAGACGACATGTTCATGTATCCAGCATTAACATGTCGCAATTAAGTACATATTCTATTGGTCATGCAAGGGGGTGCCTAGCTCGGGGCTGATTTGATGACGACATTGATACCATTCGGGATCGATAAGGAAACCGGGAAGATGCGGGAGATAGGCGATGTGCCTCGTGGTCGTCGCTGTGGCTGCATCTGCCCAAGCTGCAAGGCTGGCTTAATAGCCAGACAGGGCAGCGAGAAGGCGTGGTATTTTGCCCATGATGCCTGGGCTGAGAATCGGCCAGATAAGAAGTGTGACATTTCTTTTGAGAGTGCCTGCCGCCTGTTCATTATCGATCGGTTGAAGGATGGGCAAATTCCGGTGATCACGACGCCTGCGGTGGGTAACCTCGTTGCGGACAAAGGCCGATCACGCCCGGTAACGAAGCTGGAAGGGTTGGTGTTTGTTGACTCCGAGGAGTACGGCGACGTTAAGGCTGCAGTCAAAGGGTACACGTTGGAAGTGTTTCTGGATTATTCGAGCCGGGTGAGGCCATGCCCACCAGAAAAGCCGGATTCGACAGGCGTGCTGGCGTTCTCCGTAGAGCTAGTGCGCCGTCGATATCTGGAAGTCCGTGGCGGAGCCAGAATGCTCGCTGGCATCGTAAAAGACATGTTTGCTGAGGTCGGCGCCGCCAAGTTCTGGCTTTATCACCCAGCGATCCAAAAGGCAGAGCCTCAAAAGATAATCGTAGAAATGCCAATGCCTGTCATCGACAGTCGCCCCTCGGTAGGCAGCCTGAACACGTTATTAGGCGGTGGGTATCTGGGCAAGCCAGGTGGGAGTGAGGCTGTGGCTCGGGTCCCGCCTAAAAGAATCGAGCCGAGGCCTGTTGACCAGCCAGGCACTTATCTATGTTTCGGGTGTAACAATGAATGGGTGGGCGGGGAAGTTTCGGGAAGAAGCTGTTCGCAATGCGGGAGCAATAAGCTTTCAGTGTTCAAGCCACTTTAAGTTGGGATTGAGTCGCCGGTTGCATTCGTAGGCTGGAGCAGAGCAGAGGGGTGTCAGGTTGGCCAATTTTCCCCTATTCTCCCAAGTCTCCAGCGGAGACAAACATGACAGACGAGATCATGACCCTGAAGGAGGTCGCCGAGTACCTTAAGGTGGCCGAGAAGACAGCCTACCGTCTGGTGGCCGAAGGCAAGCTGCCGGGGTTCAAGGTCGGGGGCGCCTGGCGTTTCCGTCGCGTAGATATGGAAAAGTGGATTAGTGACCAATCAAGGAAGGTCGGGGAGCAAGAGGGTTGATCACTGCTTATCACACCAAATATTACGCACATGTGCTGACACGCCGTGCAGCCGGAGACACCGTGGAGTCTTTGGCCTCAACTCTGGTTGACTCTCAGGTCGACCTAAACCCTCATCAGGTGGATGCCGCACTGTTCGCTTGTCGCAACCCGCTCTCACGCGGGGTGATCCTCGCTGACGAGGTTGGTCTGGGTAAGACGATCGAGGCAGGGCTGGTTATATCCCAGCGATGGGCTGAGCGGCGACGCAAGGTGCTGATTGTGGTTCCGGCGAACTTGCGCAAGCAGTGGCATCAGGAGCTGCAGGACAAGTTTGGCCTGCAAGGCCTGATTCTGGAAGCCAAAAGCTACAAGGCAATCCGCAAGCAGGGGCAGCAGAACCCGTTCCTGTTCATGACCGGCCCGATCATCTGCTCGTATCAGTTCGCCAAGGCCAAGGCTGACGATATAAAGGACATCGACTGGGATCTGGTCGTGCTCGATGAAGCGCATCGTCTCCGCAACGTATATAAAACCAGCAACGTGATCGCCAAGACCCTCAAGGACGCGCTGTCCTACGTTCACTCCAAGGTACTCCTGACCGCGACGCCTTTGCAGAACTCATTACTTGAGCTCTATGGATTGGTAAGTTTCATAGACGACCGGGTGTTTGGAGACTTGGATAGTTTTCGTGCCCAGTTCACCGGCAGAGATCAGTCTTTCAGCGGTCTACGCCACAGGCTGGCCCCTATCTGTCAGCGTACCCTGCGTAAACAGGTCCTGCCGTACGTGTCTTATACAGCGCGTCGGGCCATCATTCAGGAATTCACCCCATCGAGCGAAGAACGGGAGCTTTCCAGTCTCGTCGCCGATTATCTACGCCGTCCCAACCTAAAGGCCCTGCCTGACGGACAGCGCCAACTGATCTCACTGGTGCTGTGGAAACTGCTTGCCTCCAGTACCCATGCGATTGCAGGTGCGTTGGAGACAATGGCTAAGCGTCTCCAAGGCGTGCTGGATGAAGCCTCCTTGGTCGAAGGTCTTTCCGATGAGTTGGATAAGGACTACGAATCGCTCGAAGAGACTGCCGACGAATGGGAGGAAAGTGGAGTTGATGAAAAAGCTTTGAGCCTCGCTGAGCGTGATGCCATTGCTTGGGAAATAGACGAGCTTATCCACTTCAAAATGCTGGCGACAAATATCCGTGAAAATGCCAAGGGCACGGCCCTGCTTACCGCGCTGGATCGTGCCTTCGCCGAGTTGGATAGGTTGGGTGCAGCCAGAAAGGCGATCATATTTACCGAGTCCAGGCGCACTCAGGAATATCTTCTGAACTTGCTGGCTGACTCTGAATACGGCGACGGCATCGTTCTTTTCAATGGTACCAACAGTGATCACCGTGCACAGGCAATCTACAAGGACTGGTTGAAGCGCCATGAAGGCTCCGACCGCATCACTGGTTCCAAGACCGCCGACACCCGTGCGGCCTTGGTCGAACACTTCAAGGAGCGAGGCAAGGTCATGATTGCCACGGAGGCCGGAGCCGAGGGTATCAACCTCCAGTTCTGCTCGCTCGTTATCAACTACGACCTCCCTTGGAATCCTCAGCGCATCGAACAGCGTATTGGTCGATGCCACCGCTATGGACAGAAGTTCGATGTGGTGGTTGTGAATTTCGTTGATCGCAGTAATGAGGCCGACGCACGGGTGTATGAGCTGTTGTCGCAGAAATTTCAGCTCTTCGAAGGTGTGTTTGGGGCGAGCGACGAGGTGCTGGGCGCTATTGGTTCCGGTGTCGATTTCGAGAGGCGCATTGCCGACATCTATAGAAACTGCCGAGATTCAGAGGAAATAAAGACAAGTTTCGAGCAGCTTCAGCTCGAACTCTCCGGCGAGATCAGTGAAGCGATGGTCAAGACGCGCCAGATTTTGCTTGAGAACTTTGATGAGGAGGTGCAGGAAAAGCTGCGCATAAGGGCAGACGACAGTCGCAGCGCGCGCAACCGTTTTGAGCAGATGCTGATGGATGTGACTCGCGCCGAACTGGCCGATTGCGCTGCTTTCGATGAAGAAGGGTTCGTTCTCCGCCATATGCCGTCGGGTGTTGATGGCAGTAATCAAACAGGAATTGAGCTGGGGCGCTACGAATTGCCCCGCCGCTCTGGCGAGGCGCATCTATACCGCATCAATCACCCCCTTGCGTTATGGGGCATCAAGCAGGCCAAGGATCGCGTACTTGATAGGGCTCGACTCGTCTTTGACTACGACGCTTATGGTTCAAAAGTTAGCACTTTAGAAGCTTATCGCGGCAAGACTGGATGGCTCACAGTTAAGTTGATCTCAGTAGAGACCCTCGGCAATCAGGAGCAACACTTGTTGGTTGCCGCGACCACCGCCGACGGCACTGTGCTCGCGGAAGAAGACCCGGAAAAGCTAATGCGCCTACCGGCAATCACTCAAGCAGAGAGTCTGTTCAACACCCCTGATGCTACTTTTTTGGCCGACGTGGAGGCCCGCAAGGTGGCACTCCTGCGAGAGGTCAACGAGCGCAACCTCGGGTACTTCGAGCAGGAGGTCGAGAAGCTGGACGCCTGGGCGGACGACCTCAAGCTGGGTCTGGAGCAGGAGATCAAGGAGATCGATCGCGAGATTAAGGAAGTTCGGCGCACCGCCGCAACCTCGCCAACGCTTGAAGATAAGCTGGCCTGGCAGAAGAGGCAGCGTGAGCTGGAAGGTAAACGTAGCAAGCTGCGCCGCGAACTGTTTGCCCGGCAGGATGAAGTCGAAGCACAACGAAACGACTTGATCAGTCAGTTGGAAGTTCAACTACAGCAGCAAGTAGAGGAAAGCGTGCTTTTTGAAGTGGAGTGGGAGCTGAAATGACTATAAAAAGAGAGCTCATGAGGGGGGCGGTTTGGCGGCAATGGGACCTGCATGTTCATACGCCAGCCTCTTTTCACTGGCATGGGCAGAAGTTTGATGGCGACCTGTCATCTATCCAAACCAAGGCTCTGGTTGATGAAATGATCAATGCTATGAACGAAGCGGAGCCTGCGGTCTTTGCGATCATGGATTACTGGACCTTTGACGGCTGGTTTGCCCTAAAACGGCGCCTCTCAGAGGCGGATGCCCCAGCACTTACAAAAAAGGTATTGCCCGGTATTGAGTTGCGACTGTCCGCGCCTACGGAGAAGCGACTCAATGCGCACGTCATTTTCTCAGATGAAACCTCCGATCAGCATCTCAAGGATTTTCTGGCAAACCTCAAAATTGAGCGGTTGGACAGGTCGGTTTCCAAGGATGCCATTGTGGATTTGGCGCGAGCTACTGCAGCCGACATGTTGGCGAAGAAGGGGCACAAGAAGGATGTAGTCGATAGTGACTATGAAGATGCGTTGTTGGCCGGATATAAGTTGGCGGAAGTAACAACCGAGAGCTACAAGCAAGCAATCTCGAGAGTGCCGGATGGACTGGCAATTGGGTTTATGCCTTACGATACGAGTGATGGACTGAGTGAAGTTAAGTGGGAAGAACACTACTCGTACTTCCTCGGGCTCTTCGAATCTTCCCCAATCTTTGAATCGCGAAATCTGGAGCTGAGAACGGCCTTCTTATGTGAGAAGACTCCGACGAACCAAACATGGATCGACAGTTTCAAGCATGGGCTGAAAAAAATCCCTAGGCTGGTAGTTGCTGGTAGTGACGCACATTGTTTTGTTGGGGTTGCGGGCAACAACGACAAGAGGGGCTATGGCGACTTTCCCTCTGGAAAAAGGACGTGGATTAAGGCAGACCCAACATTCGATGGCCTCAAACAAGCCATCCTAGAGCCGGCAAAGCGTTCTTTCATTGGCGAAAAACCGCCCAAGCTTCAGGAAGTCGAATCAAACAAGACCTACTATATTGACTCTATTGAAGTCACCAAGACAGGAGCCAAGGCTGGCATAGGGGCATGGCTCCACGGATGTGACATCCCATTGAACCCAGACCTTGTTGCTATTATCGGCAACAAGGGAAGCGGCAAAAGTGCTCTGGCCGATGTCATCGCGACACTTGGGAACTCTAGGCAGTCCGAACACTTCAGCTTTCTCCAGGGCGGGCGCTTTCTGGGAAAGGCTGGCGAGCCAGCAAAGCACTTCACCGGAACACTGACATGGTGCGACCAGAGCACCGAAATACGAACTCTCAACGAACTTCCATCCGAAGAGAAGGCGGAGCTTGTTCGTTACATTCCACAGAACTATTTCGAGGAGCTTTGCAACGCCCATGTGTCGGGGAAGTCGGACGCATTCCAGAAGGAGCTGGAGTCAGTGATCTTCTCTCACGCAAGTGAAGAGATGAGATTGGGCGCACTTGACTTCGACCAACTGACGGATCAGCAGGAGCAATCTCTCAGGAACCGATTGGGCGAGTATCGCAAGGACCTGGCCGCGATCAACGCATTAATTGTGCGTATCGAAGAGCAGCTTCAGCCAATAGAAACGGAGAGACTAACCGACCTGCTTCTGCTAAAAGCCAAGCAGATTGAGGAGCACGAAAAGCTAAAGCCAGCAGAGGTTGTCGCTCCTTCAGAAGAGTTCAGCCCCGAGCAAAAGCAGGCTGCAGACGGGTTGGCAGCAGTTATTCAGCAGGTCGAAGCAGCCAGAAGCCGGACGCTAGAGATTGCAGGCGAGACTACCGGACTGGCTCGGCAGCAGAAGGCGATAGCCAACCTTCGTGAGCAGTTGCGACTTCTCCAGAGAACCTTTGGTCAAACACATAGTGCAGCTTCGGATGACCTCAAGCTGCTTGGGGTTACGTGGACCGACCTTGCTGCCATCGAAATCAGGACAGGTGTCCTCGACGAGCTCTCAGACAGGCTCACGGAAAAGCAGGGTGAGTTGAAAGCCGAGTCCGAGCTGCTGTCTCAAAATCTGGAGTCCTATACCGAGGCACAAAAGGGGTTCGCCTCAAAACTAAACGCGCCGCAGCAACAGTATGAGACTTACCAGCGACAGCTCGCCGAGTGGACTAGAAAACGGGATGAATTGATGGGCTCATCCGCTGAGCCGGAGTCGAAGATTGGCCTAGAGGCCCGTCTCAAACAGATTAAAGCCCTGCCTGATCAGCTCGAGGCGCTGGAAGTAAAGCGGTTACAGTTGTCGGGTGAAATATTCGATACCCTCGATGCGCAGCGAATGGCTCGTGCGGAATTATTCAAGCCAGTGCAGGACCTTATCCACAAGAACAGCCTGATAAGGGAAGACTATAGGTTGCAGTTTCAGGCGACTCTTGCGGCATCTGCGGATGTCATAGCGGATCAATTGTTCGGTCTAATAAAGCAGACCTTGGGTGAGTTCCGTGGGCAAGACGACGCTCTTTCTACAATCCGAAGGCTATTCGATAGCCATGACTTAAATGCCAGAGAGGGTGCGTTGGCTTTCGTTGGAACGCTCCAGAAGAAGGTTTTGGAAGCCGCCAATGCTTCTGGGTCGCCTGCTGGCATCTTCAACTTGGTGAAAAAGGGACACTCTCCGGCGGCTGTTTATGATCTGATATTCGGGCTAAATTTCCTGAAGCCAAGGTACTCTTTGTCGTTTCAGGACACCCAGATTGAGCAACTATCTCCAGGGCAGCGAGGTGCGCTGTTGTTAATATTCTACCTGCTGGTCGACAAAGGGAAACGGCCTATTATTCTGGATCAACCGGAAGAGAACCTTGATAACGAGACGGTGTTCCGTTTGCTTGTGCCAGTCCTGACCGAAGCTAAAAAGAATCGGCAGGTCATTATGGTGACGCATAACCCCAATCTGGCGGTTGTGTGTGATGCTGAGCAAATCATTCACGCCAAGTTTGATCGAGCTTCAGATTGCACGATCGAATACGATTCGGGAGCCATTGAGAGCGTGAATATTAATAGTGCTGTCGTTACGGTGTTAGAAGGAACAAAGCCCGCTTTCGCTAACAGATCAGGGAAGTATCATTGATATGGCAGCGCTCGAACCTCAGTACTTAGCCATCTTGAAGCAGGTACTATTCGCACGCTTTGTGCCATTCCTGCCGCCACTGCTGGGCAACGTCAATCCCGCGGATCAGGCCGCGAAGCAGCTGTCACGCGCGTTTAGTGCCTTCGTCCTTCACAAGCTCCTCGACATCACGCCTCAGGACGCCGCGGCCTCGGTCGTTGATGACTTCAACGACAAAGGAATTGATGCAATCTACTATCATGCGGCGTCGGAGACGCTGTATCTTCTTCAAACCAAACTAAAGGCATCAGAGCAGCTCAAGCAAGAGGATGCGCTGCCATTTTGTGAGGGTATCCGTCTTTTGTTTAAGCAGGAGTTCACTGCTTTCAACGAAAACGTGCTGAATAGACAGGCTGAGATAGAGTCGGCACTTGATGCTTGCAGTCACATCAAGTTAGTCGTGCCTTACACAGGGGATGGCATTACTCAAACGGCCAGAGACGCCTTGCAGGCGCTGCTAGACGACGAAGACTTGGACGAAGAGCGCCTAGTCAGACAGGTGGAGTACTACACGGCAACAGAGATCACCCGTGATCTACTGGCGGAGCAAGCCTACCAACCCGTGCACACCGATATTGCTCTGTACAAGCACGGGAAAGTGGAGAGCCCGCGAGCCACATACTACGGTGTCGCGCGGCTGGCAGACTTGGTTGTGCTGCACCAGACGCATGGCAAGGCTCTGTACGAACGCAACATCCGCTACTTCCTTGGCAGTAGCAAGTCCGATATCAACAAGGCTATCAAGACAACCTTGCATGATGCCCCGGTGGACTTTTTATATCTTAACAACGGCATCACGGCCGTCTGTGACCTGATCGAGCCAAAGGCCAACAAAAGTGGCGTCAAGAAGTTTAAGGTGCGTGGTCTATCCATCATCAACGGCGCGCAGACTGTGGCGTCGGCTGCCGAG
>Ga0079223_10001265_pt1 | contig 14843 bp, 13 predicted proteins | sample Stecom2011_FD_75072 | JGI IMG/M metagenome (GOLD analysis project Ga0079223, IMG submission 75072) | Agricultural soil microbial communities from Utah to study Nitrogen management - Steer compost 2011 | ecosystem: Environmental > Terrestrial > Soil > Agricultural land | place: USA: Utah... | reverse complement strand
TGATCGCTAATTTGATTAGCGCAGCTGGTGCACACCGCATCATGACGATGGACTTGCATGCAGCACAGATTCAGGCATTTTTCGACATACCTGTAGACCACTTGGATGCTTCGATCATTTTTGTGCCGCATATTAAATCATTGAACCTGCCTAATCTGACGATAGCCTCTCCAGACATGGGTGGCTCATACCGCGCCAGAACTTTCGCCAAATACTTCAATGCGGAGGTCGTGATTTGCGATAAGCAGAGAAAGCGGGCCAATGAAATCGAATCCATGTCCATCATTGGAGATGTCACTGGTCAGGACATTGTATTGATCGACGACATCTGCGACACGGCAGGAACATTATCGAAGGCAGCTTCATTGATCATGGAAAAAGGGGCCAATTCCGTTCGTGCCGTATGTACGCACCCGGTTCTCTCAGGCAATGCCTACGAGACCATCGAAAAATCTGCGTTGACGGAATTGATCGTGACCGACACCATTCCTTTGAAGCATCAAAGTAAAAAAATCAAGGTATTATCCACCGCTGACTTATTCGCCACAGCGATTAAATACGTGAACGAACACGGATCCATCAGTGGATTATTTGACATAAAATAAAATTGGCCCCAGCAAAGAGAATTGATAAAAATTCCTTATCTTTGCGCCCTAATTATTTAATATAACAACATGAAATCAATTGCTATTAGCGGTTCTTCACGTAAGAACGTAGGGAAAAGAGACGCGAAGGAGCTGCGTTATGAAGGCCAGGTGCCCGCAGTGCTTTACGGTGGTGCTGAACAATACCACTTCTCCGTGTCCGCAGCTGATTTGAAACCTGCTATCTATACGGCAGATGTTCATTTCATCGAACTGGATATTGACGGTAACAAACACAAAGCCATCATTCAGGACATCCAATTCCATCCATTAACCGACTTGGTGCGTCACATTGACTTTTTAGAACTGTCTGACGACAAGGAAGTAGCCATGCAGGTACCTGTTAAACTAACCGGAACTTCACCAGGTGTGAAAATGGGGGGTAAATTAATTCAAAAATTGCGCAAACTGCGTGTCAAAGCGCTTCCTGCCAACATGCCACAGTATATTGAGGTGAGCTTGGAGCCCTTAGAGGTTGGGAAATCAGTCCGTGTTGAGGAAGTGAAAATCGAAAACGCGAAGGTTTTGAACAACTCAGATGACACCATCGTTTCAGTGGTTATGTCACGTGCCTTGCGTCAAGCCGAGCAGGACGCCAAAGCCGGAACAGAAGACTAAGAATACTAATTGGTCCAAATGGACAGAAAGCACCTTCATTGAGGGTGCTTTTTTTGTTTAAAGACCGAAAAATGTTTACTTTCGATCATCATGAAGTACCTGATAGTTGGCCTCGGAAATATAGGCCGAGAATACGAAGACAATAGACACAATATAGGGTTTATGGTCGCTGACGAACTTGTAAAAAGAGCGGAGGGGAGTTTTTCCACCATGAGGCATGCCTATTTCGCCGAGTTCAAGCAGCGGGGGAAACAAGTGGCTGTCATCAAACCGACCACCTACATGAACCTGAGCGGCAAAGCAGTCAACTATTGGATGCATGAATTGCGCGTGCCACTCGCTCGGGTTTTGGTCATTGTGGATGATTTGGCACTTCCATTCGGAAAGATCCGATTAAAACCGAAAGGCAGCAGTGCCGGACACAATGGATTAAAAAGCATCGAATCGCTTTGCGGGGGACAGGCCTATCCTCGGCTTCGTTTTGGCATTGGGGACAATTTCCCGCGCGGACGCCAAGCAGATTATGTATTGAGCGGTTTTGATGAAGATGAACTCCCGGAATTACCTGCCTTGATCGACACATCCTGCCAAATCGTAGAGAGTTTCATCCACATCGGGGTGGAATTGACCATGACCAATTTTAATAAATAGGGAATGATCTCTACTCAATAGACTGAAGGAAGCCCACTTTTTTTAATTAAAATTGGATGAATTCCGTGATTTGCTCATCGGTAAACCTCAGGGTATCCGCCTGAAAAATCTGCCCCGCTTTATCCAATTCCTGAACGATATGGGGAATATGAATTTTCAGGGGCAATACATGTAATCTGATGTAATTACACACTCCTGTGAAGTGCTCTACGCCTCGGATATTTCCGTATTTACCGGTGGAATGCCCGACTAAAGCCGCCTTCTTTTTATAAAAACTATCGGGGAATTTACAGGCATCCACGAAGGTTTTGAGCACACCGGGAAAGCTCCCATTGTACTCAGGAATGATAAAGACAAACTTCTCAGTCTGCGTCACCATTTCCTGGAAAGGAGCGAACGCGGGACTCCGCTGTCCGAACATATCCGCTGTAATGAAATCCGATGGCAAGTCCGTAAGCGAAAGAATTTGTGCAGCCGCGCCTTTTTCGGCAAAGCGTTTGCGGTAATACGCAGCCAGCTTGAGGCTATTGCTGTTGGGCCGGTTGGTACCGGAAATTATCGTGATCATGAACCGTTTTAATACTAAATTTGTATCTTAGCGCTCGGATGGTGAATTCTCCGGAGCACTCAGAAATACAAATATAACAAAAAAGAAATCAAGGAAATGGGCAAAATCATTGCAATAGCCAATCAGAAAGGCGGTGTCGGTAAAACCACCACATCGATCAATCTGGCTGCCAGTTTGGCCGTGCTGGAATACCGTACCTTATTGGTAGACGCTGACCCACAAGCTAATTCAACTTCCGGTCTGGGATTCGATCCGCGAACCGTTAAGAATAGCATATATGAGTGTATCGTTAATGGATTGACCGCGGAAGAAGCGATTCAGGCTACAGAAACTCCGAATCTGGATTTATTACCGGCGCATATCGATTTAGTAGGCGCAGAGATCGAAATGATCAATTTAGCTGAACGCGAGTACAAAATGAACCAGGTTCTCAGTCAGGTAAAAGCGGAATATGATTTCATCATCATTGATTGTTCGCCTTCTTTGGGATTGATTACGATCAATGCGTTGACCGCCGCCAATTCCGTCATCATCCCGGTCCAATGTGAGTATTTTGCTTTGGAAGGTTTGGGTAAGTTATTGAACACCATTAAAATTGTTCAAAACAGGTTAAATACCACCTTAGAGATCGAGGGAATTCTGCTCACCATGTATGACGCCCGACTTCGCCTTTCCAATCAGGTGGTGGAAGAAGTGCGTTCACATTTTGGAACGTTAGTTTTTGAAACGATTATACAGAGAAATACACGCTTAAGTGAAGCGCCAAGTTTTGGGGTTTCAGTCATTATGCACGACGCCAACAGTCGAGGAGCGATTAATTACTTGAACCTCGCCCGTGAAGTTTTGCATAAAAACGGTTTGATCAATTTGGAGAAAGAGGAGGCAGTCGGTTAATTATGGCAGCACAACAAAGAAAAATAGGATTAGGGAAAGGATTAAGTGCTTTGCTGGATGATTCAGATGAAGTCATGAACCGCCCAGCGCAGTCGAGAAAAGAAGAAGTTAAAAAAGAGGCTTCCAACTCTCCCGGCAGCTCGGGTAACACCCCCGGTGGAATTTATGAAATCGCCATAGACCGGATCGCGATCAATCCCTTCCAACCGCGTACAGATTTTGATCAGCAGGCCTTAGAAGAATTGGCGGAATCCATCCGATTACAAGGTTTGATTCAGCCCATTACGGTGCGGCAGGATAATTCGGGTCATTACCAATTGATCAGTGGTGAGCGCCGATTGAGGGCTTCCAAATTGGCCAATTTAAAAACCATTCCGACCTACGTGCGCACGGCAAATGATCAGCAAATGCTGGAGATGGCATTGATCGAAAACATACAGCGGGAAAATTTGAATGCCATAGAGGTGGCGCTCAGTTTCCAGCGCATGATCGATGAATTGGACCTCAAGCAGGAAGAGTTGGGTGAGCGTGTCAGTAAGAACCGCTCTACGGTGACGAATTATTTGAGATTACTGAAGCTGCCACCAGTCATTCAAGCAGCGATTCGTGACGGGAACATCACGATGGGGCATGCCCGGGCTTTGATTAATCTACCGGAGGTGGACAAGCAAATTTATGTGTTCCAGGAAGTCTTGAAACAAGGGTTGTCTGTTCGGAAAACGGAAGAAATGGTTCGGGAGATTCAGCAGGGACACCAGAAAAACAAGGCTTCAGAACCTGATAAGAAAGCTGGGCTTTCCTATCAGTATCAGAAAATAGAAGACGACCTGGCTTCTCGATTCGCCACCCATGTGAAATTAAAATTGCAAGCCAAAAAAGGCAAGGGTGCCATCGAAATTCCATTTAATTCGGAAGATGACCTGAACCGCATTTTGGAATTATTAGATTGGTAATGCATAGGATCAGCATCCTTTTATTCTTCTGGAGTGTGGCAGCATGCTGGTGGCAGCCTGCACAGGCGATCACCAAAAACCAGCCCAAGGAGGAAATACTGTGGATGGTAGAATCCCCAATCGTGGAACGGGACACGCTTATCGAAATCGGCACTCCAGAATCGCCTGAGGATGACCCCCAGGTCGTTTACAAAGACTCGGCGCGCTTAGCCATCGAGGCACTCACCCGAAAAGCCTGGAGGAGGTCGATGATCTTACCGGGCTGGGGACAAGTCACCAATGGCGGATTATGGTGGATCAAGGTCCCGGCGATCTATGGCGGCTTTGTCGCCACCGGTTTAGTTTTTGAGTTTAACAACCGCTATTATAAGAGCATCTTAGCCAATGTGCAATACCGGGAAGCGAATAATCATGCCATTCCACCCAATTCGCCCTACGATTACATCGCAGCGGATAGTCAAGGAACGCAATATTTGATCGGCGCGAAAGATTATTACCGCAGGAATCGGGATTTGATGGTACTGGTCACACTCGGATGGTACGCCTTGAATATAGTAGAGGCCTATGTGGATTCCATGCTGAAAAACCGCTGGGACATCGGGGACAATTACAGCATGCAGGTCACGCCCTTCGCAGCTCCCCCTACCCCGTTCGCACCGACCACACCGGTCTTTGGATTTAACGTAAAACTAAACATCGCTACCGGCAAATAGCAAAAGGTCGGTAACAAAACCTGATATAAATCATCTAAACGTATAAAAGAGCTAAAAATGGGATACATTATTTTTGCGATTATACTGGTTCTGACCCACTACGGATTGTGGAAATTGTTTATTAAAGCAGGTCGTGCCGGTTGGGAATCACTCGTTCCCCTCTACCGAGAATACATTCTGGCGACTAAAATCGTAGGCCGCCCGACCTGGTGGATTCTTCTGTTATTGATCCCGATTGTCAATCTTTTTATTTTCATCGGACTGTATCTGGATTTGGTTAAATCCTTCGGTAAACGTCGGTTTTGGGAGTACGGTGCGACCATCCTATTTCCCTTTATCGTTTTTCCACTGTGGGGCAATGATCCCCAGCTCACTTATCTGGGACCACCTGCTACCGAAGAATTCAAAGAAAAATATCCGTATAAAAAATCCATTGCGCGGGAATGGGCCGACGCCATCGTTTTTGCGGTAGTGGCTGCGACATTGATCCGTGGTTTTCTAATCGAAGCCTATATGATTCCGACCGGATCCATGGAAAAAAGTCTTTTGGTCGGTGATTTCCTTTTTGTCAGCAAACTGAATTATGGCCCACGGATCCCGATGACCCCGGTCGCCTTTCCTTTTGCGCACCATACCATGCCCTTGACGGGTGGAAAAGCGTACTGGGAAGGCATCAAACTGGATTACAAGCGACTGCCTGGCTTTCAGCAGATCGAAAGAAACGATGTGGTGGTCTTTAACTACCCTATGGAAGCGGATGCACCTTATAACCGTCCGATCGACAAACGCGAGAATTACATCAAACGTGCCGTGGGAATCCCTGGAGACACCATCCGTCTGGAGCTCGCACAAGTATATGTCAATGGTGAACCGGGCTTCAATCCGCCTGAAGGTCAGATGGATTATTTGGTGTATACCGATGGTACGGGCCTGAATCCGCAAAGATTGTTGGATCTTCGAATAGAAAGTAGCAGCTATCATCGGGAACCCTATCTGTTATACCTGACGGATGAGGCATTCGAAGAGGTGGCCGGTTGGTCGAATGTAACCCGCATCATTCCGAACATTCGCCCAGAGAACACGCCTGAACCCGGAATATTTCCAGGCACCCTGCATGAAAGCAGCGAATTACACCCTTGGAATTTGGACAATTTTGGGCCCATTATTGTCCCTGAACAGGGTTGGACCGTCACCTTGGATAGCCTGAGCTGGCCCTTGTATGAACGAGCCATCCAAGTCTACGAAGGGAATGAAGCCGAGGAGCGTAATGGACAATACCTTATTAACGGCACCCCCAGCACCGAATACACCTTCCAAATGGATTATTATTGGATGATGGGGGATAATCGTCACAATTCAGAAGATGCCCGCAGCTGGGGTTTTGTACCAGAAGACCACATTGTCGGAAAAGCACTCTTCGTGTGGTTAAGCCTGGATCAGCATGGCAGCTTTCTAGAAAAAGTTCGCTGGAATCGGATCTTTATGGGGATTAAATAACGAAAAAAAACGGGTAGCGTTATCATGAAGAAAACGCCGATCGCTTAGTCCTCGTTTTTAAAATCATAAAACTTCCAGCTGCTTTTAAAGTCACGACTGATCGCTTGATTGGTTAACGTCGCACGCAGCATCTCGATTGGCATGTAATTTTCTTTCATGAATCGATCGTGGAATTCTTTGATCGGCATCTGACCAGAGTCTACCAGTTCCTTTTTGAGGCTCCATACCTGTAGGCCGCCTACCAAATAGGCCAATTGATACAAAGGCCCATAATTCCCTTCAAAGGAACGTTTCACCTCCCCGTGTGCCGTAGAAGGCTCATGCCCGACGCGATCCACCAAATAATCTATACATTGCTGAGGCGTCCACTCGCCCAGGTGATATTTGATCGAAAAGGTGATTCGGGCGCAACGGTGCATACGCCAAAAAAGCATACCTATCCGCTCTTCTGGGGTTTTCGGAAAGCCCATATCATACAATAACAATTCCCAATACAACGTCCAGCCTTCGGTCCAAAACGGCGTGCGAAAGTTCGCCGCACGGTACGGCTTATAACGGCTGTTCATAAAATATTGCAGGTGATGCCCAGGGACCAATTCGTGCTGGACAATGCCCCGGGCAAAATAAGGATTGTTCCCTCGCATTGCCATGAGCTTGCGTTCATGGCTCATCTCGTGTGTCGGATAAGCGATCAATATATTTCGTCCTCCCAGAAAAAATGGACTGACCAATTGTTGCTCCGGACTCATCATCACCATGCCCCAAGTCTCGTGCGCCAGATCCGGCATGCTCAATAAGTCATGCGCCTCGATAAAGTCCAGGGCGTCTTGATTCAAGCGGATCAATGTTTCGGGCTGCTGCCCGGGTGGCACATAGGCGTTTTTCACTTTTTCCTGCGCAGCCCGCCAATCGTCCCCAAAACCCATTTCCCGGGAAGCTTTCAGCAGCTCGGCTTCCGCCCAAGCAAATTCCTGTTCAGCCAGTCGCAATAATTCATCGGGCTGATAGGGAATCATTTCATCCAAAAGCTGGCTGGTCAATTCAGCGCGACCAATCGGCTTACCCCCAATCTCCGATCCATCATCAAATACCTGCGCATTGTTTTTCTTGTCTGCCAAATTCGCAAAGGTCTCCAATTCTTGATCCAACGCTTTATACGGCTCAGGGACCCACCAATTAAACATGGGATCGTAACCATAATAAAATTCATACGCGCTTTGAAGTCGGCTTTTCAGATTCCGAACCGTTGCTGACAGATAACGGGATTGCTCCTCATCCAAATCAGGTAAATCCGCCAAATCCGCCTTAGCTTGATTCAACTGCTGCAGGGCTTCGTGCAATTGCCCCGCCACATCTTCTCCATCCACGGAAGTTCCCCGCCTCCTTTTCTGCTCGAAGGCATAAATGGTTTCGGCAAAGGGAAGATGCGAACGAATCTCGGCATATAAAGCCTGTTGCTTCTTCAAATCGGACAAGCTTCGCTCTATTTTGTTCTTTAACAGGACGTAATCCACCTTTCCATGGATACTAAAGCCATCGAAATCCAAATCTCGCATTTCGGTCAAGAAATCCTGGTTTAGTCGCATCAGTCGATCCATTTGTTCAGGAGCGTGAACTTGAGCGGAACCAAAGCCCCTTCCACTGGACAGGGGACTATAAAAGTATTGTATCGCCGCCATGTCGTTTTGATAACGGATCACCAGTCCAGAAACCTCACTGGCCTGCTCGTACAATTTTTCCAAGTGGGCTGCAGCTTGTCCATGAGCGAAAAAAGGGCCCAGGATCAATCCAGCAAAGGACAAAAATAAAACAGAAAGTCTTTTCATAATTCAGGATTAATGAATGGTAAATCTACTTTATTATTACAATAACACCAAATAATAGTATATTAGTCCAGAACCAATTTATAAATCTTATGGCTTTTAAGATCCTTTCCATTGATGGGGGCGGGACCAGGGGCCTCATCCCGGCTAAAATTCTCGATTGCATTGAACAAGATTATGGGGAATTCACCCCCAGTTGGTTCGATGTGATGGCAGGCACCTCTACTGGCGGGATCATTTGTCTCGGACTGGGCTGTGGGATTTCCGCAGGCCGGATGGTTCAACTTTATCATCAAGAAGCTAAAAAGATCTTTAAGGAAAGTATATTTGATCGACTTAGCGGATTGGACGAGCATATGCAGGCGGATTATCAACATAAAAACCTTAAAAAAATTCTAAAATCCATCCTGGGAGAACATACCTTGGGCGATCTGCATGCGCAGGATTGGTTGGGAGGCATGAAGAAGGAAGTCATGGTATGCAGTTTTGACCTGAATCCCGAAGATGAAGCGGATAGAAATAAAAACTATAGGCCTTATATTTTTCATTCGGCCTTTCAGCGAGACCAGCAGGTGAAATTGGTCGATCTCGCGCTGAAAACATCAGCGGCCCCCACCCTGTTTCCGATTTATCAGCGAAAGTTCATCGATGGAGGAGTCGCCATGAACAATCCCGCCATGGCTGCTATCGCCTATGCCATGAATGATTCGAAAGAAGTGGGTGCGGAGAAGGGTCAATACTTAGAAAGCGGATTCAAGGGTTTACAAATCAAGCGGGATGACATTCATGTACTGTCTTTGGGAACAGGTACCTCAAATCTAAATCGCATTGAAGCTTCGAAAATAGGGAGAGGGAACTGGGGGAATCTACAATGGATTCGGTATTTGCCACAGCTGATCACAGAAGCTAATGTGCAAAGCACCATCTATTACGCACGACATGTGCTTCCTGATAACCACCTGATTCGGATTGATCCTGCCTTCGACGATATGGATATTAGCACCTCACGCCTCGCTGGTCATCCTGTGCCGATGGATACTACGGATCCAGAACTTTTAGACGATATGATCGAATTAGCAGAAAGAATGTATCATCGCCACCGGGAGAAGATTCGTCGATTTCTGGAATTATGAGTGGTGATCTATAAAATAGAAAAATCCTGCCCATGTTTTATGGCCAGGATTTTTAGCTTAAAAATATTTATTAAAAACGAATTACTTCGTCATGCGTTTTGCTTTAATACGAGCTGCTTTACCCGTTCTACCACGCAGGTAAAATAGTTTGGAACGACGAACTTTACCGTGGCTATTCACCTCAATTTTCTCAATATTTGGGGAATTCACAGGAAAAATACGCTCCACGCCTACGCCATTAGAAATCTTGCGAACGGTGAATGTCTTGTTTATACCAACACTATTCATTTGGATCACTACACCCTGATAAACCTGAACCCGCTCCTTATTTCCCTCGCGGATTTTATAATGTACACTGATCGTATCTCCTGCTTTAAACTCAGGAAGGTTATCATTGACAACCGCTTGCTCTTCTACAAATTTAATTAAATCCATGATTTTGAGTAATTAAAGCCGATATTTCACCTGTGAAATTCGGACTGCAATATTAGCGATTATTTCTCAAATAAAAAAACGTTTTTTTTGAAAAACAATCCCACACATTTTCAATGCATTCACAAAGATACGATAGACCCACAAATTGAAGAAATAAAAAGAAAAATAAATTTAATTTGGATCTTCAATAGATTTGTTTAATTTTGCACACCGCAATAGGGAATCGGGTTTTTCTGCTTCAAATATTGCAACCAGAGTTCGGGGTGTAGCGTAGCCCGGTATCGCGCCACATTTGGGATGTGGAGGTCGTAGGTTCGAATCCTGCCACCCCGACTAAAACAAAGAAGCCTTTCGTCATCGACGAAGGGCTTTTGTCATTTTAAGGCGAGCCAAATTCATTTGAGCGAGTCAGAAAATGACAAAAGCCCAGGCGCGCAGCGCCCGGCTTCTTTGATTTAAGACCTCCCCCCACTCAGGATGGCTGCCGGTGGCGTGCGGGCCGATGCGCGACGCAGCCACTCCTGCCACCCCGACTAATTATGTCATTTAAAAAAAAGTTCGTACCTTGTTTCACAATTTTGCAACGCTCACGTTGAGCGTATTCCTGAAAAGTCTAAATTATGGTCTACTCATTAAGATGAAAAATTATGAAAAAAATTGTCCCTAACTTTTTTTTGGCATTTGGTCTAGCTTTCCTTTTTATTTTGCTCCAATCGTGCAACCAAAACACGAAAGAACAAGAGCAAACGGCTGAACATGTGCACGACCACGACCATGATCACGACCATGATCACGACCACGACCACGATCATGACCATGATCACGATCACGAAGGAGATGCTCCGGATATGCTAACCCTGAACAACGGTTCCAAATGGCAGGCTGATGAACCAACAAACAAGAGTGCGGCAGTTCTCATTTCCATTGGTGAAGCATTTAAAACAGATACTGATAAGACATTGGAAGACTACCAAACATTCGGCAGTGACATCAATGACGCTATAAACGTCATGATCCAGGAGTGCAGCATGGAAGGAGAAGCCGATGCAGCCTTGCATAATTGGTTCCTCCCTGTATTGAAGCAAGCTGGCACCTTGGAAAATGCGACCGATACCACTGGATTGAGCGAGATTGCTTTAGGTATGGTTCATAGACTGAATGAATACCATGACTATTTCGAGTAAAAAAGCCATTCGTACGTCTTTGCCGAGAAAAGATGAGACCATAACCATACCTTGTTCTAAAGGCAGATTCCATCGACCCTATTTTAATGATCCTCCACAAAATCGGTATCATTGACCATGATCACATTGGTGGCCAGCTCGAACAAATGTGCTTCAGATTCAAAGAAATGCATCATGTACCCACCTGTATTGGGGAAAACCAGGAGGTCACCTACTTGTGGAAAATGTGAAAATACCAGCTGACGCTTTAAAATGAGCTCTTGTTCTAAGCAGTAAGCACCCACCAAAAAGCCTTTCACCGGGCTGGACGCTTCCTGGCTCCACACCTCATCTTTCATGCGAGGAAGGTGAATGGGGTCCAATAGAAAATCGGCACTGGAGCTTCTCATCTGTGTACGATTCATCTCCAAACCAAACAACCAGTTACCGTCCGTATCTTTTTTACGAAACGCTACTTTAGCTACAGTGATGCCGCATTGATCCAATAAAGATCGACCAGGCTCCATTCGAAATTCTATATCACGCTCCTGCAATAATTGATAAATGGGTTTCTGATAAACCGTTGACTCCGCAGTCAAAATGGCTTTTAACATCTGCGATTTATGGCAGTCGTTAAAATAGGGATACACAGTGGGCTCGCCGTAAAGCCGATCGGCCACCTTAATGATTCCTAATGGGTCATTCTGATAGGTGATAGGCGAGCGTTTTCCTAATATCGCGCGTTTCAATTCACGATTGAAAGTCTCCCACTCTGCCTCGCTGGACAGGTAATTCATCAATAAACCACCCCCCATATCCAACGACGGTGTGCTAATGCCCGAATTTCGCAATCGATCCACCAGTTGTATGGATTGCTCCAGGGCCGCGACACGTTGGTCAATAGAATACCCATTTAAATGAAAATGCAAACCGGCAAAATCTACATAAGGTTCGTGATGGTGGATATTTTGAATGAATTCACATGCCTTCGTTAAAGGAAATCCAAATCGCGTCGGTAGTGTCTTGCCTTCAAATTGGAACCCACCCAATCGAATCATGACCGCTACCTTTTTCTTTTTTTCGGCGATGATGTTTTTGAGCAATTCCCATTCATCGACATTATCCAAGACCATGCAGACTTGATGATCCACCGCGAGTCGTAGCAGCTTTTCGTTCTTCACCGCAGCCGTGAGAATCAGGTCTTTCGCATCCATTCCGGCATCCAAACACTGTTTCAATTCCCGATAACTGGCTGTATCGGCTCCCGTTCCCGCCTGTGCCGCAGCGATCGGAAAAGCCATACATTTATTCGCCTTGCGCGCAAAAAACAGTTTGTGTCTTACGCTCAATTCCTTCAACACAGCCTGATACGCTGAAATATTCTCCAAAAACGGAGTTAGATTATGTACGTTCAGTGGAGAATCGTACTGATCGACTGCCGCATGCAAAGGCGCAGGATCAGCCATCAATTTTTTCACCCAAGGATGCAGTAATGGTGTTAATCGCATGTCGTTATCTCGGTTTTACTTTTTAATACGCCGGCCACCCACCGGGACGCCAGGTTATTTTTCTTTCGGGACAATGAATCATTATCTAACATCACCCCTTCGGTATTGGTCCCATAAAAATACAAGGGGATACGAGCAGGATGAATGACCTTCCCGGCATTGTCCATCGCTGCGCATCCGGGTACGTAACCCTGATTTTCAAACGGCTTGACCATCCCACTATCGAATAAGGATTGGTACAAAGTGGAATTGCCTTGATTTAAATCAGGTCGACCAATTCGCGCGTCCACGATATAATCCACTTTTTCTTCCTTTTGCACAGTTTGCAGTCGGAAACTCCCTTCCTTCTCCTCGTAAAGCAAATCGGTTTTCCCCATCCAAGGAACTTTTATAATGCCTGCCTTTAATAAAGCGAGTATTTTCTTCATATTGTCAATGGGCGGGCCATAGCTGGTGCGACAAAAAGCTCCGAATAACACTTGATCTAAATATTGTTGGGAAGGACCGGTAAAGCCTCCCGATTGATATAAATCTGCTATAAAGGGTGATGCTTCACGCCATACGGCAGCCGCTGCCATCAAGGGGCTTTTCAATTCCCCCTTTTCCGCTTCTTCGATCAAAAATTCAATATAGCGAATATAGGCTTTCTGAGCCGTATCCGCTTTAGGAATTTTGGGAAACAGAAATTTCCGATAGGTGAATCTTTGGTTTTCAGGGAGTGATCGGATGTACTCCTCCACTTCGTCTACCGATCGCGTTTGAAGCAGCGTGCTGTAGTAGGCGAATTTCAATTCCTGCTCTAACCAAGGAAATACATCTTCCTGAAAATCTAACTTTCTGTCTCGGGCCATGGTTTTCATGGATTGACACCATTCCTCGTCCAGGTATTGCAAAGTGTATGTTTCTTTTCCATAAACGGGACCGCGAGGCATAATGGGCAGCTGATTTCTGGAAAAAGGAATCATTACAGGTTCCATTCCACTGGAATCATATTTACCCGCTTCATCAAAGCTTCCGCCCCGACCTTCGGTCAACGCCAGGGCCACATCTATAAAAGTGAGCCCCCAACCAATGATACCTACACGCGCTCGATCCGGAATTTTATCGAGTACCTGAATCGGGTAAGGAGATTTAAAGTAATGCTCGGGTAATCGGCTGCCTTCGAATGCTGCGATTGGTGTGTTTTGGTAGCAATGTCCGGTGGCGAGTAAAAGATGGTCTATTATCCGCTGATGATGGCGGGTTTCGACTATGAGTCTGGCATTGGGCCCCGTTTTAATCGTGTTCACCTTTTCCGGGATGAACAGAAGTTCGATTTGATCCGGTTTAGATTGGATGACCTGCCTGAGCACATCTTGAAGATAGCAACCGACGAGCGCTCTCGAGGCGAAGTCCGATTCCTGAACCGGTCGATCAGTCATTTTATTTTTCGCTATCCATTGCACCAAATTGAGCTGTTCGGGATTTTGCGGTGCTGATCGATCCCAAGCATCCACGTGACCGATACAATAATTGATTAATAAATAATCGGGCTGATCCGCTCGGTAATTCGGCCCACTTCCAAAATGCTGCGTTTCATTCCACCACCAAACCCTGAATGTATCCGGGGTCTGATTTTCCCTCACCTTGCGGAACAATTCCTCTAAGGCGTATAACCCTTTTGGTCCACCTCCCACAATTCCTATTTCAAAAGCCGAATCGGAATTTGAGCTGGGCAGGCTTTGTGCATTGATCCAATTTTGAATAAAGCCCTGAGCATTTCGAGCAGCCGGGGAGATGTGTTGGGTTTTCCAAATCATACGGCCTGCATCTTAAATTGTTCCCGAATCCACGCTTCCGAATAAATAGTCTTCAGATATCGTTCCCCATTGTCTGCAAAAATGGCCACCACGGTAGCGCCTTTCGGCATTTGGGGCAGGGTTTTCTCCATCGCTTTCACAATAGCGCCCGAAGAACCACCAGCTAAAATACTTTCAGTTTTCAGTAGCTGATGACATCCCTCGACTGTTTCCCGATCGGAAATCAATACCACGCTGTCCACCTGCTGATGAATTAAAAAGTCAGATAGGCGGCTCGCGCCCATTCCGGGAATAATTCGATTTTGAGGTTCATCGCCAAAAATCACACTGCCCTGTGCATCGACGGCGATCAGTTTAGTTCTTGCATTCCGCTTCGCGATGGCATCGCCCAGTCCGCGTAATGTACCGCAGGTACTGGTGGATACGAACATATAATCGGGATCC
>Ga0079223_10001263_pt1 | contig 14844 bp, 9 predicted proteins | sample Stecom2011_FD_75072 | JGI IMG/M metagenome (GOLD analysis project Ga0079223, IMG submission 75072) | Agricultural soil microbial communities from Utah to study Nitrogen management - Steer compost 2011 | ecosystem: Environmental > Terrestrial > Soil > Agricultural land | place: USA: Utah... | reverse complement strand
TTTTTCTTCATCAAAAACAAGGGAGTTGGTGGTGAGCACGGTGGGCGTGTAGTATAAATTTAAAATCACATCTTTATTGGCAGCAACAAATTTCCCTATGCGAATATTTTGTTTTTCAATTCTGTCTGCCATATAGTTATGCATATTCGTGAGTAGCGAAAAAGCGTTTTTTGAAGGGAGTCGGTTGTAATAAGTAAGCTCAGTTTCCAGGATTATAACATCTACTATTGTTGCTCCCCGATTGATTGCCTCCTCAATTGGTACCATGCTCCCAAAACCCCCATCTGCATATTCGCAACCCTCTTTCTTGACCAAACTCATAAAAGGAGTGAAATTGGAAGATATCCAAATCCAATCACAATAATCCTGATACTCAAAATCGTTGATGGATTTATACTCCACCTGATCCAAGGAAAGATTTGACACCGTTACAACAACTTCTTTTTCGGAAGCTTTTAATTGGTCGAACTCCTTTTCTGTGAGTGTTTTTTCAATTAATTTCCGAAGGTTAAAGCTCTCTCCAAAAGTCTTTTTCCCTTTAATGAAGTTTTTCAGTACTGTAATGTGATTTATACCAATTTGTTGCCCGCCAAATTTGTCTCTTTTAATAGTAAAAGGACAACTGCTAAAAATGCTGTTTTGATTTACCGACGTAAATGCCGTTTTGATTTTGGAAACCTTGTCCAACGCCAAATGCGATATAAGCAAACTACCTGTAGATGTGCCCACAAAGAGATCGTAGTCCAGATTCATCTCGTCTATGAGGTATTGGGCCACTCCCCCCGCAAACGCACCTTTGCTGCCTCCTCCTGATATAACCAATGCTCTCATTCCTTGATTATTGAATTTAAATAAGCTGCCGCCTTGGGAGAAAGTTGCTTCCCGATTACTTTCATCTTTTCATAGTTTTCCGGTTCCTGAACAACAGCGTTCAGCAACTCTTTCGATGCCTTCGCAAAGCGCCAAGTAGGATGCACACTGGCCTCTACCAAATTTATAAGTGTTTCATTATCCCAAAGTTGAAGCTGCTCAACATATAAAAATGCTTTTTCCCGAATTTCAAAACTGTAGTCAGTGGAAGTGTAGTGTTTCAACTCCATTAAATACCTCGGTTTTTCGGAATCGCGATAATTTTCAGTTATCAAAGCCAAGGCCAACCAAAGTTGACGAATATTTCTATTTTGAAAACCAATCACGCCCCTCGTTTTTTCTAAATATTCGATTCGCTTTTCGGGAAACTGCATACACATTTGATACAACGCGGTTTCCAAAGTTACATAGGAGTCATCATTTAACAAGCTTTCATACTCTGTTTGGAGCTCTTTGGGGATGGTTTTTAATGAAAGCGCCACCTCTTGCCGCACATAGAGATTATTGCTCTCAAAAGCGGTTTTATAAAGTGAAAGTGTTTCTAAAAAGTCTTCGTCAGCCAATTGATAAACCGCTTCTTGACCAATAAAATCATTTGGGAAAGTGAGCGCATTTTTAAGCTGGACTTTCTTGTTGGATATGGGAATTTCCCGCAGTATAGCAACTTCAAAATAATTCTTTATGAAATTGGACTTCAATAAGGAATTGAAAGCGTCCTCCGCTTTAAACGCACTTTGATGCAGCCAATCTTTTACAAATAGAGAAATATCTATTTGGGTGGCAGCTTTTACCTCATTCAAAAAATCTTCTGTTGTTACATTTTGGAACTTGTACTTTTCCAAATAGTTTTTAACCGCAGTTTTAAATACCACATCGCCAATCATTTCTCTTAAAACATGTAGGGCCCAAGCTCCTTTTTGATAAAAAGTGAGCGAACTGGCTTTAGGATTCAACAGCGATTCCCCTTTGCCTTCGTCGCTTGCAGCTTTAAGTTGCTCAGAACTTTGATAAAGTTGCCAATAATAATAGTCCGCGCCAAAAATCTCCTTTTCCGCCAATAGCGCATAATAAGTTGCAAAACCTTCTTGCAGCCAATGGTCTTCATCGGTTTTTGTGGTAACCGTATTCCCAAACCATTGATGTGCCAGTTCGTGGGCGTTCACATTCACGTAATTCCTATCGTTAAACCCTATGGAGTCCACCACAAAAGCTTCAGAAAAAAAGGTAGCACTCGTGTTTTCCATCCCAGCGTAAAGGAAATCACGAAGTGGTACTTGTTTATAATTCTGCCACGGATATGGAAACCCGATTTCTTCTTCCAGAAAGTTGAATATCTCTTTGCTATATCGATAAGTAGGTTCAAATTTTAATGAATCTTGGGGTTTGTAGTACAGTTCAATTGGAATTCCTGAATTTGACAGTAATTCCTTTTTATCGAAACCTCCAATTGCAAAAGCTACCAAATAGCTGGACATTGGATTTTCCATATCGAAATGCCATTTCTGGGAAACTGTTGTTTTCTCTATTTCCACCAACTTCCCATTTGCGATTACTGTTTTTCCTAGAGGCGCCACTACAGTTAAATCGAATTCGATTTTATCATTGGTATCGTCTAGACTAGGAAGCCAATGCGAAGTGTATTTACCCTGTCCCTGCGTCCAGATTTCTGAATCGGATCCATCGCCGTTTAAAGGAAAAAAATAAAGGGTTTGTTTTGGCTCGGCATTATAGGTGAAATTGACGGTGTATAATTTTTCCTTTTTAAAGTTTCCTATGAGCCATATTTTTTCTTTATCCGCCTCTACCCTGCCATCCTTAAAGAAAAACTCGATTATCCGCATTTCCTTGGCATCTAAATAAACCGAATCGGTATTCTGAAGTATTTTAAAAGAATATTCTACAATTCCTTTAATCGATTTTTGAGTAAAATCAGGTTCTACGGTGGCTTTCACTTTTAGAAAATTGACAACTTCGGTTTGTTGTCCGTAAATTTTCGACGAAATTAGAAGAAGAAGGAAAAAGAAAACAACCTGTAGTCGAAGATTCAACGTGATTTTAAAAGTAAAAAGCATAAAAAAAGGTTATTTCTGACAATCAAAAATAACCTTTTTAAAATCTAAGCGATGTAATTTCTTATTCTAAAATAATTCTTTTCACTCCTGTGCCATAGGAATTTTCAAGATTTATAAAATAAACTCCTCCCGAAAGACTGGAAACATCAAAGGAGTAATTGTTCATTTCCGAAGAGGATTTAAAATAGTAAACCTTCACTGTTTTTCCTTCAATGGTATTGATGGTCATACGGGTAGTGCTTTCTGGATATTTTGTGGCTATTTTAAAAATTCCCTTTGCCGGATTTGGATACACTGAAACATCGTAAATCTGTGTGTTATCTATAGGAGCTACTCCCAAAGTATTTCCATAAACCATGGGGTTATTGCTAAAATTGATAATATGGGTGTCAACATAATAAATGGGGTTATACCCATCGTTGCAGTCGGGACAGGTTTGGCCAGATACACAGTTGGGGTTATTAGGGTGACAGAAATCCTTATAGCTTGGATGGAAGCGATAATCAAGGTCGAAGCTTGTGCTTATATAAGAATTTAAATCATAAATATTGGGAGGGGAAATAGCACCAGGGCACCAACCAGCACGATTGTATTGCCATGTTCCTTTCTGTCCTGTACATCCATCAGGATTTGGATTACATATATTCCATAGGTTTTGTACGAAGGTTTGATTCCCATTAATATCTAGATAGTGTGTCGCGTTAAAAAACTCGGCAGCATTCATAGAGTTATTACTTCCCCAGCCGTGACCCGTATTAGAAACTCGAAGATGGGAAGCTTCCACTCCTTGAGGAATTTCTACATTCATAGTTGGTACAGGCTGCAGATTTGCTGGATCGCCAAAAGGGAATTCATCATCCCAAACTTCCACAACATTACTGTATGCATATTGAGGAGGACCCGCAGTATAGGCAGTATCCAACGTTAATTGCCAACCTCCTGTTCCCCAAGTATCGATAAACACTCGTATTTCGACTTCACCTTGAAGTAGAGACATATAATCGGTAACATCCAACTGATGATTACAAGCCACCCCATAAGGAGTGATGTAGCGAATGAGCTGAATCCAGTTGCCATCAGGCGCTTTGATATCGATAAATGCCCAACGGTCCCAATCATCGCAACCGCCAGTAATATTAGGACATTCCACAGCGAGGAAAGCACTTAAGTCGTTATAAGCACCTACAAATTGAGGGAAAGTATAAGTTCCGTAGTACCACCGGCTATTTTGTCCTTGGAATTCTATAACAACATCTTCTAAACTGGTAACAGTCTGTGATGCCGCAGTACTTGAAACTAAAACATTGCGGGTAATGGAGATTTCATCTCCATCATTTGTTTTTGCCGTCATTACTATTTCGTGGTTGCCATAATTGGCTGGTGTCCATAGATAATAGAAAAAACCTGTATCGGCCTCAGCGTCATATTCTGTACCGTTAATAGTGATTTTCACCTCAGAAATAGTGTCCGGGCTTTCAACCGTAGCGTTCATATAAATGGGATATGGCTTTAGAACCGGCATTTCAATTGGATAATCCTCCGTCAGTCTAGTTGTGAGTTCGGGAGTGGTCAAGGGCTGATTTGTCGCAAAAATTGAGAGCTGAAACAAAATTGTAAGGGAAAACAATAGGTAGATTTTTTTCATCATATAGAATGTTTAAATTAGCGATTGCATTTACAAAGATATCACATATAAAGACTTTGAAAATGAATCTGCGGCGTCTTTAAAAAAATTAAATCATTTTATGAATTCCAACTTTCTACAAACTCCTATCGATTATTTGAAAGGCGTTGGCCCCAACCGTGCCAGTTTGCTGAAGAAGGAACTTGGAATACATACTTTTCAGGATTTGCTTCATTTATTTCCCAACAGATATTTAGATCGGACCAAGTATTACAAAATAGCGCAGCTGCAGCAAACCAATGCCGAAGTGCAATTAATCGGAAAAATCACCCACATCAAGACTGTGGAGCAAAAAAGGGGAAAAAGATTAGTCGCCACTTTTATTGATGAAACGGGTAGCATGGAACTCGTTTGGTTCAGAGGAATAAAGTGGATTCGTGAAAATCTGAAGTTGAACCAAGCCTATGTTATTTTTGGCAAGACCAATTATTTCAATAATAGTTTTTCAATGCCACATCCAGAAATGGAATTGCTCGAAGTACATGAAAAAAGTATTCGTTCAGCTATGCAACCCGTTTATCCATCTACCGAAAAATTGGCGAACAGCGGAATCACAAATCGGGTGATAAATACACTGATGCAACAGCTCTTTTTGGAGAGTAAAAATGCCTTCGAAGAGACCCTCTCAAAACCCCTTTTAGAACATTTAAAATTAGTCCCAAAAAAGGATGCACTTTTGAATGTGCATTTTCCAAAAAGTCAGACACATTTAGCACGTGCTCAGTATCGATTAAAATTTGAAGAATTGTTCTATATTCAACTTCAATTGATCCGTAAAAACATCATTCATAAATCCAAAATTAAAGGTTATACTTTCGATAAAATTGGCGACAATTTTAAAACATTTTTTTCGCAACATTTACCCTTCGAATTAACGGAAGCACAAAAGCGGGTAATCAAAGAAATTCGCAACGATTTGGGTAGCAACGCCCAGATGAACCGGCTCCTTCAAGGAGATGTAGGTTCAGGAAAGACAATAGTAGCATTAATGTCAATGTTAATAGCACTTGACAACGGTTTCCAAGCCTGTTTAATGGCTCCGACTGAAATTTTGTCAGTCCAACACTATGTTGGTTTAGTCGAAATGTGTAAAAGACTGAAAACCAGTATTGAATTACTCACCGGATCAACAAAAACTTCAAAGAGAAAAGAAATACACGAAAAACTTGAAAATGGCGAATTGGATATCCTAATTGGCACTCATGCGTTGTTGGAAGATAAGGTGAAATTTAAAAATTTAGGCCTTGCAATTGTAGATGAACAACATCGTTTTGGTGTAGAACAACGCAGCAAATTATGGCACAAAAATGAGTATCCGCCACACGTTTTGGTAATGACCGCCACCCCTATCCCCCGCACCTTAGCCATGAGCATTTATGGCGACCTAGATATCAGTGTTATCGACGAGCTTCCTCCAGGCAGAAAAGACATCAAAACTGTGCACCGTTTTGATGCAAATAGGCTGAAGGTTTTTCACTTTATTCGAGACGAAATTTCGAAGGGTCGGCAGGTGTATATTGTGTACCCTTTAATACAGGAAAGTGAGACCATGGATTACAAGGATTTAATGGATGGCTATGAAAGTATTGTACGCGAATTCCCCCTACCAAAATATCAAGTTTCCATCCTTCACGGCCAAATGAAATCTGCCGATAAGGATTATGAAATGAACCGTTTCGTAAAAGGCGAAACACAAATAATGGTGGCAACAACTGTTATTGAAGTGGGCGTAAATGTTCCCAATGCCAGCGTGATGATAATTGAAAGTGCCGAACGCTTCGGCCTTTCACAATTGCACCAATTGCGGGGCCGTGTGGGGAGAGGCGCCGAACAGAGCTATTGCATATTAATGACTAGTCACAAACTTTCTGCCGATGCCAAAACCCGATTGGAAACCATGGTACGAACTAGCGACGGTTTTGAAATAGCAGAAGTCGATCTAAAACTTCGTGGGCCTGGCGATATGATGGGCACTCAGCAAAGTGGCGTCTTAAACCTTCGTATAGCGAACATTGTCAAAGATTCAGAAATTCTAAAAATCGCAAGAGGCTATGCTATGCAAGTTTTAAAGACCGATCCCAACTTTTCTTCCGAAGAAAATATTCCCATAAAAAATGCGTATGCACAATTGGTGAAATATCGGAATATTTGGAATTATATTTCGTAGATTTCAATTTCAAAAATCTCTATAAATGAAAACATTCCCCTGCAGCAGTTCAACGTCCGTTAAAATAATTACAATTGGTGTAATTATCGGTCTTCTGCTTTTGGTGATAAGCATAGTATTTATAAGAAAAGATTTTGGACCATTATTAGGCAGCATTCTAACCATCATCATATTTGGACTGGTTTTTTACTTTTATGCGAATTCCTTAAAAAGTATAGTTTTAACCGACAAGAATTTAATTCTTCAAAAACATCTGGGAAAAATAGAAATTGAATTTTCCCAAATTGAATGGGTAAAAAACATGCAATACTCCGCTCTCCCAATGACCGTAGGTAGCAAGGGCGTTTTCGGGTTTATTGGAAGTACCGTTGATGGGGCCACCAGTTTTGTAAAGGACCAAAAGAATATGGTGCAAATTAAAACACTGCACAAAAAATATTTGATAAGTTGTGACAGCAGCACTCAATTGATCGATCTACTAGAGAGCAAAACCCATATAGGCTCACAAACCTCATAGAATCCAAAAGCTCAAAACCTATTCAAGAAACACTTAAACAGTTGCTATTCATATGTAGTATAAGGAGTTAAAACTACGTAAACCGACAAGGAAATTTGAACACAACGTCAAAAGAAGCACCCCCACATTTTTTTGCCAATTAAATTACTTATCTGTACTTTTAGGTTTATGACTGAAGCCGCATTAGAAAAAGAGAATAAAGAAATTGCTAAACACTATAAGCAGTTGCTTAAGATTAGTTATCGCACCTTATCAAAGGAAGATAAAAAACTAATTCGCAGTGCGTTCGACGTTGCCGTTGACGCGCATAAGGATCAGCGTCGCAAAAGTGGAGAGGCCTATATTTTTCATCCTATTGCCGTTGCCAAAATTGTGGCTTCCGAGATAGGCTTGGACGCTACTTCTATTGCTGCCGCCCTTTTGCATGATGTGGTTGAAGACACCAAATATACTTTGGAAGACATAGAGCGACTTTTTGGTTCAAATGTGGCTAAAATAGTAGATGGCTTAACCAAGATTGCACACATCTCAATGTCCGAGGATGTTTCCATGCAGGCGGAAAACTTCAGAAAAATGCTGCTGACCCTCAACGAGGATATCCGCGTTATTATTATAAAAATTGCCGACCGTCTGCACAATATGCAAACAATGGACTCGATGCCACCGGACAAGCAGCGAAAAATCGCATCGGAAACGCTTTATATTTACGCTCCCCTCGCCCATCGAATTGGGTTATACAATATTAAATCAGAATTGGAAGATTTAGGCCTGAAATTCACCGAACCGGAAGTTTACCATGATATTTTAAGTAGAATTAAAGAAAGTAAGGAAGAACAAGATGCCTATATAGAGGCTTTTAATAAGGTTATTAAGGAATCTCTTGATGCCGAGGAATTGCAGTACGAAATTAAAGGGCGTCCAAAATCTATTTTTTCTATAAGAAGAAAAATGCTGACGCAAAACGTGACTTTCGATGAGGTTTATGACAAATTCGCCGTCCGGATTATCTACAAAAGCACCCCAGAGAACGAAAAATTCTATGCTTGGAAAATTTATTCTATAGTCACCGATCATTTTAGACCCAACCCCATCCGATTGCGCGACTGGATTTCTTCCCCAAAATCAACGGGATACGAAGCGCTTCACATCACAGTTATGGGCCCCAAGGGACGTTGGGTGGAAGTGCAAATTCGCAGCGAGCGCATGAATGAAATCGCCGAAAAAGGTTTTGCCGCCCACTATAAATACAAACACAAAGAAAAGGACGATGGCGGTCTGGAAGCTTGGCTGAACAAACTTCAGGATACATTGGAGAATTCCGAGATAAGTGCCGTGGACTTTGTGGAGGAATTCAAACTAAACCTTTATGCGAAAGAAATATTTGTATTTTCTCCAAAAGGAGATCTATATTCTTTACCAAAAGGTGCTACAGCTTTGGATTTTGCATTCCATATCCACACCGAAATTGGCATGCATACACGGGGCACCAAAGTAAATGGAAAGTTAGTGCCCTTGAGCCATGAACTAAAAAGTGGAGATCAAGTTGAGGTGATTACTTCCGACAACGCTCAACCTACAGCCAACTGGTTGAATTACGCTACCACTGGCCGTGCACGATCTAAAATTAAATCCTCTTTAAAAGAAGACAAGAAAAAAATCGCCGAGGAAGGTAAACAGGTGCTAGCACGTAAGTTGAAGTCATTAAAAATAAATCTTGACGAAAGCACGGTAAATCAATTGGTGGTTTTCTTCAAGGTCAAAACCAGTCTCGATTTATATTATCGCGTGGGTGCAGGTATAATCGACAACCAGAAATTAAAAGATTTTGCGGCTTCAAGGAGTAATGCCTTTATCAGTTTCTTTAAAAACCGAATGAGGAAACCGGATAAACCAGAGGATATCCATCGTGAAGAAATTACAGAAAAATTTGATCAACTTGTTTTTGGCAAAGACGAGGACAAATTAGACTACAAAATGGCAAACTGCTGTAATCCCATCCCTGGAGATAATGTTTTCGGCTTTGTTACAGTTACCGAAGGCATAAAAGTACACAAGACTAACTGCCCGAATGCATTGCAGCTTCAGAGTAATTACAGCTATCGGATCATGCCGGCCAAGTGGATCGATTCCACCCAGCAAGAGTTTAGAGCAGTTTTAAATATCAGCGGGATAGACACAATTGGCTTGGTAAACGAGGTGACCAAAGTTATTTCCAGCAACCTCCATATCGATATGAAAAGTGTGCACTTTGATAGTGATGACGGAATCTTTACTGGAAAAATTGTGGTAATAGTCAAAAACAAGAACATTCTGAACAACCTGATGGAGAACATCAAAAAAATAAACGGAATTGATAAAGTTAGTAGAGTGTAAAACTTTAAGTAACTTTGCCAACTTAAATTATGAGTTCAAAGACAGATATATCGCATCAAGAGATTGTTAAGAAGGTATTTACAGATTTCCTTGAGGAAAAAGGACATCGAAAAACCCCTGAACGCTTTGCAATCCTTCAAGAAGTTTATGACCACAACGATCATTTCGACATAGAATCGTTGTATATAAACATGAAGAACAAAAACTACAGAGTAAGCAGAGCGACTCTATACAATACCATAGAACTATTACTAGAATGTGGATTGGTGAGAAAACACCAGTTTGGACAGAACCAAGCGCATTATGAAAAATCATATTTTGATCGCAACCACGATCACGTTATTCTAGAAGATGGAGAGGTTATAGAATTTTGCGATCCACGAATTTATACTATCAAAAAAACAATCGAGGAGGTTTTTAATATCGAAATTACCAACCATTCTCTCTATTTCTACGGACACAAAAAATCACCGGCCAACGATAAGGAGGCAAATTCTCATTAATAAAAATTATGGCAGTAGACTTACTACTTGGATTGCAATGGGGCGATGAAGGCAAAGGAAAGATTGTCGACGTACTCACAAAGAATTATGATATTATCGCTCGTTTTCAAGGTGGTCCCAATGCGGGGCATACTTTGGAATTTGATGGCATAAAACACGTTCTACGGACAATTCCGTCAGGGATTTTTCACGAAAACTCCATTAATCTTATCGGGAACGGAGTGGTTATAGACCCAGTTGCTTTCGTAAAAGAACTGGAGGGTTTGGACAAATTCAATCTGGATTACAGAAAAAACTTACTGCTTTCAAGAAAGGCCCACATCATTCTTCCAACCCATCGATTGCTGGATGCGGCCTCTGAAGCATCCAAAGGCAAGGCGAAAATCGGCTTCACCTTAAAAGGAATTGGTCCTACTTATATGGACAAAACTGGCCGAAACGGTATTCGATTGGGCGATTTGGAGTTTGAGAACTGGCAAGAAAAATATCGAGCCTTAGCTGATAAGCATGAGGGAATGATAGATTTCTACAACGTAGATGTGCAATACGATTTAGCCGATTTAGAAGCAGAGTTTTTTGCCGCGGTGGAGATTTTAAAAACTTTAAAATTCATTGATAGCGAAGAGTATTTACATCAGGCTCAAAAAGAAGGAAAAACAGTTTTAGCAGAAGGCGCTCAAGGTTCCTTGCTAGATATTGATTTCGGCACATACCCGTTCGTAACCTCCTCAAACACAACTGCTGCTGGAGCTTGTACAGGTTTGGGCGTTCCCCCAAACAAAGTGAAGAATGTCTTCGGCATATTTAAAGCCTACACCACTAGAGTGGGCAGTGGCCCCTTTCCTACTGAACTGTTTGATGAAGTGGGTGAAAAAATGGCGAAAATCGGAAATGAATTCGGTGCAGTTACCGGACGGCCCCGCCGCTGTGGTTGGTTAGATTTGGTAGCACTGCGCTATGCCGTACAAGTGAACGGCGTAACAGAACTGATAATGATGAAAGCCGATGTACTAAGTGGTTTCGAGAGTCTAAAAGTCTGTACTTCTTATAATTATAAGGGAGGAACCATTCATCATTTGCCGTACAATATAGAAGCTGAAAATGTAACGCCAATCTATACTGAAATGAAAGGTTGGAAAGCAGATTTAACTGGTATGGGTGAGGCTTCTCAACTGCCAAAGGCTTTAAACGATTATATCGATTTCCTTGAAAAGGAACTGGAAATACCTATCAAAATAGTTTCTGTGGGGCCGGATAGAAAGCAGACCATTCACCGATAACCAATTTTTTGTTGGTATTTTCGCTCTAATGACAAATAGATTTTATTTGAAAGTATCGCAATTCACAATTGTCATTCTCTTGTTTTTCTTCGGAATTAATCTTTCCGCACAAGAGAAACAGAAGGTTGATATTCAGTCAGGTTATTTGGAAATACGCCCAGAATTTCCCGATGCAGCCATTTATACCAAAGATGAAGCCGGACAAGTCTATATCGTCCACGAAGGAGTGGAAATGTGGTGCGATCAAGCTTTTGTTTACCTCAAAAGCAATTTCGTAAAAGCGTATGGCATGGTTCGAATCTCTCAAGGAGATACCGTTACAATGAACAGTAAATATGCGGAATACAACGGCAACACCCAATTTGCTTTTGCCAGTGGCGATGTGGTTTTGACCGAGCCAAAAACCACTTTACAAACGGACACCCTCTACTTCGACAGAATAAAACAACAAGCATATTACAGAACCGGAGGTACCGTTCGCGACACTGCTAGTGTTTTGACCAGTAAAACAGGACGTTATTTTGCAGAAAGCAAGAAATATCAATTTCTTTCCGACGTTAAAATCGTAAATCCCAAATACACAGTCAACAGCAACCAATTGGATTTCTATTCCGAAACGGGAGACGCATATCTTTACGGTCCTTCAACAATTGTTAGCGAAACAAGTACTGTTTATTGCGAACGTGGCTATTACGACACCAGAGGTGATACAGGATATTTCGTAAAAAACTCCAAAGTAGATTACGAGAACCGAACCTTATATGGCGACAGTATTTATTTTGATAGAAATAAGAGTTTTGCTTCCGCAACCAATAACATCAAGGTTTTTGACACTATAAACAAGAGCGTAATCCGCGGCCATTACGCCGAGGTATTCAGAGAAAAGGACTCCGTATTTATAACAAAAAGAGCGGTAGCTGTCACTGTTAAAGACAATGATTCTATTTACGTGCATGCCGATACATTACAGGTGACAGGAAAACCTGAAAATCGTATAATTAAAGGATTTTATAGAGCCCGAATGTTTAAGCCAGGGAAAGACGACGATGAGCCCACCAGTGGAAAATGCGATTCTATTTATGTGAATGAAAAACGAGGGATTACTAAACTATTGCGGAACCCAGTGCTATGGAGCGGTGAAAATCAAATGATTGGTGACACCATCCATATACTTTCCGACCCGCTTACCGATAAACTTGATACCCTCAAGGTCTTTAACAATGCGTTTCTAGTGCAGAAGGACAGTATGGGCTTCAATCAGGTAAAAGGGGAACGACTCATAGGTCTATTTACAAATAATGAATTGGATACCGTAAACATCAATAAGAACGCACAGGTTATCTATTATTCCCGAGATGACAATGACAAGTTGGTAGGAATAAACCACACACTTTCCAGTTCCATTCAAATGTATTTGGAAGAACAACAAATTACAGGGATCCGTTTTATAAATAAAGTTCCAGGGAAGGTCTACCCACCTTCTAAACTCCCTGAAAATGCACGGCTTTTACCAGGGTTTCAATGGCGAGGGGAAGAGCGCTTATTTTCGGTTGAAGACTTATTTAAAGGCAAGCCAGCGCCTATTCTACCCAAAATAACCGGAATTCCATTGCCCAGGGATGAAGGTGAGTTTTTTGAGGATATTCCCATGGATAAAATTCAATTGCCCTCAGAATCGAAACTGAGTCCTAAGGACTTGCAAAACCGTCCGGACGACCCGAAACCCGAAACACAGGAAAGTGAAGCGAAACGTGACTCAATTCAAGGAGATGGTTAATTTGGAGATTAAATTATTTGCTTGTTTAAATATGATAAAGTTTATATCTTTAATAACTTTTAATTAGCAAACGGTTCATCCCCTACTTCCCTCGAAACCGCATACTCCCTCAATTAATTTAATTATTTTAACAAACTCCCCTTGAGTGTTTTTTGATGATGAAAGAAGACTTTTTTACATATCAGGCACAGACCAGCCCACATCCTTTGGCTTTAGAAATTTCGCACGCCAAGGGCAGTTATATTTACGATACCTCTGGCAACAAACATTTGGATTTTGTAGCGGGGGTTTCAGCTTGTACGCTGGGCCATTGTCATCCACGAGTTGTTGCAGCCATTAACAAACAACTTGAAAAGTATCTGCACGTAATGGTTTATGGCGAATACATTCAGGAAAGCGCTGTGGAGCTTTCAAAGTTGCTCGCAGCACATCTTCCAAAAAACTTAAACACCACTTATCTTGTTAATAGTGGCACTGAAGCCGTTGAAGGTTCTTTAAAGCTTGCGCGGAGAGCCACTGGAAGAACGGAAATACTTTACGCAAAAAACGCTTATCACGGAAACACTATGGGCTCAATGAGCGTCATGGGCTTTGAGGAACGAAAAAATGCTTTTAAACCTTTAGTTCCAGACTGCCATCCAGTCATATTCAATAAAATTGAGGATATTGAAAAGATCACGCATAACACAGCGGCAATTATCTTGGAAACCATTCAAGGTGGTGCCGGGTTTATTCAACCAGAAAATGATTATCTAATTAAAGTTCGCCAACGTTGTCACGAAACGGGCACGCTTTTAATTCTAGATGAAATCCAACCAGGTTTTGGCCGCACTGGGAAGCTTTTCGCCTTTGAATATTTTGGAATAACACCAGATATACTGGTTTTGGGTAAAGGAATGGGAGGAGGAATGCCTATAGGAGCATTTGTAGCTTCTCACGAAGTTATGGCCCAGCTTCAGGAAAACCCAAAGCTTGGGCATATTACCACTTTCGGGGGAAATCCTGTTATTGCTGCTGCTGCTTTAGCTACTTTGCAGGAATTGACAGAAACGGATTTAATTAAACAAACACTTCAAAAAGAAGAATTATTTAGGAAACACTTAAACCATCCCCTAATAAAAGAAATACGTGGCAAAGGATTAATGTTGGCCGCGATGATGGAAACTCCCGAGATTGCATCCAAGGTTATTTTGGCTTGCAAGGAGCATGGATTGGTCCTGTTTTGGCTACTTTTTGAAGGTCGAGCTATACGTATTACCCCTCCCCTAACCATCAGTGATGATGAAATCAAGGAGGGATGCAAAATACTGACAGAGGTTTTAGACAGGCTGTAAAGCCAGCAACTGAATGGCACTGCATTGATTTACAGTTCATTAACAGATGATTCCTTGTTGATAAGTCCGTTAACAATAATCACGGCATAACTATTGAACATCTGTGTACATTAGTATCTTTAAAATAGAAGAATCCGTTAAACCGTGCATATGCAACTAAGTTCAGACGATAACCACAACTTCTCCTTAGCAAGATTTGAATCTATGCTCAAGACGAATAATGTCCTGTTCTTTGATTCGGAGGAATTTGAAGATATTATACATCAT
>Ga0079223_10001262_pt1 | contig 14844 bp, 14 predicted proteins | sample Stecom2011_FD_75072 | JGI IMG/M metagenome (GOLD analysis project Ga0079223, IMG submission 75072) | Agricultural soil microbial communities from Utah to study Nitrogen management - Steer compost 2011 | ecosystem: Environmental > Terrestrial > Soil > Agricultural land | place: USA: Utah... | reverse complement strand
TCGGCCGGAGACGGAAAACCGGCCGAAATATGACCCACAGCCGGTAAAGCCCGTCTTGAGCTCGGGTTGGGATGAAAAAGCTTAATTTTCATGGTGTCTTGACCCTTTCTTTTCGAACGTATGTTTGGTCTATACTTATATTATATATTCTGCTTCCCGGTTGTCAAGACACCACTCCTAAAAAAAGAAGGAGGTAATTTCTTCCCCCTCGGCTTAACCGCGGCGTTTTGCTGCTGGCCGGTAATCAGGATTGGCCGGCATCAGGTACAAGCTCTTACCTTCGATCATAAGGCGTTTTAAAGTAAATTCACCGTCAAGATAACAGACGGCCGGCGCATTATGGCGGTAAGGCGCCGCCTTGTCGATCACCAATAGATCCCCGTTATCCACGCCCGCCCCGGTCATGGAAGATCCTTTTACCGTCCCGTAAAACGTCGAACTGGGATTTATCCTCGTCCTTCTGCCGGCTTATCAAGCCCTTTCAAGTTCCGCCAAGGCGGTTTTCATCTGTTCCTTCGAAGGACAACCGCCGTGCCATTCGTATTTTCCCTCCATATAGGAAATCCCCTTGCCTTTGACGGTATGGGCAATAACAGCCCGGGGGCGCCCGGTCAAATTTTGGGGCGCCAAGATCTTTACTAATTCTGGAAAATTATGCCCTTCCACCTCTTGGATATCCCAACCAAAGGCCGACCATTTATCCGCTAACGGCTCCAGTTTTAAAATAGCTTCAGTCGTACCGTCCAGTTGAAGTCCGTTCCGGTCAATGATGACCGTCAAATTATCCAACCGTCGGTGGGCGGCGGAAAGAGCCGCTTCCCAGATTTGCCCCTCGTCGCATTCTCCGTCTCCCAGCAAAACAAAGACCCTGTGAGGTTCTTTCCTCATCTTGGCGACCATTGCCATCCCTACTCCGACCGATAACCCTTGACCTAAAGAACCGGTGGAAACCTCGATTCCCGGTACTTTTTTGCTGTCCGGGTGTCCTTGGAGACTACCTCCGATTTTTCTGAATTTAAAAAGCTCCTCTTGGGCAAAAAAACCTTTCCCGGCCAATATAGCGTAAAGGCCGGCACAGGCATGACCTTTACTTAGGATGAACCTGTCCCGTTTCGGCCATTTCGGATCGCCCGGGTTTAGTTTCATCACTTCATAATATAATGTTATTAGTATTTCCACTATGGAAAACGACCCTCCCGGATGCCCGCTTCCCGCTGAATAAATCATCTGTAAAATATCTTTTCGAACATCCTTGGCCAGCCGTTGAAGTTCTCTCACTCTTTTATCTTCCAGCATAAATATCCCTCCCTTCCCGGGAGACCGTTTTCCACAAAGCAAAGGTTTTATTTACTATTGAATCCACGTCCAGCCCGTAATGGTCCATCAACTCTTCACTGGTACCCGATTGCCCGAATGCATCCAGGACCCCTACTTTTTCCACGGGACAGGGAAATGAAGAAGTCACGCAATCAGTAACAGCGCTGCCCAAGCCGCCGATTATGGAATGATCTTCCACTGTGACCAAGCCCCGGGTTTCACGGGCTGCGTCCAAAATCCTCTCTTCATCAAGGGGTTTTAAGCAATGAACGTTAAGCACCCGGCAGGATACGCCGCTTTTCTCCAAATATTCCGCCGCCTTTAGTGCGGCCGGCGCCATGAGACCGGTGGCAACTATTGTCAAGTCTTCACCTGTTTTTAAAAGATCCACTTCGGGTGAATAATCTGTTATCTCCTTGTTATACACGGTATCTGTTTCTTGCCGGGGAAGCCTGACGTAGGCCGGTCCCTTTTTATTAATGATATATCTTATAACTGCTTTTGTTTGATAAGTGTCCGCCGGGCTGTAGACCTCCATATTGGGTAAGGACTGCATTAAAGCCAAATCCTCAACCGCTTCATGAGAGCCTCCATCCGGGCCGACCGAGACCCCGGCATGAGTGGCAACGAGTTTTACATTTAAATTGGAGTAACAAACGGTATTTCTAATTTGATCAAAAGTCCGGCCGGGCATGAAGACGGCAAATGTACTTACCACCGGAATCAAGCCCTCCAGGGCAAATCCCCCGGCCGTCCCTACCATATGGGCTTCTGAAATTCCCATATTAAAAAATCTTTCCGGAAATTCTTTGGCGAAAATCTCGGTTCTGGTTGCTTTTGTTAAATCGGCATCAAAAACCACGACAGCAGGATTCTCTCTGCCGATTTCCACCAGTACCTCTCCATAAGCTTCGCGCATGGCTTTTTTCATTTTTTTCACCTTCTAATATGTTATACACTATTGAAGTTTTCCAAGATATTTTTCAATAATTTTCTTTAAATCCTCAGGTTCAAACCTGATATCTCCGGAAAACCTGGTTAAAGCCACAAGGCCGCCGTCAATCGTCTCGATCCCTGAGAGCATAGAAGCATTTTCTTCTTTCAAGCCTCCACCGTAAACAACCGGTGGGTTGAATCCGAAATATTGTTTTACAATATTCTTGATGTATTTTGAGACATATTCAATATATTCTCCTCCCGGTGGTACCTTTCCCGGACCAATCGCCCACACCGGCTCATAGCCGATAACAATTTTTCTCTTGTCCAGCCTGCTCCGAACTCCCTCCAGGCCCGTTAGCAACTGGGACTTTAGCGCCGCCTCAATTCTGGACTTTTGCTCCGCAAAAACTCCTTCACCCCGTTCCCCGGCGGTTTCGCCAACACATATTAAGACATTAATTCCGGCGTTTAACGCGCACAGAACCTCTTGATTAATTAGTTTTCCTACTGTTTTATGGGCTTTTTTATATATCTCAGGGTCTTTATTTACGGCAGGTTCAAAAGACGCCAGCATGTTTAATTTATCCGTTCGTTCTTCGGAGTGCCCAATAATACTCCAGGTACAACCCAAATTTTTAACCGCGGCGGCCGGAAAATTAGTTGTAAAAGCGCCAAAGTTAACACCGGTTTTGATGTCCTCTCGAAATACCCCTTGAGAACCGATTTCCAGAGCCCCGACTGTATCACTGGAATAACTGTTCAGTCTGTTTTTTGCCGCAAGAATCAAGGCTTCCGGTAATAAAAATGTAACACGAATCTTACTGAACTTGCCTATTCCAAAAGCAATACATTTATCAATTACATATTCCATCCATTCCTGCGGGTTTTCAAAATCACAAATTCCCCCTTTGCCACGAGGAACTTCAAAGCGTTTGAGATTTACAAAAATTTCTATCATTCCTACCACCACTCTTTACTCATCGGCAATGATGACTTCAATGCCCAAAGTTTCTAATTTATTTATTATCTCTTTGGGAGCTTTCTTGTCCGTAACGACCTTATGCACCTTAGTAACAGGCGCAATAGTGCTAAGAGATATTCTGCCGAATTTATGAAAATCCGCCAACACTATAACTTCTTTGGCCGATTCAATCATATTTCTTTTTATCGGAGTTTCATGCATGTTGGGGTTGGTCAACCCCTCAGTTATGGTCAGTCCTCCGGTGGCCAAAAACAACTTATCCGCATGAACCTGGGAAAAAAACTGCTCCGCCGGCAACCCAATCAGTGAACGCGAACTTTCCCTTATTATGCCTCCAGATAAAATAATGACTATGTTGGGGTTGGCAATTAATTCATATGATATCTCCAGTGAATTGGTTAAAATAGTTAAATTTTGTCGCTGAAACAGATTCTTTGCCAATTGTAAGGCAGTTGTTCCTGCATCAATTATTATCGTATCGCCTGCTCCCACCAACTCTGAAGCTTTGCGGCCAATTGCTTTTTTTTCTGTAGTATATTTTGTTTCCCGGATTTCAAAGGGTTGCGTAAAATTATTATCGACTTCGGTAAGGATTGCCCCACCTTGAGTCCTTCTGAGAACCCCTTGTTTTTCCAACTGGGATAAATCCCGTCTAATCGTATTGGAAGAAACTTTGAGTACCTTGGTCAGTTCATCAACTCTGACTGTTTTGTTGTTTTTAATTAAATTAATTATTGTCAGCTGTCTTTCGACCTGCAACGCCATTGTACAACCACCTTCTTAAGCTTAAAATAATTAATCAAAATTTCTATATAATTCTTTGTTTTCCTTTTTTCTATATTTCGTCTAAATAATATTGGTAAAAAATCAAATCTTTTGTTTCAAATAGCCAATGCCTTGTTTTGCGCACTCATAAGCACTGGGAACGGGAAAAGCTTCAATGGTCAAGTAACCGTTGTAACCGGTCTTCTTTATTGACCCGAGAATGCTGTCATAGTTTAAGTGACCTTGTCCGGGCGCCAATCTATTACTATCGGTTATATGTATATGACCTATTTTTTCACCCGCAAGGCCAAATGCTTTTTCTATAGAGGCTTCTTCAATATTCATATGAAAAGTATCCGGTAAAATCTTTATTGCCGCAAGTCCATGCTTTTCTAAAAAGGCAACCGCCTCTTCAACCCGGAGAATTGTATTGACTTCATACCGGTTTATAGGCTCCAGTAATAATTCAACACTGTATTTTGCCGCATAGTCCGCCAACTCCCTTAAACTGTCGGCCAGTCTCTTTTCATAGGATTGATTGCTCTCGTCCGCTGATTTATTCCCTCTAATAAAACCGATTGGCATGTTCGTATTTAAAAAACCGGCTGTTTCAATCTGTCTTTTGAATTTCGCAACAGCCTCAACCCTGTTGTTTGGATTTGGATGCGAGAGATTTACACCCTGCTCAGCCAGGAAAATAGCGGCAACTAAAGATACTTCTAATTCCAATGAGGACAGTATTTCTTGCAAATCTTTCAATTCGCCTTCACTTAACTGGTGAATGAAAAGATCTACTCCATCATACCCCAGTTTTTTAATTGTCTCTAGATTGTGCCCAATATCAGAGCCGGAAAAAACAATAGGACCAAACTTTGTGGGAAAAGTTGAAACAGAAATACCAAATTTCATCATAGCCTTCTCCTTTTACTATGTTAAGTCACTGTTTAATTTCTAAGAAATATGTTGCCTAACATTTGCTTCATTAAAGAAGCCGGTTTTACCCGAACTACCAAACAACCTGATTTTATTCCGAACTACTTTGTACACAGCTTCCCGGGCCGGTCCCAGATAGGCCGGAGGCTGAAATGTCAAAGGTTCTCTGCTTAATATCTCTTTTGTCGTTTGCGCAAATGCATATTTAAGGTCTGTGCCAATATTAAACTTTTTTATCCCTCCCTCTATAGCTTTTATGGATTGATCTTCCGGCAAGTCTGACCCTCCATGTAAAACCAGGGGGATGTCGATAAGCTTCTTTATTGCGGCCAACCTTTCCAGATCAAGTTGTGGCTCTCCCCGGTATAAACCATGACAGTTGCCAATGGACACGGCCAGTGCGTCAACTCCGGTCCTTCGTATAAATTCTTCGGCGGCCTTGGGGGCGGTCATCTTTTGTGTGTGACTTGTATCTGTGTCTTCCGCACCGGCAATACACCCCAATTCCCCTTCAACTGAAACTCCAGCCCGGCGCCCTTTTTCTACAACTTCACCGGTCAACTTGATGTTTTCCTCAAAGGGCAACATAGAACCGTCGAACATGACAGACAAACCAAGTTGAATTGATTTATCAATTATTTTCATATCTTTCCCGTGATCCAATATAATACAAACAGGAATCACTGTACGACGGGCGGCAAATTGACATATTTCGGTTAACATTTCAAGCCCGGCAAAGGGAACAATGGGTTCGCCAATCATTAAAATCACCGGGGAATTCTCTGCCTCCGCTGCTTTTATAACAGCCTGCGTATATTCCATGTTATGAACATTAAACGCGCCTACGGCATAACGTCCCGGTGGTAATCCCCTATACAATTCCTTCAATGAATACAACGACATTTCCGCACCTTCTTCATTTTTTATATTCCGGAACAATTTGTACTTTACCGTTATAGTTTCCTTGTTTCATCTTCCCTAAGACTCCTTCAATCTCACTCCTGGTGACTGTTCCGGCCAATAACTTGTCTGTCTTAACTTTTCCAGCTACCAGCAACTTTACTGCCGAAGCCATTGTTTTTTTCAATGAAAACGCCCCGAGAATTTTTAGGTCACGACGGTAAATATCATAAGGGTTTACTCTGATATCTTCGTTTTGTGAACAAACCCCGAAAACCAGTAATGAACCGTCCATCCCCAATAATGGTATTGACTCCTCTACCACCTTGCCCTGGCCGGTGGCGTCAATAATTAAATCAAACCCAAAACCGGTAAGATCCTTTAATTTTTCTTTGACGTCTTTCCTGGAAACTAAAACCAGGCGGTCGGCGCCCAATTCTTTGGCCGTCTGCAACTTAACCGGGTTTAAATCCGTCACTGTCACTTCGGAAACTCCCGATAATAATATCATTTGCAAATGCAACAACCCCAAGGGACCCGCCCCGTTTATTAAAACCCGGTCTCCATATTGCACCGGCGTTCTGGACAAGCCGTATAAAACAGTGGCCAATGGTTCGGCAAAGGCGGCGGTGGTATAATCAATTTCTTCAAATTTATAGACATTTTGCACCGGTACCCTGATAAATTCGGAAAAGCCTCCCGGGCCCGTCAATCCTATTGTACGCAGGTTAAGACAATAGTTCTCTTTATTTTTTTGACAATAAAAGCAATGCCCACAAGGGTACATCGGATCAATGACAACTTTATCGCCGGGACACAGGTTCGAGACTTCTTTTCCTACTTGATAAACATCGCCGGCCACTTCATGTCCTGGATAAAAAGGGTAACGGTCTTTAAAAATCATTTCCCCTTCATAAGTATGAACATCCGTTGCACAAATCCCACAAGCTTTTACTTTTATTACTACTTCATTCTTACCGGGTTTGGGAATGTCTTCATTGACTATTTGTATTTCGTACGGCTTGGTGATAATGAATTTCTCCATAAATTTAAGCCTCCCGGTTATCAATTTTTAGGCGATTACTCTTTTATTCCACCCATGGCCATCCCTCTAACCAAATAATCTTTGACCAAAAAGGCCAGGAAAACAACAGGCAATGTAATTAAAGTGGTGGCAGCCGTCATTTGCCCCCACTGAATTCCCTCATGTCCAAGAAAGATCATAATTGTGGTTGGAAGTGTTCTTGATCTGATTGATGTTAAAAACAAAGCATAAACAAACTCATTCCATGATTGAATAAGGCAAAGGATAGCAGTAGCCGACAAGCCTGATACAGTAAGCGGCAAAGCGATACGAGTAAAAATGCCGAAAGAACTACACCCGTCAATATAGGCCGCTTCTTCTATTTCAACCGGCAGTTGACTGAAATAACCCTGCATCATCCAGAAAATCAAAGGAATATTGAAAGAAAGATAGGTAATGATTAACGCAAGTTGGGTATCTAAAATGCCGACTGCGTTGGACAAGACAAAAAACGGAATAACCAGGGACATAGCCGGCGCCATTCTTACCGATAAAACCAGTAAAATTATTTTGTTTTTGTACTTCTTTCGTATTCTGGCAAAAACATAAGCCGCCGGCAAAGAAATAATCATGGAAACAATAGTGGCCGTAAGCGAAACTACAATACTGTTTTGCATATAGTTTCCAAAATTTATCCGGTTAAAAAGATCCGTATAATTTGTTAAAACCGGTTTAAATAAGACAACCGGTGGAATCTTCACACAATCAAGCGGTGTTTTAAAAGACATGGATATCATCCATAAAAAAGGAAGTGAAAATATTATAATTAGAATTAATGAACCAATTGCCCCGCAAACTCTAAAAAATTTCCTCTTATGCGAACCGTCCATTACTACACCTCCTCCTTCCTCTGAGTATATCTTACATATACTGCGGTCAAGGCAATAACTATCACAAGCAATACTACTGCCATAGCCGAAGCTCTTCCGATTCTGCCAATGTCAAAAAAACCATACCTGTAAATATGCATTGACAACACTTCCGTCAAATCCCCGGGGCCACCGGCGGTCAAAGGAAATACCAGGTCAAACAGTTTAAATGCATCGATCATACGTAGAATTATCCCCACAGTAATAATTGGTTTCAGCATAGGTACAACAACATACAAAAGTGTTTGCCCCCAGGTAGCTCCCTCAGCATAGCTCGCTTCCAAGGGTTCCGGCGGAATCGCCTCCAATCCCGCCAATAATATTAATGATAAAAACGGCACCCATCGCCATATATCCACCAAAACCAACATAACAAAAGCCAACTCTGTCCCGAACCAATTAGGGGTAGCCCCGAACAGCGTGTTTAAAATCCAATTGATTATTCCGTGCGAAGGAGTGAAGTACAATCGCCACAAAAAGGCATTAACAGCAGGCGTCATTGCAATTGGTATTACCATGGAAAAAACCACATATTTTTTACCAATAGGATTTTTATACAGAAATGAACTGATTAGCACGGCTAAAAAAACTTCCGTTAGCACCGCCCAAAATACAAACTTAAATGTGACACTTAAAGACCTTAACTCCTGAGTACTGGTGAAAAACCATTTGTAATTCCTCAATCCAATGAATACCCGTTCCGACCAAGGATATCCCAGTTCCCACCGGTGCAAGGATAGATATATGAGTAAAAAAATTGGAATAACAGCCGCCACTGTTATGATAATCAACATCGGAGTCATCCAATGTTTGGATCTTTTTATACCCACCATATTTTTGCAGCTCCCTAACATTATTTGTCCAGGGGACCTGTAAGAGGTCCCCTGTGCCTGATCAGTAATTAATAGTATCCGGCGTCTTCCATGATTTCTCTTATGGCGTTGTTGGCATTCTCCAAAGCTTGCTCGGGCGTCATTTCACCGATAAAGGCCATTGCTACATAGTATCCCAGTTCTTCGGAGATTTTGGTCCACTCAGGAATCCTTGGTCTCCAATCAACACCCGTGTTGGCGAGGTTTGCTGCTTGCTCCAGGCTCTTTAACATTTCCGGGAAGTGCCAATTTTTTTCCACTAATTCTAGATTCTCGAATTGAGAAATTCTAACCGGCGACCCCCCTGATGTTATATAGTCGTAACCCTTTTCCTTACTAGTCATATACTGTAAAAAGACCCATGCCAGATCTTTTTTCCTGGATCTGCTGGAGACACCAAGGTTCCATGCAGTCCAACCCGAATAGTTACCTCCCGGTCCTTGGGGAATCTGTAAAACATCAATTTTCCCGGCAATGACCGGCGATACCTCCGGGTTACTGTACCCGGGGATTGCGGGGTTGGCCCCAACCCAAAATACCGCTTTCCCTGAACGGAAGGTGGTATTGGCCTCTTCAACACCGAAATTCTCCATACTGGGAGGCGCGTATTTTTTCAATTCGCACATAAATTTCAACGCTTCTACAGCTTCTGCCGTAGTTAACTGCGGTTCCCACTCACCCGGGTTAAACAATGTACCGCCAAAAGGATACAAGAATTGAAAATAACTATAAACTGCGTTATGTCCTCTTCTTGATCTGAATACCACGGGATAAACATCAGGTTCTTTACCTTCTAGAAATTTGACCTGTTCCAAAAATTTATCCGTGGTATCCAAGTCGTCTTCGGTTATCCCGTATTTATCCAAAATATCTTTGCGGTATACAATCAAAGTAACCTCACCATTGATCGGAACACCGTGAACCCTATTGTCTATCATGCCGCTCCCTTTACTCCAAGCGGTTACAAAATCATCATAATCATACCAGTCATATTGACCCTCTCTATTAATGTAACTTGTCAAGTCCTGAGTGACCCTTTTGCGGGCAAATTCCCCAACCCAGCAGGTGTCAAGGTAGAAGACATCGTAATTACCGCCGCCGCTTACAAAATCCAGCAACAGCTTATCATGAAGATGATTCTCCTGCACTTCTTCAGTATTGACTTTTATTCCCGTATCTCTTTCAAAGTCAGCAAGCATTGACGTCATTGCACTGGTTGTCGGGTGCACCGCCATAACAAAAGTCAGGCTTTCACCGGCATATTCCGTTTTTACCGACTCAAGCCACTCATCGAAAGTGGGTTCTGCTGCGTAACCAATAGATAAACCGAGAAAAACTACAATCGTCAACAACCCGGATAAAGCAGAGCGAATTTTTTTGGACATTAGTAATAACCTCCTTCTTAATAATAAAAATTATGTTGGATGAATGTTTTCCACTAACCACCTCCTTTATTCCATACTTTGTACAAACTCCATGTTACCCTAAATTGGAAAATAAAATTGTTTTCAACAAAGATTCATTACCAAAGGGTATAGCCTCCGTCTATGACAATGCTTTGTCCGGTAACATAGTCCGACCCTTTCGAGGCTAAAAAGACCACTGTTCCATATATATCTTTCGGAGAAGCTATTCTCCCCATTGGAATTAAGTCTGTGCGTTCCTTCATTATCTCGGGACGGGAAAAAGCTTTTTCCGTTAAGGGGGTCAATACATATCCAGGCGCAAGTGCATTAACCTGAATATTATATTTTGCCCACTCAGCCGCAAAGCACTTGGTCATCATCTCCAGGCCTGTTTTTGAAACATTATACGATATTTGGGGGATGCCTTTGTTTACGATAAACGCAGACATTGAAGTGACATTAATAATCTTCCCTTGATGCTGTTTTATCATTTCTCTACCGACAAGTTGCGTCAGAAAGAATGGAGCATGCAAATTAAGTTCAATTACACGATGCCAATCCCTATCAAGTACATTCTCCGCCGGACATTTTAAACTCATACCGGCATTGTTAACTAAAATATCGATCTTCCGGTATTTTTCAATAATCTTTTTCACCAGTATTTCCCGGTCGTCTGTCTTTGTGATGTCAGCATCGATAAACTCGGTGTTTATTTTGTTTTCTTTCAGTTCAGACACTGTAGTTTCTGCGCTTACGGCATCAATGTCCGCAATGATTACAGTTGCTCCAATCTTGCCCAGTACAGCGGAGATTCCCTTGCCAATCCCACGGGCCCCGCCGGTCACAAGCGCTACCTTTCCATCAAGGCAAAATAAATCCAATCCGCTCCCCTCCGTCCATTTATCATGGTTTTACATATTGACGATAACTTTTATTGCCCTGCCGGGGTTTTTTAAAATATACTGCATTCCTTCCTGAACATCATTTATGGAAATTTTTTTTGAAATCAAAGGCTTTATCTTTACTGCATCATCCTGCAAAAGTTTAACTGCTTGCGGGAATACATTCGCGTACCGGAACTGGCCGTATATTTTCAATTCCTTACTCCTGATCTGAGCATAATTGAGAGCAACCATATTTTCCGAAGATGCTCCGACTATAACCAAAGAGCCGCTCAAGTCCAATACTGTAGTGGCAAGTTCCCCGCTTGCCTTCGAACCTACAGTATCAATTACCACCTGGGGTGGTTCTCCCAGAAAATTGATAATTTCATGCGCCAAATCCGGATTGTCACCGGAAAACGACTGAGCAATCCCCACTGTTTTGGCAATCTCTCTCCTGTATGAATATAAGTCTGTACCGACAACCACTTGGGCGCCAAAAACTTTGGCGGCTTGGCCGGCAAGGAGTCCGATTGGTCCCAAGCCAAGAACCACAACAGAATCTCCAGGAGCAACCATTCCCAGCCGGCAGGCGTACAAAGCCACTGCAAGCGGCTCAATACATGCCCCCTCGTCAAAATTAACCTGATCGGGTAATTTATATACAAGGTCAGCAGGAAAAGCCAAATACTGAACAAAAGAGCCGCTAACCGGCGGAGTCCCGAGAAACTTCATATCCGGACAGATATTATATTGTCCTTTCTTACAGTACCGGCAGACTCTACAAGGTATTCCCGGTTCAACGGCAACCCGGTCGCCCGGAACTATTGATTCAACTTCTTCTCCCACTTCCAAAATTACACCGGCGCATTCATGTCCAAGAATAAAAGGAAACCCCACATTATACTTGCCCATCTTTCCTTCATGAAAATAATGAAGATCCGAACCGCAAACTCCCACCGAGCGAATTTCCACCAAAACATCGTGTTTATGTACTTCAGGAGGTGGGATGTCTTTTATTCTAATTAGTTCTAGATCTTCCATTACTGCAGCCAACATTGGAATCATCCTCAAATATCTGATAATAATTAATTTTCTACACGAAACTAAAATATCCTCCAAAAAAATAAAAAAATTATCAATTAAAAACATGAAAAACTCAGATGTATATCTAAACGAAAGTTATGTTACATCTTTTAGCTGGTTGTTTCCACTCTTATAAAATAGGTGGATCTATTCGTTAGCATTAAGTATGGTTGAAGATTATAATTTATTTCGTTTTATGGGAGGAGTTTTGGTATTGTTACCGAAATAAAAATTGGGAAAGATACAAGGGAACAAATATTGAAAAGAGGTGATATAAATGGGGTTTTTTTTAGGAATTGATGTCGGAACCACCAACTGGAAAGCAGCCATTTATGACGAACATGGCATTTTAAAAGCAATAAACCGGACAAAAACTATAACTCATTATGACGACCAAGGTCGCGCTACATATAATCCTGAGGAAATGTGGGAGCATGTCGCCAAAGTTGTAAAGACTGTCGTCTCCAAAGTAAATCCTTGGGAGATTACCGGCGTTTCTGTAACAAGTATGGCAGAATCAGGAGTTCCCATTGACAAATACGGCAAGGCAACATATCCCGTTATTGCCTGGTTTGACTTGAGAACACTACCCCAATCACAACAATTGGAAAAAATTTTAGGTAGAAAAAAAATTTTTGCCATAACTGGTTTGGATAATAACCCCATCTTTTCCCTGCCCAAAATAATGTGGATTCGCCAGCATGAACCGGAGGCCTTTTCTCAGACTGTTAAGTGGCTGTCGATTACAGATTTTATATATTGGAAATTGGCCAATGTTTACGCCACGGATTATTCAATCGCTTCCCGGACTCTGGCTTTGGATATTGCCGGCTGCACCTGGTCTGAGGAGTTACTTAAAGAGGTAAGACTGCCTGTTTCATTTTTCCCGGACATCTATAAAAGCGGGGAATCAATCGGTAAAGTTACCCGAAAAGCTGCTGAAGCAACCGGCTTAAAAGAAGGCACCCCGGTTGTCACCGGAGGACACGACCACCTTTGTGGCCTGCTGGCCTCGGGAGCATCCCTGACCCATAATATCCTGGATTCTTCCGGTACCGCCGAGAGTATTATCGCCTTATCCCCAAAAGACGCTGTCCCCCCGTCAAAGTTCAACGGGTTTCGAGTAGGCCGTTATCTTGACCCCCGGTTTTATGCCACATGGGGAGGGGTTATATCATCCGGCTCGTCAGTTGACTGGGCCGTCTCCAACTTCGCTACCTTAAAAGGTTGGTCTGAATCAAATTCAGCTTATACCAACTGTTCGTTGGATTATAAACAAGTAATAAGTGAACTTAAAAAGACAACGCCCGAAAATAACAAAATAATTTTCCTCCCCCACCTGCGTGGTTGTGGGGCTCCTTATTGGGATCCAAAATCGCACGGCGCTTTTTTGGGCTTACGCTCAATACATAATCAACGCGACATGGTCCGGGCTGTTATTGAAGGTCTGTGTTTTGAAGTAAAACAAATAATTGAAGGTATGGAAGACAACTTGGGATATCAAACCAAAGCTCTTACCACCATAGGCGGCGGGGCGCGTAATCATTTTTGGCTGCAGACAAAAGCTGATATTACCGGCCGGCCGGTGGAAGTACCGGAAGTTGAAGAGAGCACCGTACTTGGCGCCGCCCTTCTCGCCGGTGTAGGCACAGGAGTATTTCACAATTTAAATGACGCGGTAAAAAAAACTTACCGTTTGAAAAGGCGTTTTACACCAAACCCGGACCATAAAAACTTTTATAAACAAAAGTATGAAGTTTATAAATCGGTCTATCCTCTCCTTTCAGAAGTGAATTATAAACTAAATGATTTACTTTAGATAAATTACCGAAAAAAAATACAGGAGGTTGTTTTTATGAAATTGCAATTCGAATACGGACAAGGCTATATGGAAGCAGAACTGCCGGACGACAGAACCGAGGTTTTTATCCCCGGGGAAACCGTGCCCGACCCGCCTTACTTGAAAGACCCGACATCGGCCGCCAGGGAAGCGATTTTAAACCCGATCGGTATGGCGCCCATCTCCGAACTGGTAAAAAAAGATTCCAAAATTACCATCATCTTTCCCGACCGCGTAAAAGGCGGGTTTCAGAAGAATTCCCACCGGAAAGTTTCCATCCCCATCGTTATTGAAGAGTGTTTAAAGGCCGGAGTTGACAAGAAGAATATCAAACTCATCTGCTCCAACGGCCTGCACAGAAAGAACACAAACGAAGAACTCCGGCAAATATTGGGGGACGAGATATACAACGAGTTCATGCCCACTCACCAAATTGTAAACCACGACTCCGAAGACTGGGAAAACCTGATCGATTTGGGCTTTGATGAGTTGGGTGACCGGGTGATAATGAATAAAGAGGTTTTCGATTCGGATCTGGCGGTATTGATCGGGCATACCCTGGGCAATCCGTACGGGGGCTATTCCGGTGGATACAAGCACTGCGCCACAGGAATCACCACCTGGCAGAGCATAGCCTCTCACCATATCCCCGAAGTAATGCATAAAGAAGATTTTACTCCTGTCAGCTATAAAAGCACCATGCGGAAGAAGTTTGACGCCATCGGGCAACACATGGAAAAATGTATGGGGAAAAAATTTTTTACCGTGGACGGGGTTTTGGATACTTACGCCCGACAGATCGCTGTTTTTGCCGGTTACGCCAAAGAGATACAGCCTGAAACCTTTAAAGTTGCGGATAAGAGGACTTTTATCCCGTGGGCAAAAGAAAAATTTGATATTATGATTTTCGGGATGCCGCAATTTTTTCACTATGGAAACGGGCACGGAACCAATCCCATCTTAATCCTGC
>Ga0079223_10001259_pt1 | contig 14855 bp, 10 predicted proteins | sample Stecom2011_FD_75072 | JGI IMG/M metagenome (GOLD analysis project Ga0079223, IMG submission 75072) | Agricultural soil microbial communities from Utah to study Nitrogen management - Steer compost 2011 | ecosystem: Environmental > Terrestrial > Soil > Agricultural land | place: USA: Utah... | reverse complement strand
TGCTTCGTTTTCGTCAAACAAATTATCGTCGTTCATGATAAGTTGAATCTTTTTTATCAGTTCAGTATAATTCTAATTTAGAGCATCTCCTCATCAACCACTAAGTTGTCGATGATAAAAAGTTGTCTGTCGGGCGTATTTTTACCCATGTAAAATTCGAGCAACTCTTTGGCGGCATCCTCTTTCTTCATTCTCACTTGATCCAACCGAATATCTTTGCCAATAAAATTTTGGAATTCATCGGGTGAAATCTCTCCTAAACCTTTAAAACGAGTTATTTCTGGGTTGGCTCCCAAATCTTTTAAAGCGCCCAATCGCTCTTCTTCCGTGTAACAATAACGGGTTTCCTTTTTATTGCGGACTCTGAATAGCGGTGTTTGTAAAATATAGAGATGCCCGTTTTTCACCAATTCTGGAAAGAATTGCAAGAAGAAGGTAATCAGCAGCAATCGTATGTGCATACCATCCACATCGGCATCCGTTGCAATGATTACATGGTTGTAACGCAACGACTCCAATCCATCTTCAATATTTAGAGCTGCTTGTAGGAGATTAAATTCCTCGTTTTCATACACAATTTTTCTTGTGAGTCCATAAGTGTTCAAAGGTTTTCCTTTTAAACTAAAAACGGCTTGAGTTCCCACATCACGCGCTTTGGTGATGGATCCGCTGGCCGAATCACCCTCGGTGATAAAAATGGAGGATTCAGTTTTGCGTTCGTCATTGCTATTGTAATGAATTCGGCAGTCGCGTAGCTTCTTATTGTGAAGACTTACTTTTTTGGCTCTTTCTCTGGCCAGCTTCTGAATACCTGAAATGGCTTTCCGCTCTTTTTCTGATTCCAGAATCTTCTTGTGAATGATGTCGGCCGTCTCTCCATTTTTGTGCAAATAATTATCCAGGTGCTGCTTAACTGCGTCATTGATGAAGTTTCGAACAGAAACACCATTGGGCGACATATCTTTAGAACCCAGTTTGGTTTTGGTTTGTGATTCAAAAACAGGCTCTTCAATTTTTATACTTATTGCTGCAACTATTCCTTGGCGGATATCTGCAACATCGAAATTTTTGTTATAAAATTCTCGAATGGTTTTAACCAATGCTTCTCTAAAAGCAACAAGATGCGTACCTCCTTGCGTGGTGTGTTGACCGTTCACAAAAGTGTAATACTCCTCACCATATTGGTTGGTATGTGTAATTGCCACCTCAAAATCGTCATCTTTTAGATGAATGATGGGATAGAGACCTGTCTCGGTCATGTTTTCATCCAATAAGTCGAGCAGACCATTTTTAGACTGAAACACTCGGCCATTAAAATGAATCGCTAATCCTGCATTGAGGTAGGTGTAGTTTTTTAAGAGATCTTCAATATATTCTTCTTTATATTGAAAACTCTCAAAGATGTCAGGATCAGGATAGAACTCTACCATAGTTCCATTTTTACCAGAACTTTTTTCAACAGGGTGGTCATCTATGATTTCTCCTCGTGAAAAAGATACTCTTTTTACTTCTCCTTCTCTAAACGCCTGAACAACAAAGTCTGATGAGAGCGCATTCACCGCTTTTACTCCGACACCGTTGAGTCCTACCGATTTCTTAAATACTTTGCTGTCGTATTTTGCACCTGTATTCATTTTTGAAACCACATCGATAACTTTGCCCAGTGGAATACCACGGCCATAATCACGTACCGAAACTTTTCCGTCCTGCACTAATATTTCAATTTTCTTTCCGAAACCCATCATGTATTCGTCGATGGAATTATCCATTACCTCTTTCAAAAGCACATATATTCCATCGTCGGCATAAGTCCCGTCGCCCAATTTTCCGATGTACATGCCTGGTCGTCGGCGTATATGCTCTTTCCAGTCCAGCGTTTGAATGGAATCTTCTGAATAATTCTGAATCATAACACGGTTATAATTTTGATGTTTATTTTTGATTGTAGTTTGATATTTTCCCTTGATATATTAATAAAAGTTCCACAATATAGCAAGTATAAAAATATTCCAAATATAGCTAAAAGAGATCAGCAATAGATGTTTTTTTATTAACACTTATTGTAACGTTTTGGAGAGTAGCTTTTTAAATATTATTGCACTTAGGGTTACTTATAATTAATTCATCTGTCCTCCTATTTTAATCAATCTTCCTCATACATTGTTAAAATGTGTGATAATTTTGGCGATTGAAGTAATCATAGTACGTTTAAAAATCGGCTTCTGACTCAAATCGGAAGAGAAGACGAAAATGGACTGTAAATCTTTATTGCAGAAATGAATTTCTTTTATAATTTTGAACTATTTAATAAAGGTAAAACTTACTTTTTATGCTTGGGTTATTAAATTTTTAAATAATTGTTTCATTTTTTGACAATAAGCTTTAGTTTCTTGGTTACAATAGTTTTTTATCTTTTAAAAAGCATTATTTTGCAACTTCGCTTTTGAAGCATTGATAAGAAATGAGAAGTTATTAAAAAAACCCATCCAAATAATTATAATAAAATACAGAAACTATGTTGAAAAATTATGAAGTTTGGTTTGTGACGGGTAGTCAACACCTATATGGACCCGAAACATTGGAACAAGTGGCAAAACATTCTAAAGTTATTGCCAAAGGGTTGGATGATTCAAGCGAGATTCCAGTAAAAGTAGTGTTTAAGCCTATCGTAAAGAGTTCGAAAGAGATTCTTGATGTTTGTGTTCAAGCCAATACCACTCCAGACTGTATTGGTATTATTACATGGATGCACACCTTCTCTCCGGCAAAAATGTGGATTGCAGGACTAACTTCTTTGCAAAAACCGTTTTTACACCTTCACACTCAGTTTAACGCTGAGTTACCTTGGTCTGAAATTGATATGGATTTTATGAATCTAAATCAAGCAGCACATGGCGATAGAGAGTTCGGATTTATAGGTAGCCGTTTACGTATTGCTCGCAAAGTAGTGGTGGGACATTGGTCTGAGAAGAACGTGCAAGCAAAAATTGGTAGTTGGACGCGTGCCGCTGCTGGCCGTCAAGAATTTAAAACATTGAAGGTTGCTCGTTTTGGAGACAATATGCGCAATGTTGCAGTTACTGAAGGAGATAAGGTAGAAGCTCAAATACAATTTGGGTTGACTGTGGACGGATATGGCATCAGCGATTTGGTAAGATCTATTGCTGCGGTGTCTGAAGAAGCTATTACCAAATTAACTGCCGACATTGAAGCCAAATACGATGTGGTTCCTGAATTAAAGAAAGGCGGAGCACGTCATGATTCTCTTCGGGAATCCGCAAAAATTGAAATTGGATTACGCACTTTCCTTGATGAAGGTGGATACAAAGCTTTCACAGATACTTTTGAGGATTTAACTGGCATGGAGCAGTTGCCTGGATTTGCAGTTCAAAGATTAATGGCTGATGGCTATGGCTTTGGAGGGGAAGGAGATTGGAAAACTGCTGCTTTGGTGCGCGTTATGAAAGTAATGGCTGAAGGGTTGAAAGGGGGAACTTCATTTATGGAAGATTATACCTACCATCTATTGCCTGGCGGAGGAAAGGTGTTGGGATCGCACATGCTTGAAGTCTGTGAATCTATTGCTGAAAAGACGCCGAAAGTAGAAATTCATCCATTGGGTATTGGAGGTAAAGCAGATCCTGTTCGTTCAGTTTTCACCGTTAAGCCTGGTCCTGCAATCGCTGTATCTATAATGGATATGGGGAATCGCTTCCGGGTGGTTCTTAACGAGTTGGAGGTGGTTCCATTGGATGCTCCCATGCCTAAACTACCTGTAGCTAGTGCTTTGTGGGTGCCTAAGCCAAATCTTGAAGTGGGCGCAGCTGCATGGATTTTAGCTGGCGGTGCGCACCATAACTCATTTAGTCAATCGCTCACTACTGAGTGTATTGAAGATTTTGCTGAAATGATTGGTGTAGAATTCTTAGTAATAGACGATAAGACAACTATTTCAGATTTCAAAAAAGAATTGCGATGGAACGATCTTTTCTACCATCTCAATAAAGGACTTTAAAACTTATAGAAACAACCAGAACAGTGATGTTCTGGTTGTATTTTTTTCACTTCTAAATAATAGACTATGAATGCAGGATTTACGACCCTTGATTATATGATTTTTATTGCATATGCGGTATTAATCATGGGCTTGGGGTTGTGGCTTTCACGAACGAAAAAAGGCGAAGAGAAAGACTCTAAAGATTATTTCTTGGCTGGTGGAACTTTATCATGGTGGGCCATCGGTGCTTCACTTATTGCGGCTAACATCTCGGCTGAACATTTTATTGGAATGTCAGGATCTGGTTTCAGGATCGGATTGGGTATTGCCGCATACGAATGGATTGCCGCCATAACGCTCATTCTTGTGGCTAAATATCTATTGCCTTTGATGATTGAGAAAAAGATATTTACTATGCCCCAATTAGCAAAAGAACGCTATGGTAGTGGAGTGAGTTTCTTCTTCTCATTTTTCTGGTTGTTGGTTTACGTATTTGTGAACCTTACATCCGTAGCTTGGCTGGGTGCTTTAGCCATGGAACAAATTTTAGGTTTCCCCCGTGAATATGGTGTGCCTGCTCTGCTTATATTTGCAGGTGTTTATTCCATCTACGGAGGTTTAAAATCTGTAGCCTGGACGGATGTAATACAAGTCGTCTTTCTTGTAGGAGGTGGTTTGATCACAGCTTGGTTTGCGCTTGATGCTGTTGGTGGATCTGGAAATGCTATAGATGGCTTCATGACTATTTTATCAAAAGTGCGTGAAGTGGATACAGATCTTCACTTTAATATGATTATTGATAGAAATCTGGATGCTACCGTCTTTAAGGATCTACCTGGCTTGGCAGTTATTTTTGGCGCTATGTGGTTAACTAACTTAGGTTATTGGGGTTTTAACCAATATATAATTCAAAAAGGATTGGCTGCAAAGAACTTGAAGGAAGCTAAAAAGGGTTTGATATTTGGAGCTTATTTAAAGATATTAATTCCTATTATTGTAATTATTCCAGGTATTACGGCATACGTGTTGTTTAACCATCCTGATTTACAGCATACTTTAACAGGTTTAGATGGAACCATCCGTGTTGCCGATGATGCATATCCATGGTTGCTTCGAAATTTTGCGCCAGTTGGAATTAGAGGATTGGCTTTTGCGGCTTTAGTTGCAGCTGTCGTTTCTTCTTTGGCATCTATGCTTAACTCGACTTCAACGATCTTTACCTTAGATATTTATAAAGGCGTTATTAATAAAACGGCTTCTGAAAGACAGTTGGTGAAAGTGGGTCGTATCACAGCCTTTGCTGCACTTGCAATAGCCGTTTTCACCGCTAAACCTTTATTGGGTGGACTGGATCAAGCTTTCCAATACATTCAGGAGTATACAGGATTTATCTATCCAGGAGTAGTTGTTGTGTTTGGTATGGGACTTCTTTGGAAGAGAGCGACTAATCGTGCGGCTTTATGGACTACAATAGCGACCATTCCCGTTGGGATAATTATGAAAATTGCTTTACCAGAGTTGCCATTTATTATTAGAATGGGGTATGTGTGTATAATTTTGATTTCATTCGCTGTGATTTTGGTATTGACTGATAAGCATAAAGTTGTGGCTGCACCTCAAACTGAGAAAAATAGAAAGATGTTGTCCAAGGCAGGATGGTTCTTTGCTGTAACAGCAAGCGTCACTTTTATTGCTGGCTTGATATGGGGAACCACATTGTTTGGCGTGGATATGTTAAACCTTGGTTTTGACTCCATTTTTATGTTGTCAGCTCTTCTTGGTTTCTTGTCTATTATCATGTTTACCAATGCCAATTCTGATACAAAAGATCCGAAAGCATATGACTTCGAGCCAGAGCTTTTTGAAACCGATGGTAAATTTCTGTTGGGCGCAATCGGAATTGTTGTTATTATAGTGTCTCTTTACGCTTACTTCTGGTAAGCCTTACTCTATTAATTAAAACGGAGTTGCCGAATCTATTTTCGGCAACCCGTTTTCTTCTGAAAACTATTTTGATTAGATCGGCTTTCGAATGGATGAATTCAAAATAGTGTGGTTTGTTGCATTCATTTAATTGTATAGTAAGATGTTAGAATCTTTGAAATCTGAGGTATGTCAAGCCAATCTGGATTTAGTAAAACATGGATTGGTGATATTTACGTGGGGAAATGTGAGTGCCATTGATAGAGCTTCAGGGATGGTAGTGATCAAACCAAGTGGCGTTGCCTACGAGGGAATGAAACCCGAGCACATGGTGGTGGTTGATCTTGCGGGTAAAACTGTGGATGGGAATCTTAAACCTTCTTCAGATATGCTTACCCATGTGGAGTTGTATAAAGCTTTTCCTGAAATTGGGGGTGTGGTTCATACCCATTCAACTTATGGCACAGCATGGGCGCAAGCAGGATTGGATCTACCCATTGTTGGAACTACACACGCTGATTATTTCTCGGATGATATTCCTTGCACACGAGATATGTCTCAAAAAGAAGTGGAAGGTAATTATGAAAAGGAGACAGGAACTGTAATTATCGAGCGCTTCAAAAACTTGAATCCCAATCATATACCAGGGGTTTTAGTTAAAAATCACGCCCCTTTTACATGGGGTAAAAATGCGCATGATGCAGTACACAATAGCGTTGTTTTAGAGCAAGTTGCAAAAATGGCTTATATTGGTAAAATGCTCAACCCTCAGATGGGTATGAATCAGCATTTAACCACCAAGCATTTTGAGCGTAAGCATGGTGCTAACGCTTATTATGGACAGAAGTAAAAAAATAAATTTGAAGCTATGGCAGATAAAAAATATGTAATAGGAGTGGATTATGGATCCGATTCGGCTCGTGCAATCATTGTAGAAGCAGATACTGGTGACGAGGTGGCTACCTCTGTGAAACATTATCCACGTTGGAGTGAAGGAAAATATTGTGTTCCATCTAAGGATCAGTATCGTCAGCATCCTCAAGACTATATTGATGTACTTGAATTTGTTATTACTGATGCTCTAAAACAAGCAGGTTCTAATGTAGCCAAAAATGTGGTGGGGATGTCATTTGATACCACTGGAAGTACGCCCGCTTTTGTAAATGAATCTGGGGTTCCATTGGCCTTGGTTCCTGAGTTTTCAGAGAACCCCAATGCCATGTTTGTTTTATGGAAAGACCATACAGCCGTTAAGGAAGCAGCTGAAATTAACAGTTTGGCTTCTAAATGGGAAATTGATTATACTAAATATGAAGGTGGTGTTTACTCATCTGAATGGGTGTGGGCAAAAGCTTTGTATATTCTTCGTCAGGATGAAAAGGTGCGTAAAGCTGCCTTTTCATGGATTGAACTATGTGATTGGTTACCTGCATTAATTACCGACACACAGAAACCTTCTGAAGTGGTGCGCAGTCGTTGTGCTGCTGGTCATAAGGCTATGTGGTTAGATGAGTGGGATGGTCTTCCTTCTGAAGAGTTTTTAACTACACTGGATCCACTTTTGGCTGGTTATAGAGATCGTCTCTATCGTGATACTTATACGAGTGATGTAAAGGTGGGTAATTTGACATCAGAATGGGCTAAACGCCTTGGGTTAACTACTAATGTTGCTGTTGGTGTTGGCGCATTTGACTGCCACATGGGGGCAGTTGGAGGTGAAGCAACTCCAAATGTTTTGGCACGTTCCATTGGGACTTCTACTTGTGACATCATGATGGCATCGTATGAACAGATTGGTGATAAGCTGATTGCAGGAATATGCGGGCAGGTAGATGGATCTGTCATGCCAGGATTTGTTGGATTAGAAGCAGGCCAATCTGGCTTTGGTGATATATACGCATGGTTTAAGCGTGTTGTGGCTTGGCCAATTGAAAATATTTTAGCCAATTCAACGGTAGTAGATGCAGAAACAAAAGCCAAGTTGATCGAAGAAACTATGGATAAAATTATCCCAATGCTTTCTGAGGAGGCTATGAAAATACCCATTGAAGAATCTACAGTTGTTGCTGTGGATTGGATGAATGGACGAAGAACTCCTGATGCAAACCAGGAGGTGACAGGTAGTCTTGTTGGTTTGAAGTTGGGAACTACTGCTCCTCGTATTTTTCGTGCGTTGGTAGAAGCTACTGCTTTCGGTTCAAAAGCGATTGTTGATCGCTTTACTCGAGAAGGAGTTGAGATTAAAGGAGTGATTGGTCTTGGTGGTGTTGCTAAAAAGTCGCCTTTTGTGATGCAGACTTTGGCTGATGTTTTAAATATGCCCATTAAAATTGCACGTACTGATCAAACAGCTGCTTTTGGTGCAGCCATGTTTGCTTCTGTTGTGGCAGGCGTCTATACAAAAGTAACTGATGCACAAAAAGCGATGGGTAAAGGTTTTGAGAAAGAGTACTTTCCAAATCCTGAGAATGTAAAAAAATACGAAGAGATCTACACGAGATATTTGAAACTTGGTGAGTTTACTGAATCTGAGAGAATGTAATTCTTTTTATTTCTTATAGACTTCAAGATTGATAGTGTTATTATTTGGCTTGAAGTCGCTTTTAACACTTGATTTTTGAGAGGTAGTTCGATTTAGTCGAGCTACCTTTTTTTATTCGGGAGTAAAATGTTTTTATAGTGGCAGTTTGTTTTTGACTTCACCTTAAAACATAGAATTCTTAGGAGTAGTGGCCACAAAACTTTTGAGATAAAATGGCTCAAAATAGGCTACATCTTCAAACTCCCCCTTTTTGTACTTTTTAAAAGCCAATTCTCCCATCATAAAGGCAGGTGCATAGATATCGGGCAAGAAATGCGCATTTTTATGTTGAATAACTTCTTGGCATTTTTGAGCACCATTTCCACAAAAAATGATAGAGCGTTCGTCAAGTGTAGATTGAAAGCTCTCTGAAGTAATGATCTCAGCATCTACGCTTCGGAAGGAGTTCAACTCTGTGGTATAAAGTTCTGAATAAACTTCCATTCTTCGTGCGTCAATCATTGGACAAATTAGCGTTTTATCATTAGAGATGTTGGATATGCTTATAGCGTGAGCGGCAATAATTTGAAGTGTTGAAACTGAAATAAGAGGTTTGTTCAAGGCAAAACATATTCCCTTTGCTACTGAAACGCCTATTCGTAGTCCTGTATAACTTCCTGGACCAGAGCTGATGGCCAGAGCATCTAATTTTTCTACGGGCACTTTACAATCAGAAAGCAATTTTTCAATTAGAACAGTTAAAACTGCAGCATGGGAGTTGGGTTTCTGTTCTTCTAAAAATGCTACAACTTCTCCTTTATCGTGGAGAGCAACAGAACAAACAGAGGTAGAAGTTTCTATAGAAAGTATTAATGCCATGTGCTATTTTAATGTTCCACAAAGGTATAAAATTTAGATGCAACGAAACAGAGATTAATTAATCGAAAAGTTTACTTTGGATGAGTTTGTTATTTCAAAATATTACAAAACAAAAGCTATGACATACTCTATATTGATGATATGAGTCTATCATAGCTGTCGATTAATTTATTAATTCTTTAAAAGAGTGTTGCGACCATCTAATTACTCTTCAAACCACGCATCCACCATCTCTTTATGGTCATGATACCATTGACGAGCTGCATCATCTTCTTTGCCAGGGTTTGACTCAATAGCTACCATTAAAGTTCCCCACAATTCGTCGTTCAGTTTTACATTGCCAAAGAACGTAGCTAGTTCGGGGCGTTTTTCTGACCAACCTTTTTGCGCAATAATCGAAATGGTTTCTGCTTCACCCAAAATACCTTTTGGGTCTTCTAAAAGTTTTAGATTATGACGGGCGAATTTTGAGTGAGGTTTCCAGCCAGTTACTACTATCCGCTCATTTCTATCGTACGCTCGTTTAAGTGCGGCCAACATGCCCGCTTCACTGGATGGAACCAATTCGTAATCCAGGTCATACGCATCAATAAGGTCAGCTGTAATTCCCATGATGCCAGCCCCTGGATCAATTCCTGTAATTTTTCCGCCAAATTTATCTTTTACGCTATTGAGTTCATCAATCGAGTTGATGGTAACATATTCAGGAACTACAAGAGCAAGAATCCCTTCTGTGTATACTACCCCAACTTTTTCCAATTGATTGCCAAATTTTTCCATATAGGATTTATGGGTAATGGGTTCCCATACTTCCATAAAAACATCCGCATCTCCTTTTGCGACAGCGGTAAATATGGGTGCAACATCAGCATTAATTAAATCTACATTGTAGCCTTTTTCCTCCAGCACTACTTTGCATAAGTGGGCGTTGGCTACACATTCAATCCAGTTTACCATTGCAATGGTAACATCTTTGTCGTTTTTTTTCTTTGGTCCGCCGCAGCTACTAAAAAATAGTGCAACAACCATTGTCATTCCTACTAATAGGATATTTCTTGTTTTCATAGTTTAATTAGTTTTATTGTTTTTACCTAGGTTCTGTGTGATGCGATCTAAAATGATGGCCAATAATACTACGGCCAATCCACTTTCAAATCCAAGGCCGATACGCAACTGACTGATTCCTTGTAGAACAATTATTCCTAGTCCTTTGGCACCAATCATACTGGCTATAACCACCATGGATAAGGACATCATAATTGTTTGGTTTACTCCTGCCAATATGGTAGGCATGGCCAAAGGCAACTGAACTTTAAAGAGTAGCTGCGAAGGTGTAGCGCCAAACGCTCGGGTTGCTTCTACGCTGTCTTCAGGTACTTGTTGGATCCCCAACGAAGTTAGGCGTACCACGGGTGGCATAGAGAAAATAATGGTAGCAAATGCACCCGGTACTGTTCCTAATCCAAAAAAGAGCACAGCAGGAATCAAATAGACAAATGCCGGCATAGTCTGCATCAAATCCAGAATGGGTCTAATAATTTTTTTGACTGTGGGGCTTTTGGCGCTCCATATTCCTAAAGGTATTCCTATCAACAAGGCTATAAAAGCAGAAGCCAATACCAATGAAAGAGTCATCATGGTCTCTTCCCAGAAGCTTATATAATAGATAAATACCAATCCTAAAATGGTAAACAAGGTATTGCTTTTGCCCGTTTTCCAATAGGCAACACCTGCAAAAAGTAAAATTACGGCATAGTACGGCAACCATAACCAAAATGATTCTATACCTCCAATGAGGGTGCTCATTCCATCACTGATGTTATCAAGAACACCAGAAAAATTGGTTGTTATCCAATTCACACCTTTTTCTATGTAATCACCTACTATCATAATTCGATGGCTTTTTGGATAATATCATCTATTTCTTCTCTGTCTTTACCCGTTGATTCGGCAATTAAAGTGGTGAGAGAAACCAAGCCCATAAGGTGGTTGTCATCGTTAATTACGGGTATGGGGTAATTGGTCTTTGTTATAAGAGGAAGCATATCTTCCACTGTGGTATCAGGTTTTACCACCATCACATTTTCATTAATAATACTTTCGATGGAGGTCTCCTTTTTCTTGATAAGTTCCACCACATCAGAAATATTTATATATCCCAAAAATGTTTGGTTGGTTCTAACTACTGGCATGGCTTTCAGTCCTGTTTCTCGCATCATTCTTAAAACGGTTTGTGGGCCATTTCTTTTTAAACGTGCGATTTTTGGATTGCGAAACATGATACTACTGGCAGTTATAATGGTGCTGTGATCTACTTTTTCCACAAAAGATTTTACATAATCATCGGCAGGTTCAGTAATAATCTTCTCTGCTGTGCCCACTTGCACGATTTCTCCATCTTTCATAATTGCAATGCGATCACCCAGCTTAATTGCTTCCTCTAAATCATGGGTGATGAAAAGAATGGTTTTTTTCATCTTCTCTTGTAGTAAAAGCAATTCGTCCTGCATTTGTGAACGAATGAGCGGATCCAAGGCTGAGAATGCCTCATCCATCAATAGTACTTCTGGTGAGTTGGCCAGTCCTCGCGCTAGCCCAACACGTTGTTGCATTCCTCCAGAAAGCTCGCTTACTTTTTGGTTTTCATACCCCGAAAGACCTACTTGATTAATGGTTTCCATGGCTTTTTTGTCACGCTCCTCTTTCTTCACTCCTTTTAGTTCTAACCCAAAGGCGACGTTACTCAATACTGTGCGATGCGGAAGTAGCCCAAAATGCTGAAACACCATAGCCAATCCAGTGCGCCGAATCTCTAACAATTCTTTATCCGACATGGTGGTAATCTCTTCATTGTTTAAGAAAATTTTACCAGTTGTGGGATTGATGAGTCGGTTGACACATCTAAGTAATGTAGATTTTCCACTCCCTGAAAGGCCCATAATAACGAAGACTTCTCCTTCCTTAATGGTTAGGCTGGCATTTCTAACTGCCACATTACAACCGGTCTCTTCAAGTATCTCCGCTTTACTTTTCCCTTCTTTTAGAAGTTTCAAGGCTCTGGTTTTGTGTTTCCCAAAGATTAATGAGAGATCTTCAATTTTAATTTTACTCATAAGTAGAGATTAAAAATAGTAGCCGATATTAACATTAAAACGTTTCATCCATTTTGCATCTGGATCTCCGATACATAATCCTTCTCCAAACTTTTCGTTGAACCATGGATGATTTTTACCCATAGCATAATCTATATACATAAAAATTGGACCAGCAGCGATTAATAATCCTGGAACCAATTGTTGTGTATCTGAATATTCGCTTTTGTGTTTGTCAACATAGGTGTAGTCCACATGCGCTTCAATAGAGTTTACGGGACCCCAGTTTACTGGGAAGGTTTTTGCCAATCCTGCAGAGTAAGAATTGGCTTTTGCTGCCACATTATAGCCTGATCCATAAGCCCCCATTTGAACAATGTCTAATTTTTGGTTGTCGTCCGAACGAGCGGCATAGTCATAAGTTAGAGCTGTACCTTTAAAGCTCCAGCCCTCGCCCCAAGCAGAGTGAATGTGTGCTGCAAATGCAGTACTGGTTTCTGACTTATTCAATTCACTGTTGTAGATGCCTCCTACTTGACCAGAAATTCCTAATTTAGTATTTGGCGTAATGTGGTAAATTGCACGGAGATTGAATTGATTCATTTCTCTGATGGTTGCTGTAATAGTATCTGTACCAACTATATGCTGGCCAGGTACTATATCGTAGGAGTATCGACTTGCAAAGCCTCCAGCTCCTTGTGGTTCTGCCTCACGAAAATAGGCGAAGTCCAACTCCATTTTTTTTATTCCAGTATAATTGAAATTAACTCCCATGTCGTAATCATCTTCTAACCCAAAGTAATATTGGCCTTGAAAGAAATAGGAGTGAGAAGCAAAACCTTGAATTCCAAAAGGAACTTGTGAAACGCCTAGCTTCATATATAAATCATCGGTCCATCCGTATCCGAAGTATCCGTGGTGCATAAAGTGATTGTTTGAACTTGGATAGAAACGATACTCAAAACTAAGGTCTATGCCTCCAGCTGATCCGTCCACATTTAATCTCCATGTATCCCAAGTAAATTCGGGTTGTGTTTTATCACTTACCCAGCTTTTGTCAAAAATGTTGAATCGTAATGCGCCACCTATATCGAAGTGGTCTTTTTTCTCTTGTGCTATACCAGTAAGTCCTATTGTAACAGAACATAGTATTAAAGTTGATAACTTTAAATTCATATTTTAAGTTTTGTAAAAAAAATGATAATTGTTTTATTTTGAAGTGTTTTTGTGATCTGAATTCAATTGTAGTTGTATATTTTCTCTTTTTCAGAAAGAAATAGGGGTTGGTTATTTGTTTTGAATATTTATAAGTTTTATGGCTTTTATATATTGTGCTGATGCCTTCTTTAACTATGGTTCTTAGCTGCTCCTCTCTCAATTCAACTGCGAAATTGAGGTTGTCTGATTTGATATTTTTGCATGCTTAATCGTATAGATATTTTTATAAGTGATCTAAATCAAATTGTGTTCTATACGACAAATGTAGACAAATTATTCGTATCTCAAAACCAAGTCTTTAGAAATAGGTCGTTTTAATACCATATAGCAGTTTGATATTGAATGTTTTGATATGGACGAGCTGTTTTTATGTTAAAATTTGTTTTGATAATGAATGCAAAGACAAGGGGTATGTTCTATAGGACATGTTTTTTATAAACAATTGTCCTTCTCTTCGTAACTGTATGAACCCTAAGCTTGTTAAGAGTGTATATATCTGAAAAGTAAAACGAAGGTTTTAAGTTGGTATTAGAAAGTAATTAGGCTTAATCCTATGCTCCAGGGATATAGCTTTGGCCCGTACCCGCTTTGAAACATCGGCGAAAGATCAGTTGTAGCAAAAACCTGTATTATTCCATACCCTGCACGAAGAGTGGCACCGTACTTAAATGTGTTGATGTTTATATCTGCTCTCGATTTTACTTTGCTGTTTTCTAAATGGTCACTGTAGATCACTTTTGTATGTGATCCCAACTTGAATCCACCATAAACTCCGCCACTTATGTGTACTCTGTTTTTATGGGAAGTATGAGAAGTAGGAAACTGTATTTCAAATAATAGGGGGATGGTTAAATAGGTGGAAGTAACTTTGTTCTTACTCACTGGCCGACTTGCCACTTCGTGGGTAGTATATCCATTGTTGTCACGCTTTAATATGTTTTGCGAATCCAGTCTATAATTGTGAATGGTTAATCCCATCCCCGTTATCATCCCAAAGTTGTTCCCACCTTTTTGCAAGCCGATACTATAAGGTAAAATGTTAAGCCCTACTACCATAGATTTTTGTGCATTAAGATGCATATACTCGTAGTCGTTGGAGAGAGAAGTTCCTAATTTCGTAGATGAATAATTGTTGAAACCAAGTTCAACTCCGCCCCAATGCCCTCTAAATTTGTCTATAGGTGTTAAGTGCATGCGAACATGAGATCTATTTTGTTGAATACTA